>Ga0163148_10000359_pt1 | contig 61865 bp, 46 predicted proteins | sample OliLakLV19MP7P2_FD_148606 | JGI IMG/M metagenome (GOLD analysis project Ga0163148, IMG submission 148606) | Freshwater microbial mat bacterial communities from Lake Vanda, McMurdo Dry Valleys, Antarctica- Oligotrophic Lake LV.19.MP7.P2 | ecosystem: Environmental > Aquatic > Freshwater > Lake >... | reverse complement strand
ATTTGCAGGGCGGACGGTCACAGAGGATAGACTCACAGTTATTGGTAGGTGCGTTGTTTTGTAGCACAATTTTGGGCAGCGGGGTAAAAGTCATTGGCGTTTCAGGAATGACGCCATTGGGAAAGAAATAGCGGATTCCAGCGGCTGCGCGATAACTAAAGTCACTCTCAAATCCATTGACATGGGAAAATATGTTTCCGGCGGAAATGTTAACAACATTTGGGAATGTTCCTTGGGCAAGCCCCTGTACCGACCTCAACCCTGGGGGAGGTTGGGGTACCATAACCTGCAGGACATTGAAATCGTACGAGGCGTTATTCAGGAAGTTTCCAATGTACAAGACATTGTTTTCGTTCGTGTTGCACAGATAGTGCAGGCCCGTTGTCTGCAATGGCTCTGCGCCTTCTCCAAAAGCCTGGTTGCCGCTGCTCAGGTTTTTGTAGGTATTCCTCCGGATGGCATTGTTGGCCTGACCGATGTAAAAGATGTCTGTGCCGAGCAAAATATGCGTGTCTTGTATGTCTGACGGCGCGTTGTCGTCTAATTTGAACAGGTTCTCCTGAACAGTAATATTGGTATGCCCCCAGTCCATGTAAAGTCCGGTTATATATCCTGAGGAGAAAAAAGCATCAGTATTGATGTCTCCAAGTTCAAATGTATTGCCTACGATGTAGCACCTGCTGCCCTGACTGCTTTGGATGCCTGTCCAACACTCATCGAAAGTGGCGTTTGTCACGGAATAGCGATGGGGGAGCATGGTATCAATATCAGTTTTTGTCGCCCAAATACCTTTGTACAAGTTCTTGAAAAGGCAATGATCCTGATTGGCACTTGGGCAGGGCAGAGAGTTGCCTGTGCAATAGTCGCCTACATTGAAACTGCTTTCTTTGGCAAGTATCCCAATACCATACTGCGTTGAGAGCTGTAGATGAGTTATCTCGTTAATAAAGTCGCAACCTAAAAACCGGATTCCCCGCACACCCAGCAGGTCGGCAAAAACAGAAAACGGTACTTGCTCATTGGGGAGATACAAATCCGGGTCATATCCCGGATAGTCAGAGCCTGTAAGGAACTCGCACTGGATAAAATAACTGGCGTTGGAGGTCACGGGCGCACTTGGGATAGGGAGATGATTCTCGTAGGGGTTAAACTGCACAGCCCTCTGGTTGTTCCTGAAAGTTGCGAGCGTGCACTGAACAATGCCGCCTCCAAGCCCAAACCAGAAATCTCCGGCTTTGACCCCTGTGACAGCATTCGACACGACCGAATTGGGGTGAGCCTTGAACCGCCCTTGCAGATTGCCTGCGAACTGGTTTGCAGCTGGCGTTCCCTGTACCTCAACGCCGCGCCACATCCTTCCCTGGCAGGCGCTAGTCAGTGTGCCGAACAACTGCAAATTGCCCCCCGGCTCTACGATGGCCTTCGCCGCGTCGCAAAACTGCACGGTGATGCCCGGTGCAATGTTCAAAATACCTCCATTTTTGATCCGAAGTTCGTTTGTTATCGTCACAAACCCAGTAGGAACGGTTGTGAAGTTCCAGTCTGTTTGCTGTGTGATTTCCACATTTGACTGCGCGCCTACTCCGGTACAGCGTAAATTCCCGGCAGACCAAATGAACGGCCTGAAATTCAGGAGGCAATGGAACATCCACTCCCGCTGCCCCTGTGTGAACTTGTTTTGGCAGGGAAAAGCATAGCCCATAAAACTGCTTAAATCTTCCGGTTCCCCGTCAGAACAGTAATGATCGGTCAATGAACAATTGCTTTGGCCGAAATCGTTTTGCTGTGGGGGAGTATCGGCAATAAAATCGCCATTGGTGGCGCCTTCCGACAATGGATGGCAGCAGTTCCATGCGGAAGACCCCGGCCCGCTGTCGCAAGGCGCAAATGTGTGCAGCAAGTTGAGCCAATGCCCAACCTCGTGTGCAAGCGTATGTATTTGAGCGGGATTGGGGTAAATGAGTTCCTCCTTAATTACCACCCCATCCGTGTTGTCGAACGCAGCATTGGTTCCGGCTATCACGTCTGTCCTTTGGATCACGCCACCAACCACTTGAAACTTAGAAGGCTGTGCAGATACCACACCCCATTTGAGCGGGTCGCCTTCGATGAGGGGAAGAACCCAAACGTTCAAATATTTCGTGTTGTTCCAGCGGGTGGCCGCTTTGACAACTGCAGGGTCTTGGCTCGTTATACCGGTATACCTTGTTATACCAGTTGTGCATTCTCCCCTGGGGCCAATGCCGGCCAGTCTGAACTCAATGTCCCAGTCAAGATTTGGTGAATTGAAGTCTGCATTCAGTTGATTGAGGGCAGACTGGATGTGGATGTCTTGGAGCGACGACGAAGTTCCAATCAAGTGGAACACGATGGGGATTATTTTTTGTCCGGTAGCCAGGTTGGCATTCCAGAATGGATCGAACTGTGAAGTTGCTCCGCCTCCTGAAGGGGCATCGGGCAAGGGACAAATCAGGTATCCTTGCGCTAGGGCTTGTGAAACCGCCAATGCTAAGGCAAATGCCATAAGCATGAGTTTCAAACTTGGGTTGTTCATAAATAAATCGGTTTGGCACCGGTCCTACGCCTTCCCGGCTCTTGGCTTATTTTTATCTCAACTATTTGTTGGTTATTTTTGGTGTTTTTTCCGCTAACGGCTGCATGGGCTACGTGGCCGCGCTTAGTCGGCCATGTGAGACCATGCATTGTTAGCACCATTCGCTACATTTTTATTATTTTTTTGGAAAATACCCCATTTTTCGATTTGACTTGCAACACATATCCGCCGGGGAGAAAAGTTGAAACATCAATTTTGCTATCCGATATTAAGCCTGACTTGATGAGGTTGCCCGTAAGAGCAAAAATTTGATATTCCGCTCCCTCTTCATTTGGCAGGTCAAAGTAGATTATATTGGATGTCGGGTTAGGATAGACCCGCATTTTGCTTGCTTGAGTTGGGCTTTCAAAATTGGACAGCGTCATACAATTGAGTGTATCCACACACCCATCCTTACTGACCTTAATAAGCCATGCCCAGTCTTTTAGCGGGTTCGTGGTACGACTATACCCACAGGCAATGATGCTGCCAGACGGAAGTTCGACGGCATCATACAGCAGGTTAGTTGCAAAAGTGAATGCTGTATCTAAATAATTCCAAGTACTGTCTGCGCTGTTATTTACTTTTAGCATTGAGCCTCTGACAGAGCCAGGGGGTGGAGAGTTGTACGCGAATGCCCTTTGTCCAAGAACTAAGAAACCGTTCTCAATCTTTTTGAGATTCCTGAGAAAATTTAAGGCATGAAATACACCATAAGTTTTTTCATTTACAATATCGTAATTACTATCCCTTTCAATTACTTTCAATTTTCGCTCATATACATTGACTGGTGGCGCAAATTGCAATTCATTGGTGGAGTAAATGAAGCCTCCTTGTTCTGTTCTATACATACCATAACCCACGCCCATGTCGGTTGTGCTTGGCAGACTTGCCCACGAGGATTTGAGATTGCCAAGACTATCAATCACATAAAAGTTACTGGTATTGTAAACAATTTGCGGGAATGGCGGGATGGTAGTCGAGGCTCCGCCGATGACATACTCATTGTCATTCACTTTTACAATACTACCAAACCCGTTTTCGCGGGGCGGGGCTAGCCCATACCGTTTTTCCCATAGTTTGTTGCCTTCTTTATCGGTTTTCATCAAAAAGATGCGCGAATAGCCATCTTGGAGTTGCTTGTCGCCCAATATGAAAAAGCCATCAGAGACTTCGAATATCTCAATGTAAAACGGTGCCAAAACGTCCGTGTTGGCATACTCCACGAACTTCCGTATTGAGCCATCGTTGTTGTAAAGGGCGAAAAAACCTGTTTCTCTGAATAAATAATTTCCGAGACCTGCAAATCCAGACCCATCTGCAAGTTTGACAAAACTGTTTGGATAGTTCAAGGTTGGGCGATCTTCCAAACTGTCATACATTACTTGATAGTTCAAAAGATTCCCCAAGGTATCAAATAAAGCAAAAAGTAGCCCACTCTCAAAATTTTGATTGATCAGGTTTCCGTAAATAGAAACCGTATGGTCACCATTGTACTCCGTACTGCTGAATGCCAAACCGACCTCATCAAAATCGAACACTTTTTCAAAGCCAACCTGCGCATTGGCATATTGAATCGCAGAAATAATGTGTAGAACAATAAAAATCTTGCGCATGTCCAAAACAGAAAATGCCCACAGGCAACCCAATGGGGATGCCTGTGGGCGGGTGAGACAAAAAGGGCTTACTTGTTCAGCAGGATTTTGCCGCTGTGGGTCTTGCCTGCCGATATGAAGTGGTACAGGTAAATACCGGATGGAGCGTTACCTGTTTGCCAGTCCGCGGTACTTCCACCTTGCAGGTCGGCGTACAAGCGGATCGTTCTGCCGTTGAGATCAAAAATTCTCAACGTAGCATCATGGGCTTGCACAGGCAAGGTAAACAGCACATGGTCGGTAGCAGGATTAGGCTGTACTCTCAGGCCGTCTGCGTTCGGCCTATCTTTATTTTCTTGGCTTCTTTCCTGACTTTCTGCGCCATACTTTATGTATTCGGGCCCAAAATGCCAGCCATGCTGCGTCAGTAGTCGCCTTGCCCAGCCTCTTGCCCAGCCATCCGTCCCAAGAGCGATTGGCTTTATGATCTGCAAGGACGCTTCGTTCAAGGTGGCGGGGTTTTGCCCGGCAATGGCGTTGGAAATGGCTTTTACATCAGCAATATCGGCCTGTTTTTGGGCATCAAGATGATGCTTGACAGGCGTGGCATCCAGAACCACATTGGTTTGCGTAACCGTCCCGGTTGACAGATAATCATTGGCCAACCAAAGGTCGCCCTCGATACTGTTCATGTTGGCAATCCAAGTGCGCAGGCTGTCATGACGGTAATGAATGGTGTCGTACATGATATGCAACGCAACCGTGTAGGCTGCCTGATCCATGCTATATTGATAGAAAGCGCGGGTGGCCTTTTGTTGCTCCGTCGGATTGGCTCCTATGCTGGCATCCAATGCTGTCAGGCTGTTCCTTTTAATGTAGTAATCCGTTTTTATATCTTCTAATTCTGCATCTGTCCGGCAGGGCGGCTCGCAGAAGGACTGGGTGCAGTCATTGTCTTTCGCACCAATGTCATCAATAGCATTAAGTCCTCCCTGAGTAGTCAAAGGCTGATGATTAGCACTCAGCGGATCGTAGTAATAATTGATCGCCGCACCGAAGTTGGACAAGTCAATACCTGTGTAAGAAAATCTGTTGCCAGCGGCGTTGTACCCAATACCTCCATTTGGAAGGGGTGTTTCAAGACCTTGCCTTGGTCGAATGATACCATCCGGCACCGAAAAATCAATACCCGTACCATTTACTACGTTGAAATTGCGGTTGCAGTCGTAGTACAAGCCTCGGAAGGTATTGTCATCTTCGTTTGTAGTTGGGTCATCAATATAGGCATTCTGCTGATTAGCCAGATTGCCGATGTGCAAGTTCGTAAAGGTGTTGCGCCTGATCTGCTTATGCTGGTCGCCCGTATTGATCGAAATGGTACCTATGGCCTCCATGCCGTCTGGCCCAGCCGCCCGCGTAAACTCGTTTTCCTCGCAGGTGAAGCCGCTTACGTCCGTCTCGAAGATAACCCCAACTGCATCGCTGGTGGGTACGGTGGAGGGAAGGTCGCCGAGGTTGAAATTATTGAAAAGAATGGTGGCCCCATCCACCGACCAATTGCGAATGCCCACAAAATTGCCGTCAAAATTGCACTGCCGAACAATGTAAGGGCGGTTGACCACGCTGGTTTGTGCTTGGATGGCATAGCCCAAGCCACTAAATCCAGAGAAAGTGTAAGAAGTGGGCGGAAAAAAAATGCCGTTGGCACTGCTTGTAACCGTGAACCCGGCATCCACGGACTGGATGCCGTAGCCCCAATCGTCAATGGAGTTGCCCTCGATGTCCCGCTGGTTGGCAAAACCAGTCCCGGCAATGTTCACGCCGTTCACCCCAGACATATAGATGAATGAGTTGAAAGGCTCAGTATGCGGATATTCATTATCGGTGACAAAAGCGCAGCGACTGAATGAACCAAAATAATTGCGCGGCTGATTCTGCTGCCCTGCCGGGAACTGGAAAGGCCAAAAGTTGAGGTAGTTTGCAAAGTCAACTCCCAAAGTGTTGTTTCTGAAAGTCGTGCCAGAGCAACTTATCTGCCCGCCGGCGAGCGCGGCGGTTGGGCCGTACAACTGCACGGCGGTCTCTGCATTTTCGATTACGCTTCCTGTCAGCCCTTCCAACCAGCCCTGCGCACGCATGCCATTGACTGTGTACTGTGATTGGTTGGGCAGACTGCCCCGAACTTCCACGCCTTTCCAAGTCTGCGAGCAGCCCATGCTGGTCAGCGTACCGCTCAGGCGAACGCGGGCATTGGGCCTGATTACCACCTTGCTGTTCTCGCCGAACCGGACACGCACACCGGAATTGATAGTCAGTGTGGCTCCGCCCAGTATCGTCAAGTTGCCCTCGATCAAAAAGTCGCCGTTGTTGGGCGTGTTGGCCATAGTCCAAGTGGTGTTCGAGGCGATGATCACGTCCACCATATCCGGCTGCACTAAGCAGGCTTGAAGGATGGGCGAAATGGCGATAACTTGGCGCATGCGCTCGCCTTGGCCGGGGGTAAAACCATTGAGACAATTGAGCAGGGGGTTGTATGACATTGTATTGTCTGTTGGAGGGGTATACACCTGCAAATTTGCGTCCTGATGTTCGCCATTGGCATTGATCGTGGTGCAATCCGGGCTGAAAATTATACCAAACCATAAAAGGTTGTCACATGATGGTGGTGGACCCCAGGTCGCCCAACCCCTCGGGTCAGCATCGGTGTCAGAAACGAAGTCTCCACAAGTAAGACTATTTGAGCCATTTACGAGTTCGCAGCATTGTGGTGGCTGTGGAATTGGGTTGCCATCGCAATCATTTCCCCCTTCGATAATGGTGCCGTGATGTGTGTGCCATAACCCAAGACAATGTGCCATTTCATGTGACATAACGGCGGATTGTATAACGGGTACAGTCGGTCCGTTTGTCCAGGTTCCAGCCACCCAAAGTGATTTCCCCGGTATGCCAGAGGCAATGCCTCCTGCATTATTCAGCCCTTCTGCTGGCCCGAAGAACATATCTATTCCGTCGCTGTGCTGGAAGGCCCCCCATAAATCACACCAGATATTGAAGTTGCTGTACTGGGCTGTTGTGACGGGAACATTTATCACATCACAAGCACGAACGAAGAAGATATTGTGCGAATTAAAATCTGCGGCAAGCCTTGCAAAGGCCGCGTCAATCGCAGCATCAGTTTGACCGCCAGAACCGTCTGGCCTCCTGATTACATGGGGGTAAACCCTGATGTAGAAAGGGCCAGATGGTGGATTATTACCTTGAAAATTGGGAGGTATCGGGCCAACAGAACCTAGTCCACCACCAACTGTTCCACAAAATGATTGATTTTGGGCATGAGTTGAAAATGCTGCAAAAAAGCAGATAAGGCAAAGTGTTATGCCTTTTTGAATACTGTGATCTTTAAAAATATTTAGCATAAGAAAACGTGTTTGATTGGTTGTGCATTTTGTGAACTTGTTCTTCTGGTTTTCTTGGCATAGGTGGCAATCTTGGCCTTGCCGGAGCGAACAGGAATTGGATGTGTTTCATGTGTATATACCGTTAGTGATGAGATATTTTTTTATTTCTCATTGGTGCTAACACTTGTTTCCCGAACTTTTGACCACAAATCCGTAGTCAAAAGTGCGGGAATCTCAGCTATCTACGAACACGCCCCCGCCTCCAGTATACACCAGAGGCGGGGGCGCAGTTCAAAATGGTAGCAGGAGCAAGTGGCCATTGGATTTTCGATTTGTCAGACCGAAAGGTAGTGTGGCACTTTTTTTCATACGAGCATTGGGCAAATTAAAATTTACCAATGGGCGGATGTGCAGTATAAGCGCACTGGGCGTGGACAGATTTCGTCAAAAGAACAACGTAGCACAGTAATGAAACGCTTGCATAAACGCCCTCAAATCATTCGCTCCGCAGCGATTTAACCGGGTTCGCCATAGCCGCCCGCCAGGTCTGCGAACCGATGGTCAAAACGCCTACGCCGAACAGCACCAAAATTCCCGGTAGCAAAACACCTATGCCCATCGAAATCCGGTAGGCAAAGAGTTGCAAAAACTGCCCCCCCAACAGCCAACCCAGCGGCGCAGCTATCAACACAGATACGCCGAGCAGCACCAGAAAACGGCGTGACAGCAGCAGTACCAAATCACGCGGCGAGGCACCAAGCACCTTGCGCACACCGACCTCCTTCATCCGCGTTTCGACGGTGTAGGTGGCCATGCCCAGCAAGCCGAGTGCCGCGATAACGATGCCCAGCAGGGCAAAAACGGACAGGATGGCGAGCATATCGCGGAAGGGCGCGTAGGTTTCGCGGATGGTCTCGTCGTAAAATTCAGATTCAATTGGCCGCTCTGGCACAGCCCCGGCCCATGTACGGCTAAGGGCCGTGATGGTAGCCATCGGGTCGGCCCCGGCTGTGAGTTTGAGATTGAGCCACTGCCATTGAGAGGCGTTGTTGCGGAACAGGAGGGGTTCGAGCGGGTTTTCGGCGGGGCGGAAAATGAAGTCTTTGAGCACGCCTCGGACGCTGAGGCGCATCGAATCACCAACGATGATTTGTTTGCCGATTGCTTCTGCGGGCGTGCCGAGGGCAAAACGTTCGCAGAATTTTTCGTTGACGAGGGCGAAGGATTCAAGTTCCGAAGAATCGGCGGCATCCGCCGGGAAGTTTTCGCCAGCGACGAAGGTCAATTCAAGGTTTTCCGAAAAATTCCGGTCAACGTGATATTCCCGAACGGGCTGAAGCTCGTCGGTGGAGGAAATGCGGATGTCGTCAGACCAATCTTGGTGCGTCCCGAGGTGATGCGAAACGGCGGAGATTTTTTCCACGCCCGGCACGGCAGAAAGCAAGGGGATGATTTTTTCGGCTGATTGGCCTTGAAGCTCCACGTTCAGGATTTGGCTAGTGCTGAAACCGTAGTCTATTCGCATCATGTAGCCGACCTGTTTTGAAATGGCTGTCACCATCACGATGAACAGCAGGGAAACCGCGAACTGACTGACCAAGAGTACTTTGCGCAGACCAAAATGCCGGAGCAGTCGCAAATTCGCCAGCCTTTGCAGCACCGAGGCTGGGCTGAGGCGCGACATAGCCAAGGCCGGGAGTACACCCGCCAGCAAACCCACCGCAACGGCAAAACCGAGAAACCAAAGTGCCGTTGTGCGGTCTTCCCGCACCGAAACGTCGAGAAATTCGGTGAAGGAGAGGCTGTTGAAGCCAGGTTGCACAAGTTTCAGCAGCAGCCAGCCTAGGCCGAGGGCGAACAAGGAAGTGACCACGCCCTCGCCCAAAAGTTGCCCGGCTACCTGCGCCCGCGAGGCGCCCATGACTTTCCGGACGCCGATTTCGCGGGCGCGGGTCAGTGCACGCGCAAGGGTCAGGTTGGTGTAATTGAAACAGGCCGAAAGCATGATCACGCCGCCAAGTGCCTTCAAAGCCCAGAGCAAAAGAGCGGGCAATCCGCGCCCGAGGTTGTTCGAGAGGATAGGCCCAGGCGTGATGGCGGAAAGTGGTTGGAGGTAAAAACGGTAGCCTTCATCGCGGCTTTCGAGGCTTCGGTTCTCGTATTCGGCTTTGGCAATGGAAGCCAACGCATCCTCGGTTTGCGAGCGGGAAGCCCCGGGCCGCAAGCGGACGTAGGTGTAGGTGCCGTATATGTCGTTCCAGTCAGTGGAGAGTTCGCCGAAGAGGACACCGCTTTTTTCAAGGGCGGGTAAACTGGCGGCGGAGACGAGGGCATCAAATTCGAGGTGGGTTTTTCCCGAAGGTTTTGCCAGTATGCCAGTGACCTGAAATTCGCCAAAGCCGTTGATTTTCAAGGTTTTTCCGACGGCTTCCGAGCGCGGAAAAAAGCGGTCGGCACTTTCAGCGCTCAAAACGATGCTGAACGGCTCGTTCAAAACCGTAGCCGCGTTGCCCTCCGTGAGCGAAAACCCGAAAACCTCAAAAAACGACGGCTCTGCAAACATTCCCCGCACAGGCAAGATTTTACCGCCGCCTGTGACCTCACCATTGACCCGTGAAGCCAGCCGCGTAATATGTTCGACCTGCGCAAAACCCGCCGCCAGTGCCGCGCCCATCGGCCAAGGCGATGTGGCGTAAGGATCCCCACCGCCTCCCTTGCGAAGGGCTTCCGTATTGATACGAAAAACGCGGTCGGCCTCCGGGTGGAATTGGTCGTAGCCATAAGCGTTGCGCAAGAGCAGCAAAATGAACAGGCAAACCGACATACTCAGCGCCAGTCCGAAGATGTTGATGAACGAAAAAAAGGATGTTTCAGGAGGTTTCGGAGGCTGAGTTTGAGGTAATTAGATAGCATGAGGGCTGTATTTTGTTAATTCGTTTATTTGTTGATTTGGTTATTTGGTTATTTGGGGATCTGGGGATTTGGTTATTCGAGCACTCAAGCTTGGTCACTCGAATAACCAAATCCCCGCATCACCCATAAAAATTTACTCGCTCCGCAGTGACTCAACAGGGTTCGCCAATGCCGCCCGCACGCTCTGAATGGCGACGGTTAAAAACGCGATGCATACAGCGGCTAAAGCCGCCGCTACAAACATCCACCATTGAATATCAATGCGATATGCAAAATCAGCCAGCCATTTGTCCATGAAATAATAGGCAATAGGCGAAGCTATAAGAATAGCAACAAGAACCAGTTTCAAAAAATCTTTGGCCAGCAAACCAGTAATACCTGCCACACTTGCACCAAGCACTTTGCGGATGCCGATTTCTTTGGTGCGCTGCTCGGCAGTGAAGACTGCCAGGGCAAACAAGCCCAGACACCCGATGAACAAGGCGAGTCCGGTGAACGCCCCCAGCAAGGATCCTGTTTTTGCCTCCGAGCGGTAGAGACTGGCAAAAGATGCATCCAGAAAATCATACTCGAAGGGTGCGCCGGGCGCCGCCGTTTTCCAAAGGGCGGTTGCTTTTTCGATGGCAGATTTTTCCGTGCCGGGGCGCAGCCGAACCGCCAGATAAGAACCCCAGGTTTGATATGTTTTGGAGGATTCATGGAAAATCGCTACAGGTTCAATGGCCATTTTTACCGAATTTATGTGGAAATCGCGCATCACGCCCACCACCTGGAACCGCTGTTTTCCATTGCCGGGATAGCGCATCCATTTCCCCAAACCACTTTCCCAGCCTATGGCTTCTACAGCGGCTTCGTTGAGAATCACAGAAGCTGAATCACTGTTAGAATTGGACAAAAAATTACGGCCTTCCAGCATTTCGATACCGAGTGTCGGCACAAAATCGGCATCGCTCAGGAAGGAGGAAATGGGAAGACTTTGCACCACAGGGCGGCTTTGCGCACCTTGTTCCGGCTCATAAAAATCGCCAAAACTGCCCAGGGATGGCAGGAAGGTCGAGTGGGTTGCGCTGACTACTTCCGGCAATTGGAGCAGTTGTTGACGGAATGTCTCACGGGTAAGCCCTCCCCCATTGGGGGAGTTGGAGGGGGCCAAATGCCGCGCATTCTCTACGATCAAAACGTTTTCACGCTGCAAACCTGGTGATTGCTTTCGGGCAAATTCCAATTGCCTGTACACCACAAATGAACTGAGCATCAATACAATAGACACCGAGAATTGAAATACTACCAGACCGCTCCGAACACTCGCATGTCCGCCTTTGGAATTCGCATTGGCAGTTTTGAAAACTTCCCCGGCTTTAAAACTAGAGAGGTAAAAAGCGGGATAAAGCCCGCCAAGCAGCGTAGTCAACAGCGGCAAAGCGAGCACAAAACCCAGAAGTTGTGGTGAAAAAAGGTCTGCCCAAGCCCACTCGTAGCCAGTCAAGTCATTGAATAAGGGCAATGTCGCCACTGCCACTGCTCCTGCCACCGTTACTGCCGCCCCGCTGTACAAAAATGCCTCCGCCAAAAACTGGGCAATGAGGCTGTTGCGCTGCGAACCAAGTGCCTTACGCACACCTACTTCTTTGGCGCGCTGCATGGAACGGGCAGTGCTAAGATTCATAAAATTAACGCAAGCCAACATCAGGATTAATGCTCCCACGATGCCGAACATCCGCACTTGTTGTCCGTCGCCCAGGGTGGCCATTCTTGAACTCAAGTCTGCTTGCCCGAGATGCAGCGATTTCAAAGGCAATAATTGCAGCGCGTAACGATCCCCGCGCTTCAGGCTTTCTTCAAAATTTTGACCGATGCGTTCATAGGCGGCGGGGGCGTAAGCCTGCACCATTGCGGGGAATTTTGCTTCCAAGGCTGCTAAGTTTAGGGGTGTGGCAGGCTCGCGCAAGCGAACCCAAGTATCAACTTGCAACCAAACCCAACTCCAGGAGAAGTGTTCCACGACTTTGAAATCTGCAATGGGCAGCAGGAAATCAAACTGCACCGAAGATGTAGCAGGCAGGTTTTGGACGATACCCGTGATGGTGAACAAGCGGTCGTTCAAGGTTAAAGCCTGGCCGACGGCGGCTTGTTTGCCAAAATATTTTTCAGCGGTTTTTTCGGTGAGAACGATACTGCCTGGGCGATCCAAGACTGCAAATGCATCGCCTTCAGCCATGGGGAAACCGAAAAGTTCGAGGAAGGACGTGTCTGCTGCCAAGGCCTCGTCTTCGTTGAATACAGTATTATTGACGGGGTGGCTCGAAGTCATCCCGTCAATAGGATTCACTCGTTTTACTACTACCGTGCCCAAATCAAAGGTCCGCGCCGCAAGTTCGATTTCCGGAAAATCTGCGATCAAGCGCGGCCCAATGGGGGGCGGTGTATTGGTGGTGCGACTTTCTTCCTCGCCCATTTTCAGGTCGAGCGCTACGGCGCACACGCGGTCTGCATTGGGCAAAAAAGTATCGAAACTTTTTTCCTGCCACACATACAGCCCGATGAGCCAGCAAGCCGCAAGCCCGACGGCCAAACCGGCAATGTTTATCGTGGAGAAAAACGCGCGACGACGGAGGTTGCGGAAGGCGATGGTGAAAAAGTTTTGGATCATACACGGAACTTTGGCAGCTTGCTTCAATCTAGGTGTTCATAAGCCGTGCCGGAAAATTTTTTGCTTGATTTTCAAGGAATTGCGAAGTGATGCGGCGCGTACCGTTGTTCGAAATCGGACGTTTGGGTGTTCGGGAGTGGACGGAGGATTGCTGGTACAGGTGGCGAGAATAGCAGGTACTTAAAGTATGTTGGAAGTTGAGAGATAAGAAGCAACACGCTGGACGATTCCCGCTAGCGTTTTTACAAATTAATAGTTGAACTTTTAATTTGTATATTCATGTATCTGATAAACCACCTGAACAATCCTTTTTGGTGTATGCGGCACTAGGTTATTTTTTCCAAAATTCGCTTTGCCTTTCAAATTTTATCTCGGAATCCTTTTCTTTGCCCCTGCTAAGAAGGGCGGCAAAAGAATGGCATCAAATTTGAAATCGTTCAGACAATGAAAAATATCAATTTCATAAACAACAACTGGTGGTGGCAAATCTCCGCATCGCAACCGCGACGGTAACTTGCCCTTTGTTGTTTTTTTGGAATTTGGTTTCCAACAAAAAAAGGCTCACCGCAAGCGGCGAGCCTTTTTTTGTTGGAAAAAACAAGCCCACGAACCCACAAATCAACTTTCGACAGCAATGACATTCAAGGTTTTAGAAAAAAGATTGCCCGCCGACACCGTGACCCCGGTGAGCCTCTACCTGCGCCTGCGCGACCGCTTTCCCGGTGCGCTGCTCCTCGAGAGTTCCGATTACCACGCCCGCGAAAACAGCCTGTCGTTCCTTTGCCTCGACCCTATCGCCGGGCTGGTGCTGCATCCCGACCGCGTGGAAACCACGATGCCCGACGGACAACCTCTTTCTGAAAAAATTTCAAGCGAAACGACTGTTTTCAATCTTTTGGAGGACTTTTTTCAGCAGTTCTCAATCCAAGCAGAAAGCATTGCTGCCCGAAAATTCAACGGCTTCTTCGGCTATTCGGCTTACGATGCCGTCCAATTTTTTGAAAAGATACGGTTCACAGACCGCCCGCAAATGGAGCGGCAAATCCCCCTGCTTTGCTACCGTTTGTTTAGCTTCGTCATCTGTATTGACCATTTCAGCAACCAAATGACCTTGCTCGAAAACTTGCCCGAAGGCAGTACCTCGCGCCTCGAGACCTTGGAAAACCTCATTGCCTCGCCAGTTTTTCCGAGTTTCAGTTTTCGCCAAGTCGGTGAGGAGGAAACCAATATGAGCGACGAATTTTTTAAAGCGATGGTCGCCACCGGAAAACAGCATTGCCAGCGCGGCGATGTTTTTCAGGTGGTATTGTCGCGGCAGTTTTCCCAAAAATTCTGTGGCGATGAGTTCAATGTCTATCGCGCCCTGCGCTCTGTCAACCCCTCGCCCTACCTTTTCTACTTTGATTTTGGCGATTTCAGGTTGTTCGGCTCTTCGCCAGAAGCCCAAGTGCGGGTACAAAACAAGCGGGCCATCATCAACCCAATTGCCGGAACGGTGGCCCGAACAGGCAACGATTCTGCCGACCGTGCCGCCGCCGAACACCTTTTGGCCGACCCAAAAGAAAACGCCGAACACATCATGCTCGTTGACCTCGCCCGCAACGATTTGAACCGGCTGGCAAGGCATGTACACGTTTCGATGTTGAAAGATGTACAATTTTTCAGCCACGTTATTCACCTCGTCTCCACGGTCGAGGGCGAACTTACCGACGAAACTTCGCGCGTCAGGTTGCTCGGCGAAACTTTCCCGGCGGGCACCCTGTCTGGTGCCCCCAAGTTTCGGGCGATGCAGATCATTGATGCACTTGAACCACACCCGCGCGGATTTTATGGCGGCTGCATCGGTTTTTTCAATTTTGAGCGCGAGGCGAACCATGCCATCCTCATCCGTTCTTTTTTGTCGAAAAACAACACGCTGCATTACCAAGCGGGCGCAGGCGTGGTCAAGGATTCCGACGAAGCGAGCGAAACGCAGGAGGTTTTCAACAAAATCGCTGCACTGCGGCGGGCCCTCAAATTGGCAAACCAATTATAAAATCACCACCGCTACGCTCATGAAAATTTTGATTTTAGACAACTACGACTCCTTCACTTACAACCTCGTGCAGTACCTCGAGGAAATCACGGGCACACGCCCCGAGGTTGTCCGCAACGATGAGATCACGGTGGGGGAAGTGGAGAAATTTGACAAAATCGTGCTGTCGCCTGGCCCTGGTCTCCCCCGCGAATCAGGGATATTGTGCGAACTGATTGAACAATGGGCGGGCAAACGGCCCATTTTTGGCGTCTGCCTCGGCCTGCAAGCCATCGGCGAAGTGTTTGGCGGACGGCTCGAAAACTTGGCAAACGTGTATCACGGAGTAGCCACACGAATGCGCGTAACCGACCCCGACGAACCCATTTTTAAAAATATCCCTTCGGATTTCGAAGCCGGGCGATACCACTCCTGGGTGGTGTCGCGGGAGGGGCTGCCCGATTGCCTCGTCGTGACTGCTGAAGACGAAAACCGCCAAATCATGGCCATGCGCCACCGCGATTTCGATGTGCGCGGCGTTCAATTTCACCCCGAATCTATCATGACCCTGCATGGAAAACAGATGCTGCAAAACTGGGCACTACAATGAAAAAAATACTCGAACAACTGCTAGAACACCAAAAACTCAGCCGTGCAGAAGCACACGACGCGCTGAGTCAAGTCGCTAAAAATCAATGCAATGAAGCACAAATAGCTGCTTTCATGACGGTGTTTTTGATGCGCAGCATTGCCGTAGAGGAACTCGCCGGTTTCTGCGACGCGCTGCTTGAACTCTGCCTGCGTGTGGACTTCGATGGCGTGCCCACGCTCGACCTCTGTGGCACGGGAGGCGACGCAAAAAACACCTTCAACATCTCCACCTTGGCCTCTTTCGTCGCAGCAGGCGCGGGCGCGAAAGTGGTCAAACACGGAAACTATGGCGTGTCGTCGGTCTGCGGCTCCTCGAACGTCATGGAAAGGATTGGATACGTCTTCAAAAATGATCCCGATGCGCTGCGTCGTGAGCTGGAGCAAGCAGGCATCTGTTTTTTGCATGCGCCGCTTTTTCATCCAGCCTTGAAAAACGTGGCCCCGGTGCGGCGGGCCTTGGGCATCAAAACGTTTTTCAACATGCTCGGCCCCTTGGTCAACCCGGCTCGGCCCGCCGCCCAACTGACCGGCGTTTTCAACCTTGAACTGGGGCGCATTTATCGCTATCTTTTGCAGGACTCCGATAAAAAGTTTGCCATTGTCCACACGCAGGGCGGCTACGACGAGCTGTCCCTGACCGCTCAGGCGGCCTGTTTTTCGCATACGGGCGAGTTCGTTTTGTCGCCCGACCAATTCGGCGGCGCGGTCAGCGAATCAAGCATTTTTGGCGGTGAAACGGTGGATAAAGCGGTGAAGATTTTTGTGGATGTTTTGGAAAATCGCGGTACAACAGCCCAGAACCGCGTGGTCGTAGCAAACGCCGCTCTCGCTCTGCAATGCGCTGGTACAGCCAAAAATCTGGAAGAAGGCATCGCCTCGGCTACCGAATCCCTGCATTCGGGGCGGGCGATGCAGGTGCTTCAAGCATTGATCCATTTGAATTAATAATTTTAAATTCTACGCAGTCAAAGTAGAACTAACCGTTCAAAATGAGTATTTTAGAAAAAATTATTGCCCACAAAAAGCAGGAAGTCGCCGAGCGAAAAACGCTTTTCCCGACGGAACTGCTCGAACGCAGCGTGTTTTTCCACACCCCCTGCGTATCGCTCCTGAAGTATTTGAAGGAAAAAAACAAGTCGGGCATCATCGCCGAGTTCAAGCGCCGCTCGCCCTCGAAGGGCGCCATCAATGCCTACGCCGATGTAGAACAGGTGACGATTGGATATATGCAAGCGGGTGCTTCTGCCCTGTCGGTGCTGACCGACGGGGAATTTTTTGGCGGTAAATTCGACGATCTGCGCACTGCCCGGAAATTTAATTTTTGCCCCATCCTGCAAAAAGATTTTGTGGTGGAAGAGTACCAAATCATCGAGGCGAAATCCATCGGGGCCGACGCTATTTTGCTCATCGCGGCTTGCTTGAGCAAACAGGAAGTAGCGCATCTGAGTAAATTCGCCCGCTCTCTCGGCTTGCAAGTGCTGTTGGAAATCCACGAGGCAAGCGAGCTGGATTTTTATACCGAGAATGTGCAGATCGTGGGGGTGAACAATCGAAACTTGAGCGATTTCACGGTCAACGTGGAGCAATCGTTTCGGCTGCTGCCACAGCTGCCGCCTGCGGCGGCAAAGGTTTCAGAAAGCGGCATCAACAGCCCAGTCACCGCCGCTCAATTGCTTGCTGCTGGTTTCGACGGGCTGTTGATTGGAGAAAATTTTATGAAAAACAGCAGGCCGGAGTTGGCTTGCCTCGAATTTATCGAACAGCTATGAAACTCAAAATCTGCGGCCTGCGCCAGCCTAAAAACATCGGCCATTTGCTCGAATTGCAGCCCGATTTCGTGGGCTTTATTTTTTATGAAAAATCGCCACGACACGCCACGGGGGTACTGGATGAGGATTTTGCCAAAAATATTTGCACCGCCAAAAAGGTCGGCGTTTTTGTTAATGAACAGATAGGGCAAATTTTGGCAACCGCCGAAAAATACAGCCTCTACGCGGTGCAACTGCACGGCTCGGAGTCGCCAGAAATTTGCAATCAGCTGAAAAACACTGGATTGAAAGTCATCAAAGCATTTTCCATCAGGTCGGGCTTTGATTTTTCAGAAACGGAACACTACGCCAGCGCGGCAGATTTCTTTCTCTTCGATGCCCAGGGCGATGCGCCCGGCGGCAATGGCGTGGCGTTCGATTGGTCGGCCCTGAAAAGATACGAAGGTCACACACCTTTCTTTTTGAGCGGTGGAATTGGTCCAGGCGATGTGGAAAGCATCCTGAATATTCAGCACCCGAGCCTCTACGCAGTGGACATCAATTCGCAGTTTGAAATCGCTGCAGGGCTAAAAGATGTGGGCGAAGTCGCCCGTTTCCGCCAGCAAATCCGGGCAGGTAAAACGGCCAAAAACCTCCGGGTGAGCGAACAGGGTTATTTTGGAAACTTTGGAGGCGCCTTCGTGCCGGAGATGTTGCAGCCCAACGTGGAGGAACTTCAAAACTGTTATCTCGACATTTTGAATGCACCTGATTTCCAGCAGGAATTCCAAGACCTCTTGAAAAATTATGTCGGTCGCCCAACGCCCCTTTTCGAGGCGCGACGGCTTTCCGATAAATACCAAACCCGCATTTTTTTGAAACGCGAAGACCTTTGCCACACTGGGGCGCACAAGATCAACAACACCGTCGGGCAGATTTTGCTGGCCAAACGATTGGGCAAAACGCGCATCATCGCCGAGACCGGAGCGGGGCAGCACGGCGTGGCGACAGCCACCGTTTGCGCGTTGATGGGTTTAAAATGTGCGATTTATATGGGCGAAGTGGACATCGCTCGGCAAGCCCCGAACGTGGCAAGAATGAAAATGCTCGGCGCGACGGTCATTCCGGCCATCTCTGGCAGCGCGACCTTGAAAGATGCGACGAACGAAGCCATCCGTGATTGGCTGTCGAACCCGACCGATACGCACTACATTATTGGCTCGGTGGTGGGGCCGCATCCGTACCCCGACCTAGTAGCGCGGCTTCAATCGGTCATTTCGGAAGAACTTTTGTGGCAAATCCCAGCGCAGACCGGCCAAAAACTGCCCGATGTGGTCATCGCCTGCGTGGGCGGGGGGAGCAACGCGGCGGGTGCGTTCTATCATTTTTTGAATGAAAAATCGGTGCGCCTTTTGGCTGCCGAAGCCGCCGGGCACGGCGTGACCACAGGAAAAACAGCGGCCACCATTGCGCTCGGTCGCCCCGGCATTTTGCACGGCAGCCTGTCCTATCTGATTCAAACCAATGACGGTCAGGTAGTGGAACCCCACTCGATTTCGGCTGGGCTGGATTATCCGGGCGTTGGGCCGATGCACGCGCATCTGGCCGCTACGGGCCGGGTGGCTTATTTGCCTGTGAGCGACATGGATGCTTTGGCAGCAGCACAACTTTTGGCACGGCTCGAAGGCATCATCCCGGCACTAGAGTCGGCCCACGCGATAGCACTTTTGGAACAAATTACTTTTCAAAAAAACGAGCTCGTGGTCATTTGTTTGTCCGGGCGCGGCGACAAGGATTTACAGACCTATATGCATCAGATACAATGAAAATGAACCGTTTAGATCAATTGTTCCAACAAAAACGACGCGGCGTGCTGTCCGTTTTTTTTACTGCCGGGCACCCGAACCTGAACGACACGCGCCGCATTTTGCTCGAATTGGAATCTGCCGGCGCCGACCTGGTCGAAATCGGGATGCCGTTCAGCGACCCGCTGGCCGACGGCCCGACGATTCAGGCATCGAGCCACCGTGCCTTGGAAAATGGGATGAGCCTCCAGGTGCTGTTCCGGCAGTTGGAAAATATGCGTTCGGAAATTAAAATGCCCGTCGTTTTGATGGGCTATCTGAACCCGGTCTTGCAATTTGGCTTTGAAAATTTTTGCCAAAAATGCCGCGACATCGGCGTGGACGGCCTGATTTTGCCCGATCTGCCGCTCTGGGAATTTGAAACCCAGTACCTGGAGCTGTTGAAAGAATACGAGCTGCATCTCATTTTTCTGGTTACGCCACAAAGTTCGGAAGCGCGTATCCGACAACTCGACGCGGCCAGCAGTGGCTTTTTATATGCCGTTTCGATGGCTTCCACCACCGGCCAATCGGGGATTTTCGATGAAAAGCAGCAAGCGTATTTCCAGAAACTGGCTGACATGAATTTGAAAAACCCAGTCTTGGTCGGCTTTGGCATCGCAGGAGCTGCAAATTTCGGGATTGCCTCCCGACACCTTAGCGGTGGCATCGTTGGCAGTGCTTTTATACGCGCATTGGAAGAGAGGCAAAGCATTTCAGCCTTTGTAAATCAGTTTATTGAGCAAAAAAATCTATCAGCATGATTATTCAATTGGACAAAGAAATCACTCCCGCCAGAAAGGAAACCGTGCTGCGCAACATCGCAGATTTAGGCTACAAAAGCATGGATGTGCACACCCAGTTTTCAGAATATCTGGTGTGCGTTGGCAAAAAAGAGTTCGATATCCGAATCATCGGGCAACTGCCAGGAGTGGCCGACGTACACCGTGTTTCGGACGATTTCAAACTGGTGAGCCGAAAATGGAAGGTGCGACCCACCGAAATTGACCTGGGCGATGAGGTGAAAATCCGGCGCGGCGAAGTGGCCTTGATGGCTGGCCCCTGCTCCATCGAAAGCGAACGGCAGGTGGAAGGGTTGGCCGACCATCTGTTGGCTAACGGCGTGAAAATCATGCGCGGAGGTGTGTTCAAACCGCGCAGTTCGCCGTATTCTTTTCGCGGGATGGGGCTTGAGGGGCTTCGGATGTTTGCTGAAATCTGCCGCTCACGGGGCATCAAAATCATTACTGAGGTGATGGACGCGGCGCAAATTGATGCGATGTACCCCTTTGTGGACATTTTTCAGGTCGGGGCGCGGAACGCTCAAAATTTCACGCTGCTCGATGGGCTGGGAAAAGTGGACAAGCCAGTGCTCATCAAGCGCGGGATGTCGGGTACGTTGGAAGAACTTTTGCAGGCGGCAGAGTACGTTTTTTCCAATGGCAATGAAAAAATCATCCTCTGCGAGCGCGGCATCCGCACCTACGAACAGGCCTACCGAAACACACTCGACCTGAACGCCGTGCCGATCCTGAAAGACAAAACCCACTTGCCGGTCGTGGTTGACCCCTCGCACGGTGTCGGAATTCGACAATATGTGGCTTCCATGGCGCTCGCTGCGGTGATGGCTGGTGCCGATGGGCTGCTGCTCGAAGTACACGATACGCCTGAAAAAGCAGCTTCCGACGGTCAGCAAACTTTGAACTTTGAAGAAGCAGAGAATTTGTACTTGAAAGTACGGGCGGCGGCAGACTTGCTAAGAGGGTAACTATCCCGCCGAGTCGGGATTTCGATCTTATTCACTCCGCAAACTCTTTACCGGATTCGCCAGGGCTGCCCGCACGCTCTGAAAACCCACGGTTATAAAGGCAATACCCATTGCCACGGCTCCTGCAACTAAAATCATCCACCATTGCAAATCAATGCGATAGGCAAAATCGGCGAGCCAACGCTGCATGAAATGATAGGCAATGGGAGCGGCAATGACGAATGACCAAATGACGAGCATCAGGAAATCTTTTGCCAGTAAAGTCGTGATGCCTGTCACACTCGCGCCGAGCACTTTGCGGATCCCGATTTCCTTGCAGCGATGTTGCACATGGCAGGCGGTCAGGCTAAGCAGTCCCAGACAGGAGATGAAGATGGCCAGGGCTGCGAACAATCCAAAAACCTGTCCGAACTGCGTTTCGCTACGGTATTGCTGGGCAAAATGCTCGTCCAAAAACCAATAGCGGAATGGAGTTTCCGGATAGAGGCCAGTCCAGGCGCTTTGCAAGGCGGATAAGGTGGGGGCCATGTTTTCAGGGGCGATTTTGACGGAAATGTACTGTAGTTGATCGGCTGCAAAGCAGTAGTACAGGGTAGGTTTGGGAGTGGTTTTCAGCGATTCGATGTGGAAATCTTCAATTACCGCAGAGACGGTCATACTAGTGCGGCCTTCGCTGTTTTCATAGGCGATTTGTTGCCCTATGGCTGACTCTGGTGTGAGGAACCCCAGGGCCTTCATCATCGTCTGGTTGATGCTGACGGTGTTGTATCGCGCTGCAGGGTCGGCCTGTAAACGATGCTGTCCGGCCAGTACTTGGATGCCAAACAGTTCGAAAAAGTGTTCGTCCGTGTTGACAAAATACGAGGTAATTCGCGCAAAATCAGGCTCTTGGGTCCAATGGATAGGACGGTTGCTTCCGCTGATTCCGTTGATGCCCAGCCCCGGCACGATGCTCGATAAAGCCATGCCCTGTACACCTGGCATTTGAGCGCAGACCGTTTTGAACAACGCCAATTTGTGCGCAGATAGGGTATCCTCCCGACTTTCCCGTTTGACGGATTTTAGGGCGACGATCTGGTCAATTTGTGCCCCCAATTCATGTTTTTTCAAAAAATCCAATTGACGGCTCACCACCAAAACCCCAAAGATTAGCCCAACGGAGCAGGCAAACTGGGCAATGACCAGACCCTTCCGCAAGCGATCACCTTGACCGCGGGCAAAGCGACCTCGCAGAGCCTCCGCCGGTCGAAAACCCGACAATTGCAGCGCGGGATAAAGCCCGGCCAAGCAGGCCATCAATATGACCACTCCGGCACTGCCCGCCCAAAAAGCGGGATCAAAAGCAGTGGCATCCAGCGGGCGACCGATCAAGTCGCCGAACCAGGGTAAGAGTTGTTGTACCGCTATTGCCGATGCTACAAAAGCCAACACGCTCAGCACAAGGCTTTCCATAAAAAACTGAAAACTAAGCATGCCCCTGCTCGCTCCAATGGCTTTTCGAATGCCCACTTCCTTTCCGCGCTCGTGGGCAAAAGCAGTGGCTAGATTGATAAAATTGATAAAGGCAATGCCCAAAATCAACAGTGCAATCAGCCAAAGAAAACGGACGGTACGGACGCTTCCGTTCGGTTCAAGTTCGTAGGTGAGATCGGAGTGTAGGTGGATATCTGTAAAGCGCTGTAATTCCAGGCGTATGCCCTCTTTTTTCAGGAAGGTTTCGTTGATGTCGGCCAGTTTGCGGCGCACATTTTCGGGGTCGGCGCCCGGTGCGAGTTGGAGGTAGTTGTAATCCCAGTACGATTCAAAATTATCCTCATGGCCCTTGGCGTATCGAGTGGCGTATGACACCAACAAGTCGAATTTTAGGTGTGTGTTTTCCACCGGGTCGGCCACAACGGCGGACACGGTGTATGAGCCCGCCATCATGCCCTCGCTGATTCGAAAAGTTTTGCCCAGCGCATCGGTCGTACCAAAAATTCGCTCGGATTGGGTTTGGGTGAGGAGGGCCATGCCAGGGTCGTTCAAACAAGTGTTGAGATCGCCTTGTAGCGCTTGCTGCGGGAACATGCGCAAAAAACCGGGGTCTGTGGTGTAGCAGCGCAACACTTCAAAAGGCTGTTGCCCGGCCAATACCACCACTTCCGGGCTGTTGCCGCAATACAAACGGGTAAAATCTACTACACTTGGCAGCTCGGCTTTCAGGGTAGGGCCAACGGCACTGTGTGTATTGGCATCTTTGGTAATGACCGTGCTGCCGTCGAACGTCTGGTTGAATACCCGCCAGATATGGTCGGCATGAGGGCTTTGACGATCGTATCCATGCTCGTAGCGGGTGAACCCAAACAAGAGCAGTGTTGCGGTCATGCCAATGACCAGGCCGGTGAAGTTAAGGGCCGTAAAAACAGGCTGTTTCCGAAATAAAAACCGAACGTAGTGGGTAATCATGGCGACCATGTTTATGGGTTCTGAAATCATTCGTCATTCTGAACGCAGCGACTCAACCGGGTTCGCCAACGCCGCTCGAATGCTTTGGAAAGCGACCGTCAAAAACGCGATGCATACAGCGGCTAAAGCCGCCGCTACAAACATCCACCACTGAATATCAATACGATAGGCGAAATCGGCAAGCCATTTTTGCATGAACCAGTAGGCGATGGGTGACGCAATGACGAATGACAAAATGACGAGTTTCAAGAAGTCTTTGGCCAGCAAACCCGTAATACCTGCCACGCTCGCGCCGAGCACTTTTCGGATGCCGATCTCTTTGGTGCGCTGCTCAGCAGTGAAAGCCGCCAAGCCGAACAGCCCGAGACAAGAAACCAGCACAGAGAGGAGGCCAAAAATGCCTGCGATTTTGCCCACCCGACGTTCGGCATCATACATCCGGGTAAAAGAATCATCGAGAAAACGGTAACGGAAAGGTTGTTCCGGAGCGTAACTGCGCCAGGTTTTTTCCAAGGCAGCGATTACCGATGCGGTTTCGGTGCCTTTGTAGCGGAAACTTGCCAAGCCTCTGTTGCGGCCCAATTGCAGGCACAGGGCGCTGATATTATCGTGCAAACTCGCAAAGTGAAAATCTTTGACCACACCGATGACCTCCAACTCGGTGAAATCTTCCGGATGAGGCGCTCCCTGGAAATTTCCGTCGAGGGTGTATATTTTTTGCCCGATCGGGTTTCCCGATCCGAGCATACGCGCCGTTGTCTCGTTGATGATAAGCCCTGTACTGTCCGTCACACGCGAAGGGTCGAAGGAGCGGCCCTGCACGATTTCCATCCCCATGGTGCGCAGGTAATCATTGTCCACACGCCAGCGTTGCATATTGATCGCGTTGTCCTTGTCGAAGGAGCGTTGTTTGGAAAAAGTTTGGTCGTTCCGGCTGGAGCTCACTGGCAGGAAGCCAGACACCGTGGCACTTTCGATGGCGGCATGCTGCAACATGTCCTGCTTGAGGGAATAAATTTTGTTGCCCAGTGCGTAGGCATCGTCCAGGATAATGACCTGGCTCTTTTCAAACCCCAGTTTTTTGTTCTGTATGTAATTCAACTGATTGAATACCAAAAGTGTCGAGATAATCAGGGCCACGGAAACGGTAAATTGAAATACGACCAACACGCTTCGAAAGCCGCCGCCACTCCGCAACCCGGCCACCTGACCTTTCAAAACTTTCAAGGAATCAAAAGCCGAGAGGAAAAATGCCGGATAACTCCCGGCCAACAGACCTACCACGGTCGTTCCGCCCAGCAGTGACAGCCAAAAAACGATGCTTCCCCAGGGCATCGCCAACGCCCGCCCGGTCAGATCACGGTACCAAGGCATCGCAACAGTGGCTATAAGTACCGCCAAGACGACCGCAAATGCAGCAATCAAAAAGGACTCCGCGAGAAATTGCCCAATAAGCCACTCGCGCTTGCTGCCCAGCACCTTGCGCATCCCCACTTCCTTGGCCCGACTTGCCGAGCGGGCAGTAGAGAGGTTCATAAAATTGATGCAGGCGATCAGCAGGATAAAAGCGGCGATGGCGCTGAAAATCCAAACATAGAGGATGTTGCCATTGGCGGCGAGCTCCGGGAACAAGTCAGAATGCAAATGGATATCTGGCAGGTTTTGAAGGTGATAACGGGCATATTGCCCTGTTTTTTCCACTTCCTCTATGGTGGTGCCCATGAGTTCCTTTGCCGTAATGGCGATTTTTTCGGCGGAGAGTTTTTCAAATTTTTTCTTGAACGCTTCGACATCTACCCCTTTTTTCAACAAAAAATAGGTGTGGAAATTATTGTTGGAAGCCCAGAAAGGCGGATCTGTTTTTATCTCCTCGTTGCCATTCATGGAAAGCAGCATATCAGCCCGAAAATGGGAATTGACGGGCATATCCTCAAACACGGCGGTCACCTGCCATCGTTCCTCGTTTTCCAACACGAGGGTCTGTCCCAAAGCCATTTGTGGCGAAGAAAAATATTTCTCTGCCCGGCTGCGAGAGAGCGCCATTGTTTTGGGTTGGGCCAAACACCGCCTCGGGTCGCCTTCCAGTATTTTCAGGGGGAATAGTTCGAAAAATGAACTGTCCACCGTCAGCACGTCTTCTTCGCGAGTGTTCATCTGGGCAGCGCCCTCCCGTCTCACCAGATAATTGCCATATTGCCGGAAGCGGCACCATGCTTGGATTTCGGGCAATTCTTGCGCTGCATCGGGTCCCAAGACAGACGCGACGACCGCCAATTCCATGTGGTTCCCACCGAAATTGATGTCGGCCACCGGGCGCACAATCCGCTCTGCCTGTGGGTTCCACCGATCGTAGCTCAATTCGTGCGAAACGTAGAGCATGATGAGCAGGCAGGCTGCAATCCCGAGCGACAGGCCGAAAATGTTCAGCCCGGAATAAAGGCGGTTTTTACGGAGGTTGCGCAGGGCGAGGGTGAGGTAGTTGCTAAGCATATTTTTGTTGATTTGCGGATGGGTGATTGGTTATTTGGGGATTTGGGGATTTGTTCTGCCTGAGCTTGGCATCCATTCCTAGCTTCCCGGTGAAAACGAATCCAAGGCTTTGGCACCCGCATCACCCAATCCCCAAATCCACGCATCACCAATAAAATTCACTCGCTCCGAAGTGATTTGACAGGGTTGGCCAAAGCCGCTCGTACGCTCTGAAATGCAACCGTTAAAAACGCGATAGATACAGCGGCTAAAGCCGCCGTTACAAACATCCACCACTGAATATCAATACGATACGCGAAATCAGCGAGCCAGCGTTGCATAAGATAGTAGGCAATGGGCGAGGCAATGACAATCGCGATAATGACCAGTTTTAAGAAATCTTTGGTCAACAAACCCGTGATGCCAAGCGTACTGGCGCCCAACACTTTTCGGACACCGATTTCTTTGGTGCGGCGCTGGGCGGCGTGGGCAGCCAGACCCAGCAAGCCAAGGCAGGAAATGAAAATTGCCAATAACCCAAAGCCTTTGCAGGTAGCTGAAAAACGGTTTTCAGCGATGTAGAATTCAGCAATGCTCTCATCGAAAAATGCTGGGTCGAACACCTGTTCAGGATAGGTGTTGTCAAACTCCCTTTGGATGGCGGCCGTGGTAGCCGAGATGTTTTGGGGAGCAATTTTAACCCCGGCACTGTACATCCGTTTAAGACTGGTGGCCATTAGGAGCGGTTCCACGGTTCGGTGCGCTGAATGGGCATGGAAATCTTTTACCACCCCTACCACCTTACGCCACTGGTTGCGGCCTGTGCGAATTTCTTTCCCAAGCGCTTCTTCAGGGTTTTTGATGCCCATCTTTTTCAACATGGTTTCGTTCACCACATATTCCTTCGCCGTATCACTGGGTTCGAGCCATCGCCCGGCCAACAATTGCAGGCCGTAGGTTTTTTGAAAATCCGCATCGCAGAACTTCATGGTGGTGCTGAATTTTTGGTCGTCCGTTCCACGGCCAAAGGCAAAATTGTTGGCCCAGGTATTTCCGGAGGCTGGTTGGTCGCTGCCAAATGCCACAGATTCCACACCAGGGATTTGCTGGAGGCGTTGCTTCAAGCCGGCCAGTTTGGATTGGCTGAGGCTGTCGCCATTGACCCCGAACGTGTAAACGAGGTCTTTTTTGAAACCCAGATCCATGTTTCGTACATAGTCCAATTGCCCCAGTGTAATGATGGTACCTACCACAAGTGCCTGCGCAATCATGAACTGAAGCACTACCAACCCTTTCCGAACGGAGCTGCCGCCAATCGAACGTTCGGAGCTGTCATTTTTCAAGGCCCTAATTGGGTTGAAGCCTGCCAAAATCAGCGCCGGGTAAAAGCCCGAAAGCAAGGTGACGGCTATTCCCAAAACCGACAAAAATGCAAAAACAATGGGCTGGCTCAAGAAAGGCAACTCGGTAGGCACTTCCGAAATTTGCTCCAGAAAAGGCGAGGCCGCCCATGCCAGAAATGTGCCTACAACCAACGAAAACAGCACTACCAAAGCCGTTTCAAACATGAACTGGCCAAACAGATTGCCCCGGCTTCCGCCCAGCGTTTTGCGAACGCCAACCTCTTTGGAGCGGCGCAGGGCCTGTGCTGTGGAGAGATTGATGAAATTGAAACAAGCCATCAACAAGACCAAAAAGCCAATGGAGGAAAGCACCCACAGCCTGCTTTTTGAGATAACATGGGTGGCTGAAGTACCGTAGCGATCATCGTAGTGCAGCTCCGAAAATACTTGAAGGTGGTGTTGTCGGGTAGAACGGCTGCCGCGCCCTTCCTCCGAGTATTCTTTTTGACCCACTTGTGTAACCAAGTTGTTGGCCGCCTGAAACTGACTTGCATCTGCCAAAAGGCCAAACTGTTGGTCGTTGGAACTGGTACTGCCCCAGTCTTCGCGGTACTCATATTTTTCTTTGTTGCTCAAAATGGTCGAATACGACAAGACCAGGTTGATGGGCAGGTCACAATTCACGGGAGCATCGGCCACCACACCTTGCACTGTCATGGGGTCGTTCTCAATTAGTAAGGTTTGCCCAAGGGCATTTTCCCATTTTCCAAAACACATTTCTGCCAAAGTTTGGGTCAGGACGAGCGTATTGGGTTCCTTGAGTGCTGTATTTTTATCACCCGAAAGCCATTTAAAATCAAAGATTTGAAAAAAATCAGGCTCTACAAAAAAGGAAATCTTGTACTGTGCAATCGAGAATTTTTTGAGGGCTGGGCCCCCTGTTGGATTGGGCACCAACACCGTCGGCCAATATTCTTTGATTCTGCTGGTCGCCGCTAATTGAGGCACGGTGTTTTTCACCGCCGACATGGCAGGGAGCGGCAAACCGCGTGTAAAACTTTCTTCCCCGTCGAGGCCAACATCTTTGGTCACGATGCGTACGATGCGTTCGTAGTTTTGGAAATTTTTATTGAAACTCAATTCATAATGGACAATGCGGAAAATCAGCAACACGGCTGCAATGCCCACTGCCAGGCCCAGGATGTTGAGCACTGCAAAACCTTTTTGAGCGCGGAGGTTGCGGAAGGCGAGTTTGAGATTGTTTGAAAACATCTTTTTTTGTATGAATTTGGCTGTTGCAACAGCCAAATTTAACTAAATTTGGCCGTTAAAATATTTAAAATGATAGAACGCTTGATAAAAACGCCTATTCTGAACCGACTTGGTCAGAAAAAGGCTATCTTGATTTTAGGCCCGCGTCAAACGGGAAAAACGACTTTGGCAAAATCAATTTTGGCCAATCATCCCGGTAAAGCACTCTACTTGAACGCCGACGAACCTTTTGACCGCTCTAGGTTGACAAATGCTTCCTCTTCTCAGTTGCAACAGTTGGTCGGTGCCAACGACGTGATTCTAATTGATGAAGCGCAACGGATACCCAACATCGGCCTCACGCTGAAATTGCTTGTAGACCAAATGCCCGACAAACAGGTTATTGCCACAGGCTCTTCGTCCCTTGATTTGGCCAATACCATCCATGAGCCGCTTACTGGCCGATTATTCACATTTTACCTCCTGCCTATCTCTTGGCAAGAATGGGCGGCGCACATCGGCAAACTGGAGGCTACTCGCGCCCTTGAACAACGGCTGCTGTTTGGTTCTTATCCAGACGTAATCAATAACCCCGGTGATGAGCCTGCCATGCTTTCCAGCCTCGGGGCGGGCTATCTCTACAAAGACATTCTTTCGTTTGGCAATATTCGCCGCCCGGAAATCCTTGAAAAATTGCTTCAAGCGCTCGCTTTGCAAATAGGAAACGAGGTGTCATTCAACGAACTTGCCAACCTCCTCAAAGTGAACAAAGACACGGTGATGAACTATCTCGACCTGCTCGAAAAATCTTTTATAGTGTTCAGGCTCCCTCCTCTCAGCCGCAAGCTCCGCAAAGAAATCTCGAGCTCCAGGAAGGTCTATTTTTACGACAATGGTCTTCGAAATATGCTTATCAACAACTTCAACCCACTCGAACTGCGACAAGACAAAGGGGCTCTTTGGGAAAACTTTTTGGTCAGCGAACGAAAAAAACGAAACCTGTATGCCTCGTACTTACACTCGGCTTTTTTCTGGCGCACACACGATGGCCAAGAAATTGATTACGTCGAAGATGCTGGCGGCAAATTCTCCGCGTTCGAGTTCAAGTGGTCTGCTAACCGCAATGTCAAAATGCCCCGCGTATTTTCGGAAGCGTATCCCAATGCCGATTGGTCAATCATCAATTCGGAAAACTTTCAAACCTTTTTAGAGTATGACATTTGACGTTGGCAAAGTATCGTTTTCCACCCGACCGTCTTTCAGGTGCAGGATGCGATTCCCATATTTCGCATTATCCTCAGAATGTGTCACTTGCACGATAGTCACCCCATCTTCCCGGTTGAGCGTTTTGAAAACTTCCATGATTTCTTTGGCTTGTGGGCTTTGGAGATTGCCCGTAGGTTCATCGGCCAATATGAGTTTGGGCCGACCAATCAAGGCTCTTGCCACGCCCACAAGTTGCTGCTGTCCGCCGGAAAGTTGGCTGGGGAACAGATCCTTTTTTGCCACCATGTTGAAACGGTCGAGCAGGTCGGCGATACGACTTTTGCGCTCAGCGGAAGGCACTTTTTTGTAGAGCAGGGGCGTCTCCAAATTCTCATATACCGTGAGGTCATCAATGAGGTGGTAGGCCTGAAACACAAAGCCGATGTACTCGCGATACATCTCGGTTCGGCGGCGTTCGTTGAATTTGTGTACCGGTTCTCCAAGAAACCAAAACTCCCCGTCCGTCGGTTCGTCGAGCATTCCCAGGATATGGAGCAGGGTGCTTTTTCCCGAACCGCTAGGGCCCATGATGCTCACAAATTCACCCTCGGCAATGTGGGCGTTCACATAGCGCAGCACGTATGTTTTGAGCGAGCCCGTGGGGTAATAGCGTTCGATGTTTTTTAATTCGATCATTATTGGTTGTTGAATTGGGAATAACCAAAAAAGCAGCCTCCCTGACCCGCCAGTTTTGTTTGGATAAAAACGGCTGAACAACAGGAGGTTAGACAGATTGACCAACGGACAGATTGGCCGCTTTTGTAGTTTTGGTGTTTAATTGTTGTCTTCAGTAAAATAGGTTTGTTTTGGGGCAAAATTTTGAACCATGGCACACTATCCCGCTTACCAGGAAATCGTAAACCTTATTGCTGGTCTCGCTCCAGAGCGTTTGGTGAATTTTAGGGTTTCTGCTGATACCGTGGCACGAGTTCAAGACCTACTGACCAAAAAAAATGCAGGCGAACTATCTCCTTCAGAACAAATAGAACTTGACTACTTTGTTTTTTTAGAGAAAATGATTGGCCTGAACATTTTGAACTTTCTGAAGGCTTTATTTTGCCGAAATCTCCTATCGGTGAAGTCACGGCTAGGCTTTTCCAGTTTAATTCTCCTGAACAGGTCGAAATGCGACAATTCCTTGCAGAAGCTGGTCTTTACCCTCGCGGAAAGGCTTTTCAAACGTGAAAATTCTCCGTCACCACCCGCCCGTCAAACAAGTTAATAACCCGGTGCGCAAAACCCGCATCATGCGGCGAGTGCGTCACCATCACGATGGTCGTGCCGCCCTGGTTAAGTTGGGTGAGCAGGTTCATCACTTCCAGGCCGTTGGTGGAGTCGAGGTTACCTGTCGGTTCGTCCGCGAGGATAACTTTGGGTGTTGCCACAACGGCTCGGGCGATGGCCACGCGCTGCTGCTGACCGCCTGACAATTGTTGTGGAAAGTGGTTGCGTCGGTGCATGATGTTCATACGTTCGAGCTGCGCCTCCACCTTCTTTTTGCGCTCCGTAGCAGGTGTTTTCAGGTAGAGCAGTGGCAGTTCCACGTTCTCGAACACCGTCAGTTCATCTATCAGGTTGAACGACTGAAACACAAAGCCGATATTGCCTTTGCGTAGGTTGGCGCGGTTGCGTTCGCTCATTTTGGCCACCTCTGTGCCGAAGAAATGGTACTCCCCTTCGCTAGGGTTGTCGAGCAAGCCGAGAATGTTGAGCAGCGTAGATTTGCCGCATCCTGAAGGCCCCATCATAGCCACGAATTCTCCAGGCTGGATTTCGATGCTTACGCCGTTGAGGGCAGTAGTTTCCACCTCGTCAGTGGTGAAAAGTTTTTGTAGATTGACTGTCTTGATCATGATTGCTATTGATGCTTCGTTATTTTTGTAGATAGGTGGGATTTGGGGATTTGGTTAATGGGGGATTTGGGGATTTGGGGATTTGGTTATTCGTTGTGCCTGAGCTGGCTATTTGTGCCTGCCTTAAAGGGGAGTGTTCAAAAATCTGTGTCAACTGGCTGCTTACACCCCCTACCCCTAAAGGGCAATGTCGTTGACTTAAGGGTTTTAGCCACGTAGTGGCGACACCGTTTATAGAAAAATCGGGTGTATGAACGAGCCACGTAGTGGCGGCACCCCTGACAAATCGTGCCGGGGCTACGCCCCTCCATAAAACACGCAAAATATTGTTCTATAAACGGTGTCGGGGCTACGCCCCTTTTATACACACAAACCCTTAAGTCAACGACATTGCCCTTTAGGGGTAGGGGCAGGGCAAACGCATGAAAATCAGGAAGTAAGAAGGTGAAATTCCAAATTTTATTTTATTGACGAATGCAGAGTACATGATTGACGATTGTTGAAGTGCCATCTCGCTTGGTATTGGTGGTCAAACAAGACAAGTATTATTCCCATTTCGTCGATTTTTCGCAAAAGCCACAACACTTGAGCGCAACGCCTACTTCAACAATCTTCAATCATGTACTCGCCATTCGTCAATCAAATAAAATTCTGTGTTTGGAGATTTAATCTTCAAATTTATATGCGTCTGCACACCCCCTACCCCTAAAGGGCAATGTCGTTGACTTAAGGGTTTTAGCCACGTAGTGGCGACACCGTTTATAGAAAAATCGGGTGTATGAACGAGCCACGTAGTGGCGGCACCCCTGACAAATCGTGCCGGGGCTACGCCCCTCCATAAAACACGCAAAATATTGTTCTATAAACGGTGTCGGGGCTACGCCCCTTTTATACACACAAACCCTTAAGTCAACGACATTGCCCTTTAGGGGTAGGGGGGTAACCAGCAGTTGACACAGATTTTTGAACACTCCCCCTTAAAGTAGAATATCCAGCACAGGCACAACGAATAACCAAATCCCCCATTAACCAAATCCCCAAATCCCCCATTAACCAAATCCCCCATTTACTGTAGATTGAGTACGTCCTTATCCCCAAAGTTTTCATAGGAGCTTGTAATCACCTCCTCTCCCGCTTCCAAGCCGCTCAACACTTCAAAAAACTGCGGGTTTTTTCGTCCCAACGAAATACTGCGTTTGACGGCTTTTGTGCCGCCCTCGCTTAGCACATACACCCAGTTGCCGCCTGTGTCGCTGAAAAAACCACCTGTGGCGAGCAGCGTGGCTTCGGCGGGTTTGCCAAGTTGCAGACGGACGGGCACGGATTGGCCGCGACGGATGCCCTCGGGGATTTTTTCAAAGGTCATGTCCACATCAAAACGGCCGTTGCGTACTTCAGGATAAACTTTTGAAACGGCAAGTTTGACCGTTGTGCCATTGAATTCGAAGGAGCCTTCCAGTCCTGGGAAAATCCGTGAAATGTAGTGTTCGTCTACCTCCACCCGCATTTTAAATCCGTTGAGGTCGTCAATTTGGCCGATATTTTGTCCGGCGGTGATGCTCGCGCCAATTTCTACGTCCACCCGCGAAAGCAACCCGGAGACGGGCGCTTTGACCGCCAGGTTCGCCAGATTGTCCTTCATCATGCTGAGGTTGAGTTTGGTGCGCTCGAGCGTGCCTTCGAGTTGTTTGATTTGCGTGATGCTGTTTTCTTCCTGGAATTTTTGGTTTTCGATTTCGATTTCGCGCTGGCCTACGAGCCGCTCGTAGGTGTTTTTCAAGCGCTCGAACTCTTGCTGACTGACGACCTTGTCGGCAAAAAGTTTGCTGCTGCGGTCGTAATCCGCCTTGGCTTGTTGGATTTGGAAATCGAGTTCGGAAAGTGTTTTTCGAAGGGCAAACTTATCCTGACGCAAGCGGAGGCGGGTGTTTTCCAACTCGTTTATCAAACGGTACATCTCGGTTTCACGGTTTACAAAATCCATCGTAAGCCGCTGATTTTCAAGTTTTAATATCAGGTCTCCTTTTTTTACGGTCGCGCCTCCGTCAAGGAGTTTTTGCGCCACATAGCCGCCCTCGATGGCATCGAGTTGGTAGGTTTTAAGCGGCTGCACTACACCAGTTACGACGATGAACTCGTCAAAAACACCACGCTCCACTTTTGAAACCGTGATTTTTTCGCGGTTCACGTTGAGACTGCTCTGGCTACCGTTGAGCACGGTGCGCACGGCAAAAATCAAAAACCCAACCGTGAACAAAGCGATTGCCACACGCTGGAAAGTGAATACTTTTTTCTTTATTGGACGATCCATGGGATGTATGATGTATGATGTATGATGTATGATGTATGATGTATGATGTATGATGTATGATGTATGATGTATGATGTATGATGTATGAACTACAACTCCGTGCCAATCTGGCAAAGTATTGATAATCAGTTGCTTTGGCGGTTTCAAGCGTTGCTTGTTGCGTTCGCGGGCGAACGCGGGTGTTCGGAATCGGACAGCGGGAGTGGCCCGATAAATAGGAAAGCCCCGCCAAGCTATTCTCAAAAGTAGACGGGGTCAATATCGTTTCAATATCTAAATGCCCTTATTGGCCTATCGAAAAAATCACGGAAAACGTACATTTGCTGACAGGAAACACTGTCCCAACCCGATAATTAAAAGAAACAATGCAATGAAAAACATCCTTGTTTTTGTCCTCCTCCTAACTGGAGTCTATGCCTGCGACGGCCCACAAAAATGTATTGAAAAACTCGACCCCGCCTGCAGTTGCATGATGTTGTACGACCCCGTATGTGGTTGCAACAATAAAACTTACAGCAATGCCTGTGTCGCAGAATGCTCAGGTATCAAGACCTACGCCAAGGGAACTTGTCCGCAAGATGCCATGATAAAACTGGAGGGCACCATATGGCGGTTGAGCACTTTCGCCATTAGCCCAGAACCAATACAAGTACCAGATGATGTGACCATTACGGCAGAATTCAAGACTGCAAAAGTTGGTGGAAAGGGGGGCTGCAACCAATATGGGGGCGATTATATTATGGATGGAAACACGCTAAAAATCTCGGCTTTGTTCAGCACTAAAATGTTCTGCGAAAAAACCATGAACTGGGAAATCAGGTACTTTCAACAACTTGAAAAAAGCCAGTCGTACAGCACCAACGGCGAAAGCCTGGAAATTAACTGCGGCGATATGGGGAACTTGATTTTTCGCCAGCAGTAGTATGCAGGTATGATTCGCATGGTTCAACTCACTGCAAACGGCCCGTCAAACTTGGGCTTCCATGTTTCACTGATGGCATAAGCTCGAAACTTGGCGTTTTCCGCGCCCGGGCCTTCAAAAAGTTCGTCTACCGTGGTTTGAAAAAGGCTCAGCCAGCGGTCAAAATACTCGGTTTTAAGCGGAATTTTTTTGTGCAAATCAAAATGTTTCTGGATAGGATTTCCCCGATAGGCATCGGGCGTTCCGAGCAATAAGAACTCCCAAAAAGCATACATTACTGGAAGGTGCTTCGGCCAATCAACGTGTGCTATTTCGTTGAAAATAAAGCCGATAAGCGCATCATCTTGCACTTTGACATAGAAGGTGTCGATGAGTAAGCGGATGTCGGCAGGGGTGGAGATGTCGGGCTTCATGCTTGCTGGGGATTCGTGGATTTGGGGTTTTGGTTATTCGTTGTGCCTGAGCTTGGTATCAGTTTCCTAAAGACTGGCATCAATGTTAAGCTCTGGCGAAACAAATAACCAAATCCACCTCAAAAGTCACATTTAGATCGGTTGGCTTTTAACCATTTTTCTGCTTCATTGTAATTCGGCATAAAACGCTCCACCAGTGCCCAAAAACGGTCCGAATGGTTCATCTCTACCAAATGGGCCAGCTCATGCAGAATGACATAATCCTGCACAGGCCGGGGTGCAAATAGCAGGCGTGTAGAAAGGTTCACATTGCCCGAGCGCGAGCAACTTCCCCAATTGGAGTGGTTGTATTTCAGGTTGACACTTTGGATGGGTTGGCGGAACGTTCGCGCGTTCACCTCCTCCACACGCCGCGATATTTCAGCCTGAAAATCTTTGGCAACGATGCGAGAGAGCAAGGTTTTTGCGGTGCGGGTACGCTGCCAGTGGTTGAGATTCTCGTTTAGTTCCAGCCAAATAGTATCCCCGACCAATTTTGCCGTGCTCGTTACCCGGTCTTTATAATTCAGCGAGAGTGTGTAACGGCGCTCGCCCACCACCACCATATCCCCGTTCTGGAACTGTTTGCCGAGGTAAGCTTCTCGATAAGAGGGCTGTTTTTCAAACTGCTGTACCACCCATTCTTGCACAATATGCAGATACTCACGGATCATGCTTTCTTCCGCAGTTATCGGCAAGCGCAAGGTGATACGACGCGCCGAAAGACTGTAATAATGGCCGCTTGCCAAATCCAGTGCCACGCGGACCGGAAGTGCCACGCCTTCAATATGGATAAGTCCTTTTAATGTTCTTTTTCGCGGGAAAAACATGGAATACGATTTTGGATTTACGATTTACGATTTACGATTGTTTTGATCCGAAAAAGGCGCGATACATGCCTTTTTCGGATCAAAACAATCGTAAATCGTAAATCGTAAATCGTAAATCGTAAATCGTAAATCGTAAATCGTAAATCGTAAATCCAAAATTGTAAATCATTACCCTTTGCGTTCAGCGAAATCACGCATCAATTGCACCAATGCCTGCACACTTTTTTGTGGCAAAGCATTGTAAGTACTGGCACGGAAACCGCCTACTAAACGGTGGCCTTTCAGCCCGATCATACCATTGGCCTCACAGAGTTTTCCAAACTCCCCCTCCAATGCCGCATACTTTTCGTTCATCACAAAACAGATGTTCATATGCGAGCGGTCTTCTGTAGCTACGGTGCCACGGAAAAGCGGGTTGCGGTCAATTTCATCGTATAGCAGCAAGGCTTTGGCTTTGTTTCTGCGTTGCAATGCTTTGAGTCCGCCGCTCTTTTTGATCCAGCGCAAAGTGAGCATACTCACATATATAGGGAATACGGGCGGGGTGTTATAAAGCGAATTCTCTTTTACAAACGTGCGATAATCCAGCATTGCGGGCAAATGACGATGCACTTTCCCAAGCATATCATCGCGGACAATAACGACAGTGGTGCCGGCCGGCCCAAGGTTTTTCTGTGCTCCAGCGTAAATGAGACCGAACTGTTCGGGCTTGAACGGGCGGCTCAAAAAATCGGACGACATATCACACACAATCGGCACGGGCGACTTAGGGAACTTTCGCATTTGGGTGCCGTAAATGGTATTGTTGCTGGTCAAGTGCAGGTATTTTGCGGACTTTGTAATCTTGTAATCCTTGGGGATGAACGTGAAATGCTGCTCCTTTGAAGAAGCTATAACCTGCACATTTCCAAAGGATTCTGCCTCTTTGATGGCTTTATCCGCCCACACACCCGTATTGACAAAGAGGGCAGTATCGTCCTCATTGAGCAGATTCATCGGGGCCATGAAGAACTGAGTGCTCGCGCCGCCCGTTAGCCACAAAACGTGGTAGTTATCAGGTAGACCGATGATCTCGCGCATGAGTGCGTTGGCTTCTTCGATGATGGCAGTGAATTCAGGTCCACGGTGGGAGAGTTCGAGGAGGCTAAGGCCTGTGTTTTGGTAGTTGACGGCTGCTTTTCCAGCTTCTTTCAGTACGGAAGCGGGCAATACCGCCGGGCCTGCAGAGAAATTGTGTTTTTTCATGGGTGGTGTGTATTTTGGTTTTTAATTGATTTAAGCGTTAAGAGATGGAACAAGGATTGCACGGATTAGACACGGGTTTGTAAGTTTTGTTTTTCAGGAAAAAAATCTGTGTCTAATCCGTGCAATCCGTGTTCCATCCTATCGGAATTAAGGGCAAAAATAGCGGTATTATTTATTCTTGTCTACTTAAACCGCTTCGCCCACTCTTTTGCAAAATATGTCAAGATCACATCTGCCCCAGCCCTGCGGATACTCAACAAGGCCTCTGGCATGGCCCGCTCAAAATCGAGCCAGCCGTTGTTGCAGGCAGCCCGGAGCATGGCGCATTCGCCGCTCACATGGTAGGCCGCAATGGGCAGATCGGAATTTTCTTTGAGCAAATGGATTACATCCAGGTAGTGCAACGCTGGTTTCACCATGAGCATGTCGGCGCCTTCAGCGGTATCGAGCGCGGCCTCAATGAGGGCTTCACGCTTGTTTGCAGGGTTCATTTGGTAACTTTTTTTGTCGCCGCTTTTGGGGGCCGAGTCAAGCGCATCGCGGAAGGGTCCGTACATCGCGCTGGCATATTTGGCTGTGTAGGCGAGTATGCCAGTCTTTGTAAAGCCTTCGTTGTCAAGCGCCTGGCGAATAAATCCCACGCGACCGTCCATCATGTCGGATGGGCCAAGCATATCGAACCCTGCTTCGGCCTGGGCTACGGACATTCGGGCAAGTATGGGCAGCGTGTCGTCATTTACAATTTCTCCGTCACGAACCAATCCGTCGTGTCCGTCGCTGGAGTAGGGGTCCATGGCTACATCGCTTATCAGACAACATTCTGGGAATCGCTTTTTAATGTCGCGGGCAACTTTCAGATAAAAATTGTCGGGAGACCAGCTGTGGGTCGCCATTGTGTCTTTCAAGTGCTCTGCTACTGCGGGGAACAAGACAAAATTGGTCAGGCCCAAATTCATGCATTCCTCAATTTCGAGCAGCAAGTTTTCAGGCGAAAAACGGAAGATTCCGGGCAGCGAATGAATTTCGCTGCGGATGCCCGAACCATTGAGCACAAATAATGGGAAAACAAGGTGCTCGGTAGTCAAATGAGTTTCGGTAACCATGCCTCGGATGGCGGCGGATTGGCGGTTTCGGCGTGGGCGACGGAGCATGGGTGGTGGATTGGTGATTGGTGATTGGTGATTGGCCTGCAAAAATAAGGGCAGGGTATGGTCTAGTATGTCATATTTTGTTGAAGAATCGAATAGCTTGCTCAACCAACTCCATTGTTCCGAATTCTTCTTCTATCCGCAGCACTGGGCAAGTCAACTTTCCCAGCCATTCCAACTCCTGAGTGCGGCTTCGGATATTACCCGAATCATTATCATAAGCAGCAGCCCAGCTACAGAATTTTTCATAAACTGTGTTCAAATCACCGCCCGGAGCGAGCCTTTCTGCGCCATAACGGTCTAGCTCCCGCGCTCTAATTCGCGCCAAACGCATTTCAGCAGGAAGCCAGCAATACACCACCGCTTCGAATCGAGGAATAAACACATCGCCCCAGCCGCAGAGCGCACCAGAAAGCACCCAGCCCTCATGGGCATCTAAATCCTTGGTTAACAATTGTCTGCGATGCTCAGGATTTCGGCGGCGGCGATAAGGCAGGGCATCGTCAGTGAACCAATGGTAATCGTCGGTGTCGAAATGGGAAATGTTCAGCCGTTCGGCGAGAGCGCGGCCGAGGGTCGTGACACCTGAACCGGGTGCGCCGAGGAGGTGAATCTTGGATATTGGAACAGACATGGAAGAAATTGGGGTGCAAAGGAAGTAAACATACACAAGAAAAGCCTCTCATCGCTGTACGCGGCGGGAGGCTTTTCATTATTTTTGATAACCAAATTGATGTTTTACCTTGGGTGGTGCTTGATCACACGGCTGCCAAGCACTTGCACCGGACGAGCATTCTCATGCTCCAGTGCTTCGAAATCATGAATCTGCGTCGTAGAGGCTTCAATAGGATGTTCCATTACAATCCAGGTCACGATCTCAGAGCAGGGAGGGGTAGTGAGTGAGCCGGCGTACGTGAAATAACTCTTGTCGCTGGGCATTAAATCAAGTGCACTGAAGGTGTCGGATGATTCGTATGAACCGTCTTTCGTGCCTGGGAGGTGATGTACAAAGTGTTCCAAAACGGCATTTTCAGTGCCTTCTTCTACCAAAACCCCGATTACGGCCAGTTTGCCGGTGGTCGCGTTTTGGTGTACAAAGTGCATCTCCAAGGGGGCATGCGTACCGTTTATGGCATGTTCGCTGTGCGTGTGGGTGTGAAATTGAAGGAGATTGTAGATAAGTCCGTCCACCAAAATGCTGCTGCCTCCGTCAAAATTGAATTGGATGGTATGGCCCTTGTTGACTATGTGGGTCGCAGTAGCCATGTACGTTTGAGGAATGTCTGTCAACGCTGCATCATCCACTCCGCCAGAAATGTTTCACTCCTCCTGCCCATTTTCCAAATGCTCCTCCATCAACTTTACCCGCAGGGCCATCAAAATATTCTGCCTGCGCTCCAATACCGTGATTTCATAGGGCGCTATCTGGAAGGAGTCATTGCTCGAAGGTATTCGCCCAAAACGGTTGAGTACCAATCCATTAAGCGTATTGTATTGCTTGTTTTCTGGGAAAGGCAGCGGCAGAAAATGGTTTAGGTCGTGCAGCGGTGCGATGCCCGACACATTGTAGCTGCCATCCTCGTTTTGGGTTACCGGGGAAACTTCATCGTCGTGTTCGTCCTGGATTTCGCCTACCAGTTCTTCCAAAATATCTTCCATCGCGATCAGACCTTCGGTGCCGCCGTACTCGTCAATCACCATGCCGACGTGTATTTTTTTCGTCTGAAAATCCTTCAGTACCCGGTTGAGTCGGGCCGAGTTGTAAACAAAATGTACCGGGCGCATCAATTCTTTTAGGTTCCAGTCATCTCCTCTGGTATTGGCTTTAAAAATATCTTTGGCAAACACAATGCCCATCAGGTTGTCAATATCGTCTTCATAAACCGGTATGCGGGAATACCCATTTTCAAGCACAGCGTTCAGAATTTCTTCACGCGCGGTGTCAATTTCCAGGGCAAATATATTTTTGCGCGGCACCATTACCTGTTGCGCCGTCAGCTCAGAAAAATCGAAAGCATTCTGTATGATCTGGAAATTGTCCTCTTTGATGGCTCCGCTCTTGTGGCCTTGTCGCACGAGCAGGCGCAGTTCTTCGGTGCTGTGCGCTTCGTGCTCGTCGGCGGGTTGGATACCTATCAATTTCAAAATCCGGTTGGCAAAGCCATTGAGTATCCAGATAAAAGGCCGGAACATTACAAAAAATGCCCGCATCGGCAGCGATACGAACAGCGTGGTTTCTTCCGGCTTGCGGATGGCGATGGATTTGGGTGCCAGTTCGCCAAAGACGATGTGCAGTACGGTGATGAGTGCAAAGGCCACAGGCAAGGCGATTTGGTGGGCCGTTTCATCTGGCACATTCATACCGAGCGCGTGAAAAAGCGCGATCAGTATTTTTGACACCACCGGCTCGCCAATCCAACCCAGACCAAGGCTGGCGAGGGTGATGCCGAGCTGGGTAGCAGAAAGGTAGGAATCGAGGTTGTTGAGCATTTTCTGCGCCAAACCGGCCATTCGGTGGCCCGATTTAGCGCGAAGCTCGATCTGTGAATAGCGCACCTTGACTATGGCAAATTCGGCGGCTACAAAAAAGCCATTCAGGAAAACCAGAAAAAAGGTGAGCAGTATGTCAAACGCCATGCGTGGAAGGAATTGGTTGAATATCTACTGCAAAAGACCGAAAATTATCTGATGCGGGGATGGTTTTTGGTGATTATGCTGCGTTCAGGGGGGGCTTCCTTTTCTGAATGCTCAACGAACGAACAATCTTGAATCAAATGGGAATGGCTCGTTTTCCAAAATTTACACCTTTGAAAATTCAGGGTGCGCAGGGTTCAAAAGCCAATTGAAATCGCCTTTTACGGGGGCTGAAAGAACTTTCAGGCCTAAAAATTGACCGTTTTTCACAAAAGCATCGCCTTCTCGTCTGGTAAAATAGGCGTTTGCGAGCAGGTGCCAGTCCACTGGAAGTAGCGTTTCATCAAAAATGGAAAATGGTCCTGAGTCCGGGACGAAAATCGTGGTCAAGAAATAATCGGGAGGGACAATTCCAAAAGGCAGGTGGACGGCCACTTCCAAGGTGCTCAAGGCACGGTTTTCAGCCGTATAAAAAACAGCAGTGCCGGGACTATTCCAGCATCCGCCGTTGAGTTTTGCGCCAGTTCCTGAAAAGTCTTCCTTGTATTTGTCTCTGGAAAGCCGATAAAGAATCATGCTAGTACCGATGGGCAATTGGTGCAGGAGGCGCACACCAGCATCAATTCAATGCATGTGGAGGACATTCCAAACGGGATTTATTTATTGAAAATTTGGACTGGGGAAAAAGTTGGCTGCTTCAGGTTTTTGAAAAACTGAGTCACTTAGCACATTTCTGGGAATAAAAAAGCCACGGATTGGTGAAACCGTTTTCTTTAAACGGTATCGCCAATCTGTGGCGCTAAAAAATGTAATGACAATAGCGTTTTACCCCTTTAATTCGCATGAGCGATATTTCAGCTCCGCTTTGCGCTTAGGAACGGTGTCAAAATAACCTCCCAATTTGATGCCATTCTTTTGATACCGTTCCTTATTGATGGTAACTCTTGTTATGTTCTGTCATTTTGCCACACTTAGCGCAAGCCACAGCCGATCCGCCGCCGCCTGCGCAGCCGCCAGGGCAGGTATAATGCCACACACCAGCCGCATTCTGCGGAGGTTCGGCCTTGGAAGGATTGGGCATTGTAATACTAGATTGGCCAGGAGCGCCCGGGGTGTTTGAAGGAGGGGGGGCTGTCGCGGTTGGGTTGCCAGTAGTTGAAGTGCTGGGAGTGCCGTGGTAAGCCTGGCTGTGGACGAGCGTGGTGCCGCACGTAGCACACGGAGTTGCCGAACCCGAACCTCCTTTACAGCCCTTTGGACAGGTGTAGTGCCACAATCCTGCCGCATTCTGAGGGGGTTCTGCAGCTGGTGGAGGGGTTCCAGTCCCAATAGTTGCGGTAGGATCAGGAAAATTCGACATGGGGTCGGCGCTGGGTTGTTGTTGATCACCAGGGGTTTCAACTGCGGCGCCTTGTGAGGCGGCGCTGTCGTTGCCGCATGCAGAGAAAACGCTTATGGCACAAAGTGCAGCGATGGTAAGGATGGATAGAAATTTCATGTTTAAAATTTTAGTAAGGGCGCAAAAGTACTTCGACTTTGTGGAAATCAGCCCTGTAGAATCTTTCATTCACAACCATTTGACACTGAAGGTGCATTCAAGTTGTTATTATTGACCTTCCCTGCGCTACAGTTTCCTCCACCGGCAAAATCTCACAGTTGTCCCAAAGCCCTGTGCGCAAGGTTTCCGAATATTCGCGGGGGAGTTTGTGCTGTTTCATTAACGTAGCCGCAAGTTCATGGTCATAAAGAAAATGTTGGTGATGATAGACCAATTTTTTGTCCAGCGTTTCCAAAATCATGTACCAAACACGCGGTGTGCCGTCGTTGGCGGGCATTCCGATGACCCCGGCGTTTAGCCAGAGAAGCCCGTCCTGTTTGTGGTGAAAAGGCAGGCCACAGTGCCCGGCGAGTATTATATTCGCTTTAGCCACCTGGAAGTTCGACCGCTTCTGTTCCCACGGCGTTGATTTGAATACAAACTCGGATGGATTGAAGTAAGCACCATGCAAAACATAAGCCTGCAAATCACCGTATTGAAAACGGAGATGAAGGGGCAGTTGCTCCATCCACTTCAAGGAGTTTTCGCTTAGCCGCGACTGGGCGTAGGGATACCATTTCCGGGAAAAAAGATCGCAACGGGAACCTTCGTTGAAATTGCAGCCGCAGTCTTCTTCGCGGTTGCGCAATTGGATTTCTACATTTCCAGCAATGCTGTGAATACCCCACGCGCTAATCTGTTGCACACATTCCTCCGGCTCGGCGCAGTAACCTACGATGTCGCCGGTACAAATGATATTGCCGGACGGGATATGCTGCTCTTCAGAAATTTGCATCATCTTTTCCAGTGCAGGCAGGTTGCTGTACACACCACCGAATACGAGCACTTTTCCGCTCAGGATGCCCAGGTCTTTTACCCTTATTTCCTCCATCATTTTTTCAGAAATTTTGCGAGAAAGAACAATGCAAAACAGAGCATTGTTCCCAGCAGATTTACCGATAACAAGTCGCCGTATTTGCCCGGGGAAAACACCAGACTGCTCGGAAACAAGCCAAAGGTGAACAACAGTCCGATTACTACCCCCGCACCTACCGACAAATAAAAAGCCAATGGCGGTACTTTCAGATTCCAAAATAAAAAGACGGGCGCAAAACCAATCACCATAGTACCGCTAATGGTGGTGGCAGAAAGTATTTCCGGCCCCAAAAAAACGGGCATTGTACCGGCTGCTGCCACAATAATCATGGCAATTCTACCCCTCAGAACGCTTACTTTTTCGGGCTTGCCAAGGTCCACCACGGTCAGTTTGGAAAACGAGACAAACGCGGAATCGATACAGGCAGACGCCGAAGTTACCATGATGAAATTCATCATCAGCATCATGCCAGCGCCCAGAGAGCGACTCACGGCTACCGGGGCTTCCCCTTGCAATTGATTGAACTGGGCATAAATACCGACAAAACTAAACAACAGGATACAGGTAAAACCAATCAACGTAGCCAGCACATAACTCTTCAAGGTAGTTTTTGGTGCACCAATAAAGCCACGGTCAGTCAGTACAGGATCGTGAAAAGGATAACTGAATATCTGAATAAACGCCACAAACAGCAGGTTCAATCCTTGTGACAATTGCCATTCGCCAGACTGTACAAACTTGCCAATATCGCCTTGTTCGCGGGGTAGTAATATGCCCAGTATTACAATCAATAATATACTGAATAAACCCATCTGGACCAGATCCGTCATGAGCGCGCTCCTTAAGCCGCCTTTAAGGGTATAAGCCAGCGTTAAGGCCGTAAAGACTAATATGGAAGCATAATATGAACTGCTGCCTTTTTCTCCGAAATAAGAACCGATGACCATGGTATTGGACCAGACTTCATTGAACAGCCGGAAGGCAATCAGAATAGAAAAAATTACTACTGCCCTGCTGCCAAATTTACTGCCAATAAAATGGTGAATGCTGTTATATCCACCTTTGGTCCGCATACGGTAAATAACCAGGCCCGCCACCAGAAAGGAAAGGTAATAAGTAGCATATGCTACCCCGCCAACAAAACCATACGCCAACCCCAGATTGGCGGCGTTGGTGATGGACTTTGCAAAAATCCAGGATATAACCATGCTACTGGTTAACAGCAGGATACCGGGCGCTTTGTTTTGTGCGGATTTTGCCCTGAAAAAAGCGTCGTTCGTCTTGGCAAACGGGGAGATGATAAACATCAACAGGCTCGAACCAATCACGATAACCCATTGCCAGAAATTGATGTCTTGCATGAGGTAAATTTATCAATTAGCATCCCACCACACGCCCACGTTGATGCTGTTATTATTAGTAGCCGCAGCAGCTTCGCTAAAGTTGACATTGTTCAATGCATCCTCGTCGATTGGATAAGGCATACGAACGGGAATAAGATTGTTGTTCAGGCTCGCCGATATGGTTTTCAGCACCGGGAAACCCGTGCGCCGGTATTCTATCCAGCCTTCATACCCATTGATGATATTTGCCAGCCATTTCTGCGTCACGATCTGTTCGATTTTATTGGCGCCGTTGCTGCCATAAGCCGCCGGGCCTGTCGTCAGATAATCCGCCGGCATGGGGGTTTGCCAATATTCGAAGGCCAGTTGAACGCCGCTTTCATACAATGTTTGTGCATTGGCGGAAATCAGACCGCGCTCCGCTGCTTCAGCCAGTAATAATTGCGTCTCCCAGGCAGTCATGAAGTTGGCATCAATCGAACTGGTTTTTTCCCTGAATATGGTTCCTGTCAGTGAGTAATCTGCCACCGTAATAGAAGTTGCGGAAGCGTTAGGACCATTGAGCAGTCCTTTGTAAATAGTTTTGGTTGGATCGTTGCCAATAGGCCGGAAAAACACCCCTATACGCGGATCATTGAGGCCTTTCAATATTTCCTCTATCGTAAGAGACATGATGAACAGGTTAAAATCACCTACCCGAAGCGTAGCCAAACGGAAGTTGTTGGGCGCGCCATCGGTGAAATCAAACTTGGCATTTTGTGCATTGGTCTTCATGTAATTGCCCGAATCATAAATCGCCTGCAACTGCGCCGCTACATCTACTTTGTATGAGATGCGCATCAGGGATTTAATCTTCAAGGAATTTGCAAAAGTTACCCAGGCAGCCAGGTTTTTATTGAACAGGATGTCGCCATTTAAAGGTTGCGCGCCGGTGTAGTTTTGAATAGCCGCAATGCCTTTGTCCAGGTTGTCCATAATACCGCCCGGCGCCATGTATATGTCCTGCTGCTTGTCGTATTTCGGTGTCACGTTGCCGGTGGACTTGCCCTGTAGCGCCTCGCTATAAGGCACATCGCCGTAAATGTCTGTCAGCGCGGCTGTCATGTAGGCTTTTAAAATCAATGCCGGTCCTTCGTATACGGCAAAGGATGGATTGGCGCGTGACTGGCTCAGGATGATTTCATTGTCCCTTAAATTGGTGTAAATCACCGGCCATGGATTGCCGCCAAGTTGGGGCTCCGTGAGGCTGTGCCGGTCGAATAAATTGAAATCGACTGCGGTGAAGTATTGACCCAAGAGATTACCTGCCACAAATCCTTCGTAAGACATCTGCTCACCATAGTCATAAATGACTTTACGAAGCAATAGATCAGGATTTGCCTGAATAGGCGCATTCGGATTGGTATTGATGGTATCCAGGTCTTTGGTGCAAGCGTTGGTGCACAGGATTGCTATGATTAGCAATAGACTGGAGGTATATTTATGATTCATCATTTTGTGTCTTTTTTAAGAATGATTGTATCCGCGTTCTACCCTAAGATTTAAAAATCAAACCCCAATTTCAAGCCGAAGCTACGCGTAGTAGCATAAGACATATTCTCTACGCCACTCACAAACTGCTGTCCCTGCACGGCCAGTTGCTCAGGGTCAATATGCGGCATATCGCTGATAGCAAAAAGATTGCGACCAATAAGCGCGACAGATAGTTTATGACTATTGCGCAAAAAACCGCGACCCTGCTCGCCCGTTTTAAAAGTATAACCCAAAGCAAATTCACGCAACTTGATATAGGAAGCATCGTACGTGTTATTCTCTTCGTGGTTGCGGTCGTAGTATTGACGATAGTACGTTTCAGCAGGAAGTGCCACGGTGTTGGGCACATAAACCGGATTTTCAGCAGTACCCGTATTGACCACTCCTTGTGCCACAATACCTTCTGCCGGGCGGTTTTCGGTTTCTTTCAACTGACCGGCCACTGCGGCCAGCGCCAGCGTACGGGATACCAGGATGCCACCTTGCCGCCAGTCGAATAGAAAATCAAGGCTCCAGTTTTTGTATTGGATTTGATTGTTGAAGCCCAGAATAAAATCAGGGTTATAATTCCCCAATTTTTTCAAGGTATTGTCCACAATATGATTTCCCGTAGCCGTCAATAGGAAATCGCCGTTTTCGTTTTTCTTGTAACCGGTTCCATAGATGTCCCCAATTCTTCCACCCTCTTCAACCTGAAACCACACCGTCTGATTGACATTGTCATATATGCGAGAATAAGCCAGCGTCAACTTACCACTTCCTTCTGGTAGCGACTCCACGGTGGACACGTTTTTGCTAAAATTGAACATCGCGTTCCATTGAAAATGCTCGTTGCGGATGGGCGTAAGCCCCAGCACTACTTCCACACCACGCGAGCGCACGGCACCGCCATTGACCACTTGCTCTTTGTAACCTGACGAAATAGCAATAGGCAATGAAATGATCTGGTTTTCAGTCAATTCATCGTAATAAGCCAGGTCAAAACGGATACGATCCTGGAAGAAGCGTAGGTCGGCGCCGACTTCGTAAGAAGTGCTTCGTTCTGGCAACAGATTGGCGCTGGCAAGGATGCTTTGTTCGCTCAAAGTTGGCTGGCTGGCATAGGGCACACCTGCCACGAATACTCCGGCAGTTTGATAAGGATCCGTGTCATTGCCAACCTGCGCCACGCTGGCCCTCAATTTAGCAAAAGAGAAAGCCGCAGGCAATTCCATCACATTGGATAAAACATAACTGGCTGATACAGAAGGGTAGAAAAATGAGGTATTGTCTGTAGAAACCGGCGTAGCAAGCGCGCTCGACCAGTCATTGCGGCCCGTTACATCTATGAAAGCAAAGTTTTTATAACTAAACTTGGCAATACCATACACACTGTTGATCCGCTTGCGGGCTTCATAGGCAAAAATGCCCAGCGGCGAGGCAGCATTGGAAAGATTGAACACACCAGCCTGTGCCAGCGAAGTAGTCTGGGTCTGTACATTCGAGGCCCGCTGGTCCATGCGGTTACCACCGACAGAGAAATCCAGGCCGAATTTTTTAATCTCTTTGTGATAATTCAACAACAGATCGGTATTGTTTTCCCGAAAGAAGACCGTTTGTTCCGCATACGCGCCTGTTTTAAAACGGTTGGAACTGAAAGCCCGGCGAAATTTGCGCAGTTCATTGGAGTAATCCATACCCGTACGCAGCGTTAGGCTGAGATAATCCGTAAAATCATAGGCAGCCGACACATTTCCAAACAGCCTGTCGCGGTTGAACGAGTTCCTGTTTTCCAGCAACGTGAAATAAGGATTGTCGAAGAAGGTGTAGTTGAAAGAATAGTGCTGTAAGTCTTCCAATCCCGGCTGCCAATAGTCTTTCATATTTTCAATATTCAGTGACCGTGGGCCCCAGGCAACAATCGCGTAGTTTATATTTTCAGAGCCATAACCATTGCCCGGCCTGTTGTCGCTTTCAGAATTGACGAATTGCAGGCTTGAAGCGACCTGCAGGCGAGAAATAGGCCGGAATGCCAGACGGAGCGCAGCCGTCTTACGGTCGAGATTCACCCCCGGTATGATGGACTGGCTACGCAAATCACTCAAGGAAAAGCGCATATTCCCTCTATCAAAACCTGAAGAAATAGCGATGTTGTTGATGGTGGTGAAGCCAGTCTCATAGAAATTCTTCAAATTATCGGGATAGTTGACAAAAGCCGTCGGCGTGATGGGCGCGCCACCATGCACGGCCACGTCGCCGCCCCGTACCACACGGCCATCTGGCGCTGTCACCGGACTATCGTACTGTGGAATGAGCATTCCCTGATCAAATGCTGGCCCCCAACTATAGGAGATGTTGTCGTTGACACCCCCGCCCAGGCCGTCTTTAAAAGCAAACTTTCCTGAATTGCCCTGCCCGTATTTGTTTTGAAATTGAGGCAGTTGGAAAGGTTTGTCTATGAAGGAGGTTGAATTAAAACTGACGCCCAGGCCCTTGCTTTGCGTGCCGCTTTTGGTAGCGATCAAGATTACCCCATTGGAGGCGCGGGTACCATAAAGCGCGGCAGCCGCAGGGCCCTTTAGTACCGTCAGAGATGCGATGTCGTCCGAGTTTACGTCCATTGCCCCATTGCCAAAATCCACTTCCTGAAATCCGGCCGCATCATCGTTGGTGAAGTTGATAATGGAGTTGTTGTTGATTGGAATTCCGTCAACCACAAAAAGCGGGTTATTATTGGAAAAAGAACCCTCGCCGCGAATGGTGATTTGCGAGGTGGATCCTACGCCCGTAGATCCGTGGCTGACGGTAACACCGGCAAGTCTTCCGGATAGGTTGTCGAGGAAGTTGACAGACTTAACGCCTGATACATCTCTTGAATCAAGTTGCTGGACCGCGTAGCCGAGGTCTCTTGATTGTCTTTCAACGCCCAGAGCTGTCACCACAATTTCGTTCAGGCTAGTCGTCTGCTGCATCAATGAAATGTCAATATTGGTACGCCCAGAGACAGATTCTTCCACCGACTCATAGCCGACAAAGTTGAAAACCAGCGTAGCAGAGCCACTGGCTACAGAAAGGGAATATGCACCGCTGGCATCGGTCACAGTACCGTTGGTCGTGCCTTTTTCGAGGATGCTTACACCTGGCATAGATTCGCCCGCTTGTTTATCGCGCACAGCACCGCTTACGCGAAAGGTTTGTGCCATGGCCCCTTGGAGGCACAGGCAGCATAGAATTATTAGGTATGATTTATTCACTTTGCTTCAATTTATGATATACCTCGCGCCGCCAAGTTTTCAGCATCAGCAGTGGCAACGTTTACTAAACTTTGAAAGTTTTAGTAAACGTTTTTCCGCGTTCTGCCATGCTGAAAACTTGGCGGCGCGAGGTATAGAGATATAAAGGGACAATCCCCGTGCAGATTACACAGGATATCCAGCATACACTTCGCCATTGGTTAGCACCAATAGGGCAAAGCAGGAAAACCATGAATCAACAGGACGGTGGGCCTCGTAAAGGGGGGCTGCTTTGGAAGGCAACGAATGGGAAATTCCGATGGTCAAATGCCAAAGCGATATCGAGAGAAGCCAAGATGCTCAAGAGCTGCTTTCTCAGCAGACTCCATTTGGGCAATCTATTCAAAAGGGCCTTAAAGTCGGCCACATGGTTGATGTCGCTAAAAGCTTGGAGCCAGATAATTTCCAGGGCGCTGGCTGCCAGATATTTTTTCCAAGCGGCTTGCAAATGCACGGTTTCCCAGGGCAAGTCCAGAAAAGCACTGCGTTGATACGCTGACTTTTGTATTCCAATCAGATATACGCCGCCGTCATTGGCTGGCCCCAGCACTATTTTTTGTTCCTGAAGCCTGCGGCCAGCCTCCAGAATCAAGGACTCGGAGAGATCGGGACAGTCGTTGCCAATGGCAATGACCTGAGCGTATCCCTTGTTGAAAACCGACTCCAGCGCATCGGCCAGGTTTTCGCCAAAAGTGCTGGCGCTTTGTGCATTGGTGGAATGAAGAAATACAGGGAGGCGGGTGCGATTGGCGGTGGCGGAGGTTTGACGGATTAAGCGCTGCGCAATCGCCTGATTCCCTTTTTTGCCGGTATTGCGGTCAAAAGTTTTGGCTACGGACTCTTGTGAGGCGCTGCGGGAAAAAATTAGAAGGGCGGTCTGACCAAAACTTGCGGACATCAAATGCGGAACCTTGTATCAAAGGGCGAAAAGTAGTTTCCTTTTCAGGAAATGCAGCAATGTTTTTCTTTGGAAACCGGGTGTAGGGGATATACGAGGTGAAATGTAGTTTAGGATTTCAGGCGGCAAATTGTCCTAACTAACCCGAGTTTTGGGTGGCAAAATCGAGAATGGGGTTGATTCTCAATTATTAGCCGCAGCGTGACGAAGGGTCTGTAGCCTTGTCAGGATAAAAAAATCGGAGCTGTAGCGCACCGAAGCCTTTGTCGCGGTGCGCGGCACCTCAAACCTACAAACCCATTGATTCTACAGATGCTTCGCCGCGCTGCGGCTATAATAATTGATTGTCAACGCTATTCGAGATTTTGCTATCCAAAACTCACGATAATTAATGACTGGTTTAGAACTCCACCGCACTCACTTTTGAATCACCACATTGGCATTTCGTAGGGTCTCTTCGCCGAAAAACGTAAGGTGATAAATACCTGCAGGCCATTCTGAACAAGAAATTTGCCAAGGCTGACCGCTTGTTTTTTCTGAAAAAACCGTTTTGCCAAGTGTTTCCCGAACGGTCAGCCAGCCACTTTCACCGTCAGTTTTGACCAAAAAATGATCTGTCGAAGGGTTGGGAAATACCTCCAACGACCGGGCAGGCCGGAGTTGAACAACAGCGAGCGGGGCAAGGTCGGCAAGCGAGCGTTTCCACACACCGTCGGAAGTCATGGATGACCATAATTGTCCATCATGTACGCAAAGCCGAGAAGCCACTCGATTCTGAAAGCCTTCGTTCCAGGGCGTCCAGGTACTGCCGGCATCGGAGGAGTATGAAACGCCGGACTTCGTTGCAGCAATGAGGTAGCCACCGCTTTCCACCAAATCGTTGAAAATGCCTTCGCCCCAGGGAAAACCAGTGGTCAAGTTGTCGAACAGTTGCCAGGTTTGGCCTAAGTCTTTGGAAAACAGGAGTTTGGTTCCATACTGAGAATCGAAAAAGTTATTAAAAACAAACACCGAGTTGCCCTGTACAAAGAGCAAGCCATCCCCAAATCCCAGTGGGTTTGCAAACAATTCTACCGGTATGGTGGTGCCGACTACCGCCCAATGATCGCTGCCATCGGTGGATTGGAATAGGCGGTTATCGAAGGATTGTGCGTATAATATGCCGTTGTCATTGTCTAATTTAAGGATGTTTGTACTGTATTGTTCCAGCAAAGAAGTCATAATCTGAAAATTCTGCCCATTATTTTCTGACACATAAAAGGGTGGAAAATTTACGTCAGGTTCCCAACCGATAATTTTCTCTCCGGCAATTTCTATTCGATCCATTTGGTAAAAACTTGAATTGTTAACCGTGCTTTCCTCCCAGGTAGTGCCGCCGTCAGTTGAAAACCAGGGCTCGCCATTGATGGCCACGATTCGATTTCCATCTAATTCGGCATAGTCCAAAAACGAATAGAAAGACCAGGGCAACAAGATGTCAACATTTTGCAATGCCCAGTTCTTCTCATCAGCAGCTAGTTGATAGATGCCTTCCCGCCCCGGAGCAAAAAGGTTTTGTCCTAAAGAGCGCAATCGGTTCGGTGATTGAGAAATCAATCCATTGTTGACCGCTGCCCAAGAATCACCGCCGTCCGCACTCCGAAAAATACCGTTGGTTCTGCCACTCGCCAGCAACTCGTCTCCGACACTTATTCCATTGACAATGATGTACAGGTTGGGTGCTGTGGTTTCCGTCCAGTTTTTTCCAAAATCACTTGTCTTGAAAATTGATCCACCCCAAAAACCATAGAGTTCGCCCTCGTGCCACACGCCATTGATCATCTGATCCATGTTAATAAAGGAAGGAATGTTTGGCAAAAAATGCTCCCAAGTAAATCCGTAGTCTGTTGAAACGGTAAGCCTGTTTGGATCGTGGTAATGGGTTACTATGATCACACTGTCTTTCACAATAATGTCGCTTACCTTTTCAATGCTGGTCAATGTGTCCCAGCTTTGGCCGAAGTCTTCAGATGCCAAAATCGAGTTGCCGCCACTCCCATAAATCCGTTGGCCGTCAGAACACATATTGTATAAATAACTGAGCACTGGTTCCCATGTTGCGCCGTTGTCCGCAGTTCGAAAGGCGCCACCAGGCCCTCCAATCACGATCCATTGGCCAACCACAAGCTCTTCATAGATTGTAAGCGTGTCGGGCACAGGTATCGGAATCCAGGTTTGCCCCGCATCATTCGAACGCAACATCCGAGTTGATGGATCAATGGAATATTGCCCCAAAAGCAGGGTATAGCCGTCAGTACTCAATCTCTTGCCAGAATGAGATTGGTAATTCAGGAGATTTTGCCAACTGAAACCGCTATCGGTCGAGAATTGAATTCCCGCATTGTGCTGTGCAAAAGTGGTGTCGGCGACTTGTGCAAAATGTCGAAACGATCCGCCGGGCAGTCCATTGGTTTTTGTCCATTGGGCCGAAAGCGAACTGGCGAATGCCACGAAACAAAGCAATACTAGTAGGTTGTTTTTCATGGATAATTTGAATCAAAAGGCGATGAAAAATGGACAAAGAGGAAGACTGGAGTGTTGGTGGATACTGTTCAAAAACCTGTGTCACCCGGCAGTTGACACTGGTTTTTGAACAGCGTCCGTTTGTGCCTTAATGAACCAATATCTTTTGTACAGCCATCCTCTTTCCAGACAGGGTTATTTTCAGAAAATAAATGCCTTTCACTAGATTCGAGGGCAACAGCAAACGCTGCAAGCCTGGTGCCTGCTCAGCAGCCGTTAAAACTGCAATGCGTCGGTTTTGCAAATCATACAGTTGAAATAAGGGGATTGTCTTAGCCCTCCCATCGTACTGAATCCACAAATGGCTGGAAGCCGGATTGGGAAAGACCTTCAGGTGCCGGAGTGTCGCTTCAAAGGGTTCCTCCAATGCGGATAGCGGGTTCGCTTCCACTGCACCGATAGAAGGCGGGTTGGCAAAACCATTTCCCAAAAAATCAAACGCAGGGTCGTCCAGCGCAAGTCCCGCCCCAGCCGCCGGACTATTGGTGGGAATAGAAAAGTCGTCATTAGCAGGGTCAAAAAACAAAGGATTGGCGTTGAGGATGTTGTTCTGGTCCACAACCGGAATGGACGGACCGCTCCAGTTAGGGTCGTCGAAATTGTACCAAAGATTGTTGGAAAAAACAAAACTCTCAGGACGTGTATTTGGGCCAATATTGGTTTCGGTGGAAAGATTGTTGCCCAGAAAAACGATGTTGTTGCGAAAGGAGTTGTCGCCGCATTCAAGAAAACGGCTGGGATCCACCGTTTCCTGAAGGATGCGGATGACCCAGTTTTGGGGCTGATAAATGGTGTTGTTGACCACCTCTACTTGCACCGCGCCCACATAGGCGATGGGTGCCCAGGAACCGACAATGATGTTGGAAAATACCTGAATACGCGCTGCTTCAAAATGCGCCGTATCAGGTCGGAAAAACTGCAAACCCGTGCTGCCGCCAATATTGAGGGTGCGCTGGCCGCCATTGCGAAAAAAATTGCCTTCGATGCGTACATGTTCCGTTCCGCCTTTGCATTGGATGGAATTCGAGCCAAGATTCTCGAAGAAATTGCCCTGTATAATGCCATGATGGCAGCCCACCATGTCAATGCCGCTGCCACCTGCCGCGCCGTTCCGAAATTCGCAATTTCGTATCTCGAAATGGTTGAGGCCGGAGAGTTTCAGCAAGTCGTTGTTGCCACTGGCCGACATGTCGCGGAACACGCAATTTTCAAAAACAACATGGTGCGCTGGAGTGTCATAGCTGCCGCCATCGTCAGTGTTCACGCCGTTGCCGGTCTGATGCTGAAAAATCAGCCCAATGATGTGCAGATATGCAGGCTCCACAAACTGGATGGCATTGCCGCCACCTTCAAAAATGACCGTCTCGCCCTGCGCGTTTCGGATAGTGATCCATTGGTCGGCATTGCCTTTTAAATTGGTGATAGTCAAGCCCCCAGCATAAGTGCCCCCGTGTATAATAATGGTATCGCCTGGCTGTGTAATGCCGGCGGCGGCGTTTAAAGTGGCATAAGTTTGACCGCTGCCGACATGGTGCGTGGCGGCAGACAAACGTATACAGAACAATAGGAACAGGAACGTGTAGCGTGTTTTTTTCATGACTTTTGAATTAGTTTGGTAGCGATGGGTTTGTTGGGTAAGGGAGGCATTGTATTGCTTCATCAAAGTATGAGTCTGGCGTATGGTGGCCAGCTTAAAGATTTGCTTGCTTCATAATATTCGTTTGCCCTTTTTTCGTCATTGTTCAGAAAGTACACCAAACCGTAGAAGTATTCGTCCTCAATGGTTTCAGGCTGCAATTGCAAGGCTCTATTTATTACTTCCGCCTTTTGTCTCGGTGCTCGCTCGCAATGGTACAGCAGCGCGAGTTGAGCCCAGTATTGAATGTTAAGCGGTTGCAGGCGCAGGGCTTTTTCATATCGCCATACCCTGATCCCTGACCTTGCCAGGTCGTCATAGACCCGTAAGGCAAGTTGGCTGTCTTCAGGCGGCATAACTTAGAAACACCTTCGGCGCAGGCTCAGGGTCTATCCCAAGAGACTGGGGTCTTGACGATGGGATTGACCGGAACATTTTTAATGGATGCGACAAAAAGGCTCCAATTTGTTGAATTTTGTTGTTTGGCATAGCGAAAGAAGGCGGAGTATTGCATGGTGTTGCGAGCTGCCCGATAGACGGCCGGATTGAATTGTTCCAAGTTGCTTCGCTGGGCTTTCATGCGCTGGTTCAGGCCGTCTAATACAATCACTTCTGGTCGTAACGCATCTGCCTCCTTCACTTTTCCGGCTCGCATTTCCTGATAAGCAGCAAAATCTGATTTCCAAAAATGATAGTAAGGCGCGCCAGTCAAGGTCAGGGCTTTTCCTGCGCGTCCTATCCGCACGTCTTCTCCGTAGTCCGTGAGCACATAAGATTGAAACTGGGCTGAAGTTATCTCAGATTCAAGACTTATTGCTGCTTGTTGTGCTTGTCGCTCCGGTGTGTCCGTTTCGCCAGCACCCAAAATCAGGGTATTTTCAAAAATTGGGAGTTTCCAAAATTCGGAAAGGTCAATAAGCAAAATGTCGCTGTTCAGGAGTCGTATTCCAAGCAGTGTGTTTTTAAATGCCCTGTGATAAACGATATGATAAGCGTGCTCTGTGGACTGAGGCCCAAAAAGCGAAACACAGGACTGAAATTCGCTGTTTGAATACTCCAACCAGTGGAACAAGTTGCCAATCGTAAAGCGAAGCGGTCAGCGTATCTTTTCCCATGATTACGTCAAGGCGTTGCCCATCCATCTTTTTAGCATTGTAGAACAAGGAGAACTTGCCTGCCGGAAAGTCTGCCGCTGGTTGGGCAATGCTTTGAAAGGCTACACCGCCAATCGTATTTAGAAAGTCGTAGTCATACAAATCAGCCGGTGCGTTCAATGGCCGCTCGAGCACATCTTCCTTCATTGGAACCTGCATCGGAGCCATGTACTGAATAGGCATCAAATACTTTTTATTTTTACCGAAATACCAATTTTGCGCCGATAAACTGAAGGACGCAATCAAGACCAGAAGCAAAGAAAAAAAATGTCGGAAATAAAGGGGTTGCGAGTGATCAAAGAGAATGACTTTCATAACTGCGAGTTAATTTGGCTTGTGTAGAGCTAAGGAACGCGGACGGAATAAGGTAATAGTTCTGGCGGCCTTGTTTTGGACCTGTCTTCGTTGCTCGTTGGTTGTTTAGCCCCACTAAATGCCCTCCTCGCGCCTTGACAGAACCAAAAACGGCTCCCCAAAACTATTACCTTATTCCGTCCGCGTTCCTAAGGGAGTAATAATTTTTAAAATATTTGCCTTTATCCAGAATTTATTCTCCATATTGCCCATTGCAAGGAGTGTGTTCCATAACCACGGACTTGAAGATTTTCACTTGAAACTTATCCCTTTACTCAAGCCCTCCAGCACATATTCCAACGCATCCTCCCCCTTCACTTTGATATTAGGTTGCACCCCTACCCTATCCAAGCGATTACCGTCCGGTGTATAGTAATCGGCGTTGGGGATCACGGCAGTGAACCCACTCCGAAGCGGGTAGCTCGACGCACTCAGCATGGCACCTGCGGTATGTTCACCTACCATCGTGACGCGCCCCGAGTTTTTCAAATTCCAGGCAAGCGGCTCACAGGCACTTGCCGAACGGCGGTCAGTGAGCAGAAAAACCTTGCCGGTGAATCGTTGCGGACCGGGCCGGGCTTTCAGAACCACAAACCCTTGTTCATCAAGTTCTTGCAGGAATTCCAGCACATCGGCCTTACCAAAAGCGGGCATGGCTGCCAGTTCGGTGGCAGTGGGCGGAGCCGGGTGTGTATTGAACCATTTTTGGGTGAGATACACGCCTGTGGGGGTTTCTTCCGGCACGAGGTATTGGGCGAGGGTCATGCCGCCTTCAAGTGAGCCGCCGCTGTTCCCTCGTATGTCAACAATGAGGTTTTGATAGTTTTTTGCCAGTACGATCTGCATAACACTGTCCACATCTCGGCCTGGGCAATGAAAAGATTTAATCCGCAGCACCACAGTTTCAGCCGTTTTTTCTTCGAGCGAAACCTGGCCTGAACGGAACGCGAATCGTTGTTTAATTTGAGCAGCTCCAGCATTGGGGCGTTCGGTACGAAACAGGGATTTATGGGTAAATGGCAGTTTTTTCGAGTGCGTGAAGAAGGCAAACACGAGGTCGAGGTCGTCTTTCGCGTTGTTCCCAGCCTCGGTCATTTTTTTGGCAAACACCTTCCATTCCTTCGTTGCAAGCACTTTTCGATCATAAATCCTTGTTTCGTAGGTCGCCAACAACTCCTTTACAACAACGGGGTATGCGTCAATCGGGGCCAAGGAATCGGAGCGAATGCCTTCGACAACGCCAATGTTTTTGCCTTTGGAATTCTGAAGCGGAATAACGAGCCGACCGTTTTCCAGGGTTCCCTGGCATTGAAATGCAGGGCTGACTACGATATCGAGCGTTCCAGTAAAAAGCACCTTGTTTTCGGTCCCGTTCGCCTTCCCTTCGGTGAGGTTTATAAAGGCGCCGCTGACAAGCATGGTTTTTTGGGAAAAACATTTTGCCATGCCCGCCTTGAATCCGCCCAAGAGGTTTTTGACGGCTTTTCGGTGCGAACTGGCCTTAAAATTCTTTTCGTTGGAAAATCTGAAATAGAGTGTGCTCCGCATTACTCCAAGGTCATTGTGACGTAGCGTTACGTTCCAATTGCCGCCCAATGCCTCAACGGGGCTTTGAGCGGCGAGTGGAAAAAAAAGACTGGAAGCCAGCATAGCGGCGAGGGCGATGAGGACAAATTTTAACAGGTTCATTTTTAGTGGTAAGTGATAAGTGGTGAGTGATAAGTGGTGAGTGATAAGTGGTGAGTGATAAGTGGTTGCGGTAAAATGCCGATTGACAATCAGCATGGACAAAGATGGTGCAGGGGCCGGATGGGATGCAAGGGGGATGGCTTGAGACAAGGTTTTTCGACTGCGAAGCAAGCCGGTTACCATTGACGTTTTACTTGAAATACGGTTTTCACTGCCTGAAATACGGTCAGCTAAACGCTACCTTCGCCGCTGCAAATGCTGGAAAACACGAAACACGAAACAGAAACGATACCGCTCACATTCCGCCTCGCCAAGGGTTGGCACTGGCTGTGGTTTACCTTGTTGGGGGTGCTACTATACCAGTTTTTCACCCTGCAAAGACCCGGATTTGGCGAATTGGGGCCATTGCTCAAAGGCCGGATTTGGGAATACTTCCGCTCGCTTCTGGGTTATTACATGCTGTTTGAGCTGGTTTCGGTGTTTATTTTTATGCGCCTGGCAACGCAATATGTCCGTTTGGCACGAATGGATCGGATAAGTCTCACCATGAGCGGGGTACTGGGACATCAACTGCGGTTTTTGCCTTTTGTGCTAGGCTCTATTTTGGTGTTCGGCCCCATTACCAATGGCCTTCGTTATCTGGCTGTTTTTTATCCAGACTACACTTGGGCGAGCTATTTTCCAGAGTATTTTTTTACTGCACGGATGTATGTCAATTACCTTTTGCCATTTCTGATTTTTGGTTATTTGGTGCTGAATATCAACCTGTTTCTGGACTACAACGATTGGCAAAGAGCACGTTTTACACGCTTGACGCAAGCTGGCGCAGGAACGGCAACGGATAAATTTCTAAAAACTGTGGAAGCCCGCGACGAAGAAGGCGAAACCCTGCTCGCGGTTCGCGACATATTATGGTTTGAGGTAGAAGAGAAAAACTACCTGGCATTCACCCGTGGCAAGACCTACAACATCCGCAAAACGCTCGGCGAACTGGAAGCCGAGCTTGACCCTGCGCAGTTTTTCAGGGTCAACCGTGCCGTGATCATCAATCTCGCATTTCTCAAAAATTACTCGTTCTGGGAACATGACAAGTACATCTTGCGCCTAGCGGACGACAAAACGGAATTTGTAATGCAGCGCGTAAGGTTGAAGGAATTGCGAAAGCGACTGACCAGTCACCAATAAACCAATCACCATTAGTGCATTTTGGGGACCTATGGCCGTTTTGTTTGCCAGGGCTGATGTAGAGCAGTGACACTTTTTTTAAAAAAGAGTCACTGCTGCGAAGAATTTCAGGCCATGCTTGGATATTTTGCAGTCTAGAAGTACCTTTGCCAGCCTTTTTCAAAAAGGTACTTTATTTTCATCTAACTCACAGATTTACAACAATGTTCGCAATTGTTTCCATCGCCGGTCAACAGTTCAAAGTTGAGGAAGGTCAGCAGATCTTCGTCCACCGGCTGGCAGCCAACGAAGGCGACGCTGTAAGTTTCGAGGCCGTCCACCTCATTGATAACGACGGCCAAGTTACCATCGGCGTGCCCAACATCAAAGGTGCTGAAGTCAGCGCCAGCGTCCTCACCCACCTGAAAGGCGACAAAGTGATCGTTTTCAAAAAGAAGCGCCGCAAGGGCTACCGCAAGAAAAACGGTCACCGCCAACAGTTTTCTAAAATCAAAATCGAATCTATCAAGGGATAATGATTTACGATCTACGATTTTTGATTTGCGATTTTACGGCTGAACGGCTTTTCAACATCGAAACCAGCAGGCTCGGTAAATCAATCTTCCAATCGCTCATTCCCTCATTCATTCATTGTAAACTCACTCATTGAAAAATGGCACACAAAAAAGGTGCGGGTAGTTCCGATAACGGCCGCGACAGTAAAAGCAAACGCCTCGGCGTAAAATTATTTGGCGGCCAACGCGCGGTTGCCGGCAATATCATCATCCGCCAGCGCGGCACACAGTTCCATGCGGGCGACAACGTGTACATGGGCCGCGACCATACGCTGCACGCCCAAATTGATGGCTTGGTGGTGTTCAAGCGCAGTTTCAAAGATCGTCGTTTCGTAAGCATCGAACCCTATAAGGAAGTGCCCGAAACACCTGTGAAACCGGTTAAAAAGCCAACAAATCCGAAGCTCGAAACCGTGGCCACTCCAGCGCCAAAGCCTGCTAAAAAATCGGCAGAGGCAGTTGAAGTTGCAGAAGAAGTTTTACCCTCCGTAGCTTTAGCGGAGGAGGGAGCCGCACCAGAAGCGGTGGCTGAAGCACCTGCTGCTAAAAAGGCTGCTGCTCCTAAAAAAGAAGCCGCTCCTGAAAAGACTGCCTCTAAAAAAGAAGCCACTCCTGAAAAGGCTGCCTCTAAAAAAGAAGCCGCTCCTGAAAAGGCTGCTGCTGCTCCGAAGAAAGAGAAAGGCCCTAAACTCAATGACCTGAAAATCATTGAAGGAATAGGCCCTAAAATCGAGACCTTGCTGAAAGAAGGTGGCATTTCCACCTGGGCCGAACTGGCCGCGGCATCGGAGGAGCGCCTCAAGGAAATCCTCGACGCTGCTGGGCCTCGGTATCAGATCCACGACCCAAGCACATGGCCCGCGCAGGCAAAATTTGCCGACGAGGGCAAGTGGGAAGAACTAAAAGAGTATCAAGAGATGCTCATCGGAGGTCGCGACAAGTCAGAATAACGACAATCTTGAAAATGCTGCTTGCACGAGCGGCATTTTCTTTTTTATCTTTACCCGCCGAAGCCCGCATAGGGCGAAGGCGGGTTCGTTCACTTTAACTAATTTCGCCGAAGCCCGCATAGGGCGAAGGCGGGTTGGCGCACAAAAAACAAAGCCAAAGCGCTTATTCGTTAGAAACCTTGACAATGGCCACCTTCGCTAAGGTTTTAGCGGATAAAGCTTGGGGATCCGCCTTCGCCCTAAACAGGCTTCGGCGGATAAAGAAGTTTTTGTTTTCATAGCTTAATTTTTTAGTTGTTGCCCCGGCTGTAATTAGTCGGGGTTTTTTGTACCCCGAAACTCCGTTTCGGGGGTATTTGTACCCTGGAACTCCGTTCCGGGGGTAATTGCACCCGGGAACGGAGTTCTGAACTACTATTATGCTCCATTTTTTGCTCGTTTTCATAGGTGGAGGCCTTGGCAGCATTGCCCGATGGGGGCTGAGTCTGGCCATTCAGCCTTTGTTGCCTCGCTTTCCATGGGCTACGCTCGCGGCCAATGGTTTGGCCTGTTTTATAATGGGTATTTTGCTGGCCCAACAACTCGACAGCGGGGTAACAGAACAACGCAGGTTGCTTTTAGCAGTCGGATTTTGCGGCGGCTTTAGCACTTTCTCAACCTTCAGTGCTGAGACCCTGACACTCTGGCAAGGCGGACAACAAACTATGGCTGCGCTCAATGTGCTGGGCAGTTTGGTGGTCTGTTTTGCTTGCCTACTTTTGGGCCTGAAAACCTTGGAATAAGGTCATTGGTCATTGACTCATTGGGTCATTGACTCAATGACCAATGACCAATGACCAATGACCAATGACCAAAATGACCAATGACCAAAATGACCAATGACCAATGACCAATGACCAATGACCAAAATGACCAATGACCAATGACCAAAATGACCAATGACCAAAATGACCAATGACCAATGACCAATAACAAACA
>Ga0163148_10000358_pt1 | contig 61894 bp, 44 predicted proteins | sample OliLakLV19MP7P2_FD_148606 | JGI IMG/M metagenome (GOLD analysis project Ga0163148, IMG submission 148606) | Freshwater microbial mat bacterial communities from Lake Vanda, McMurdo Dry Valleys, Antarctica- Oligotrophic Lake LV.19.MP7.P2 | ecosystem: Environmental > Aquatic > Freshwater > Lake >... | reverse complement strand
TGTCCCATTCTTTCAATCTTTTCATTTGGGCACCACAAGTGGTGGCATCTTGAAAATTCCAAGCGAGCCTGTCTATTGACAAGATCTGTTGAGGACGATCTTCAAGCACGTTTTTCAGTGTGAACTAACTAACTCCTGCCAGTTGTTCGATCCACAGTTTCGACTACGCAGCTGACGATAAAATGAGAAACTGGCTCGAATCAACTTGACAACACTATGCCGCTCACGACTGTTAGCCCGCCTGAGTCCGAGGGTATGTCGTTGTAGAGAAAGAGGCTCCGATGAGTACAGGGAAAGACACTCCGGTTCCGATGATTGAAGACCCGCGCGCCGACTACGAACAGGGCGGCGAAGAGAGCATCGAGGTAATCGCGGATCGATATGTCGTTAAGGAACTGCTCGGGCAAGGCGGCATGGGCAGAGTTTTTCGCGCGCACGACAATTTGCTCGATCGCGATGTTGCAGTGAAATTGTTGAATCGGGAGCTACGAGACGATTATTTCGTTCGGCGCTTCCAACAAGAAGCGCGCGCGGCCAGCCAACTGAAACACACCAACATCTTGTGCGTACTCGATTTCGGATTAGTCTCGCAGACTCAGCCGTATCTGATCATGGAATGGGTCGACGGCGCCACGCTCGATCAGGTCATGGACCGCGACGGGAAATTTACGATCAGTCACGCAGTCGAAATTTGCATCAAACTGGCAGAAGGCATGCAACACGCCCATCGTAACGGCATTATCCATCGGGATCTCAAGCCCTCCAACATTATGCTCTCCCAAACCGAAATTGGAGAGCGAGTACTCATCCTCGATTTCGGCATCGCAAAAATGGTTGACGATCCAACCGAGCGCGGCATGCTCACCATGACCGGACAAATCATTGGCAGCCCACGCTGCATCAGCCCGGAGCAAGCACGCGGAGAACAACTCGATGGACGCTCAGATATCTATTCACTCGGTTGTGTGATGTTCGAACTGTTCGCCGGCCGACCGCCTTATCGCGGCGAAAACGCCATCTCGACAATCGCAATGCATCTCAACGAGCCGATTCCCACAATTTCCGAAGGGTCCGACGCAAAGTTTCCGGACGGACTTGAAGAGATCATCAGCAAAACCATGGCGAAAGATCCTCAGGATCGATTCGCGTCAATGGAAGAACTGCGAGAAAAACTAGCACTGCTTGACTTCGCATCGCTTCAGGAGATTGAGACAAAAGAGTCAGATCGACCAGAACCAGTCAAAACGCCCGGTATCATATTTGATACCAGAGTGGTGCTAGCGCTGGGTTGTCTGATTGTATTCACAATCGGATATTTCACTTTTCAATCCAATCAACACCAGGTCGACTCGGCGAAGATCGCATTCAACGGGCCGCAAAAACCGGACGACCAACTCGAGAGCACCAGCGTGCACGCTTCAAATTTGACACTCTCAGACGAGAGCGTGGTGGACAAGGAGGTCGACCGGCAAGTTGGAAAAGTTCGCAATTTATCACCAGAAAAAATGGTCACGGTAAACGAGGCAAAGTCAGGTGAGGACCTCCAAACGCAGTTGGAGGCTAAGCCTGATGCGATTCACCTGAGCTTGTACGGCCTGACCATTACACCAGATATGGTGGCAGTAATCGAGAAGCGCGGGAAGCTTACGAAGTTACGGCTTCAATCATGCATTATGCCTTCTGAACTGCAGACGCGAATATGCAAGATAAAGAGACTGACTGCACTGAAGTTCGTCGACATGACTGTTTCTTCGGCGGAGATAAAACAGCTAAAAAAACTACCAGCACTGATTGACTTTCAGGCCTACAAAACCAATCTCAAGGACGACGCACTGACAGAAATAGCTGCGTTACGCAATCTCGAAACGTTGGAGATCAATGAGAATCAACACGATTTCGCTCCTGGGGCAACACAAAAATTGTCTGCATTGAAAAAATTGAAAGTCTTGCAACTGCGTTCCAACGGAATTACAGATTCAGATTTGCAATGGATCAGTACGCTCCAGAATCTGAACACGCTCGGTCTTTCGGGCAACGGACCGTTCACACCTGCGGGATTGAAGCAGCTGGTCAAACTGGAAAACCTGATTATTCTTTATTTGGACAAAACCAACTTGAACGACAAGTGCTTGCTGTCTGTAGCAAAAATTCCCAATTTGATAACCATCGATACGTCTAACAACAGCGACATCACCATAGGCGGTCTGCAACATTTGCGAGGACGACCTGACTTACAAGTGGTCGTGACGAAAACGGGAATTGATCCCAACAGCATAAGGCGACTGGCAACGGAATTGAACATAAAACTTTTCGAATCTCGCCCGAGAAGTACGTCTTCCAATAACGCCATGATGGAAATATTGCTACCGAACGACTAAAGTTGATTTGGGTCTATACAAATCCTGAGATGCAAAATTGCAATTTCGATATTCACAAGTCGAATTTAATTGACGAAACTTTTGTCGAGCACATCGAAAAAAGTTTTAGTTGCCGGATCAATTCTGGCAACCACTGCCGTCGTCGCCACAGTGTTTGTCGAACGCGCTTGCTTAGCCAATCTGCGTGGCAGTCTTTCCAGTTCTGAGTGGCCACTGCCTTCAGAGATTCCAAATTTTTCTGAAGTTCAGCCTTACTTATATAGAGGCGCCTTACCCACACCATTTGGAATGGAATGGCTAAAAAAACATCGAGTCAAAACGATTATCGATTTGCGCGAAGCGAATACTCCACCGGTAATCGGCGAACAGATAACCGCATCAGCAATGGGTTTCCACTATGTGAATCTGCCGGTAAAAAATCTTCCGACGGCTGGTCAAGTCGATCAATTCAAATCAATCGTCGCCAACGCTCGTGACAATAGCGAACGAGTTTTCGTTCATTGCAATTACGGATCGGATCGAACCGGTTTCTTTGTTATGCTGTGGCGTGTCTCAGGAGACCGATGGCGAGTGACTTCTGCGCTGTGCGAAATGTTCGAACACGGCTTTTTCGTTCACAAATTTTCCGAGAATAAAACGAAACCGCTTGCCGATCCGAAAAACTGGTAACTCTAATCGATTTACCACAAGCTTGATTATCGAAATCGGAGCGCCACCGCACGAAGATGGAAAATAACTTGGCGACCACAAAACGCCTTTAAAGAAGTTATTGGCCAAACCAGGGAATTCTTTTCTTAAAAGCCGCGAAGAGACACCTTTCAGGCTATTGACCAGTTTCGAAACTGAAACTTTTGGTGGATAATTGATTAAAACGTGGACATGATCTTTCTCGCCGTCAAACTCGACAATCACTGCTTCAAAGTCCGCGCATACGTCGTTAAAAATCTCGCGCATGCGAAGCAGTATCTGCTTTGTAAAAACGTGGCGACGATATTTTGCGACAAAGACCAAATGTACGTGCATATTAAAAACACAGTGACAGCCAGCTCTTAATTCATTTGTCTTTGGCATAGACCAAGTGTAACATAACAATATGATTATCCGAAAAGCCTACCGATACCAGTTGGTTTAAGTTTCGGAAGAGTCAGGATATTCAAGGTCAACCAAAAAATGTGACAGTTTCGAGAGTCGCCGACAAATGGTACATATCTGTGCAAACCGAAATGGATGTTAAGAATCCGGTTCATCCGAGTCAAAGTTCTGTCGGCATTGATGTTGGAATAGTCAAATTTGCCACCATATCTGATGGCACGTGGATTAATCCAGTTAATAGTTTTAGAAAGTGGGAAGAGAAACTAGCTATCGTACAACAGCGAATTTCCCGACGAGTCAAGTATTCCAAAAATTGGAAAAAGCAAAAATCAAAATTAGCCAAAGTCCACGCCAAGATTGCGAATGCACGCAAGGATTTTCTGCATAAATCAACCACGACGGTAAGCAAAAACCACGCCATTATCGTGATGGAAGATTTGAAAGTCCGCAACATGAGCGCGTCGGCGAAGGGGACGATAGCCGTCCCTGGACGCAATGTCAGAGCCAAAAGCGGATTAAACAAATCGATTTTGGATCAAGGCTGGTACGAATTTCGGCGTCAATTGAGCTACAAACAGGAATGGAATGGCGGCTCAGTAATTTTAATCAATCCGGTAAATACAAGTAGGACATGCTCAAGATGCCGTCATGTAGCACCAAGAAGCAGACAAACGCAGGCGATATTTGCCTGTGTCAAATGCCGACACCTCGAAAACGCGGACGTAAATGCCGCGAAGAATATTCTAGCGGCGGGGCTCGTCGTGATCGCCGGTGGTGAGCTGAGACAGGTTGCTGTCTAAACCCAGGAATCTCCCGTTCTTTAGGACGGAGAGGACGTCAATTAAAGTGTCGGCGACTGATCGAGTTTAGTCAGAGACTGATCGATACTTTTGCGTCCGATCTCCGCTGCAAGCCATGACTGAAAATCGTTAAGGCGACCGATACGAGATCCGGTCAGCCTGGTCATTACATTGGCACACTTCAAGGCAATTTTCGCAGTGAACAGTCCAGGTCGTTTCTTCAACAAATTGAGCCAGTGCTTGAGTCTGAATCTATAGGAAAAGCGATACAGCGTGTCGAATACCAGAGCGTCGAAAGTCTTCATCATGTACAAAGCATCATTCATGATTACATCTGGTGCCTTTTTGTACACAATCGCTTTTTGACTTGCGGCCCAACGCTCCTCAGCCAACTCATAGAGCTCCGCAGTCTGTCTGGCGATCTCCTGGCGCTGAAAATACTTCAGCGTTCGCGCGCGCGCTCTCTCGGCCATTTGCTTACGCAGAGCCGGATCTTCGATCAAAGTATTGATCGCGTCAGCAATCGCTTTAGGATCTTTAGGTTCAACAATAAAGCCAGATTCATTGTGCGACAGGTATTCTTTCGTACCACCACCGGCGGTGCCAATCACCGGTCGACCACAAGACATCGCTTCGAGACAAGTATAAGGCGAATTATCGTAAACCGACGGCACGACCGAGATATCAGCCGATCGATAGTAGCTCGGCAGCGAATCCAGAGGCACTCTGTTTATAAATTCAAAGTACTTCCCGGTGCCGTCTCTCTCGATCGTATTCTTGAGTTTGTCCAGTTCCGACTTCTGACCTTTTGCGTTCTTGGTGTCATCACCGATGATCACGAACTCAACGTTTTTATGCTTGGCCGTCACCATTGGAACCGCATCGATCAAATACTGGATGCCCTTACGTTCTTCCAATCGACCGACAAACAGAATGCGCGTCTTCTCGGTCGGGGGCAGTATTTGCTCTCCCTCCGGACTAAACTGATCCGGATCAATTGGATTCCTAACGATGCGAATTTGTTCAGCATCGATTTGCAAATCATCAGCGACATAGTCTCTCAGATCGAGACTGGGAGAGGTGAGAACATCAGCCGACGTCATTGCGATTCGTTCCATCGCAGCGATAAATTCATGATCGAAAGATGGTGTGACGTTATGCAGACCTTCTTTGATGAACTTCGAATGTGGCGTATAGAGCCGAATTACAAGCGGACAGACTCGAGTCAGTGCAGGAAAAAATCCCTCTGCCAGTAACTCCGGAGTGTCGACGACATCAAACGGTTTCTCCGAATGTAATTCCAAAAACTTGCGCCACATCGATATAGACGCGGACATAACGTAGTGACTGTAAGGGATGCACGAATTCATCGAAGAATAATCTCGTTCAATCCAGCCAAGACTGACGCGATGAATTGTCACACCATCGTCATCTATTGTTTTGTCCACGTCTTTGGAAAGGGACACGACGACCACGTCGTGACCGATTTCTTTCAGTCCCTGCGCAAGATGCCTGGTGAATGTCGCGATGCCGCCCCAACCGGTTTCCGGAGGGTACTCGCGCGAGATAAGGCAAACTCTCATCGATCTTGATGTCATTCGGTAATCTTAATACCTGAGCACGCGGCAGATCTTAACGACTGCTTATCTGTCAACCGCAGGTATGGTCGATTTTATCTGATCGCAGATTGATTGAGGTTGCCTTTCAACCGTTCAAAAGCAGCCACGTATAAGGCTTCCAGCTCGTCGACCATTATTTCGATCGTACGTTGAGGACCAATGTTGCGTTTAAACTCAGTCAGCTTCTCAGGGTTGTCTAACAGCTTTTGCAATTGTTGTGCCAGGTCTTCATGATCGTTGAGCATGAATAGCAATCCATTTTTTTCGTGATCGATCAATTCAGACATACCGCCCAAATCCGTAGCAATCATCGGCGTTTTCGTGGTCAACGCAGACTGCATCACCAGAGGCGTGTTCTCGTACCAGCGCGAAGGCACGACCATTACATCGATCTCAGACAATACTTTTCCAAAATCATCGTTCGGAAATGTCCCTAGAAATAGAACGGAATCACGAGTGACAGAGCACGATTCAGCCAACGTTTTCAATTTATTGGCGTACTCTGGAAATTGATTTGGGCTGCCGTAAATCTTTAGCACCGCACGTTCTGGCGCGCGCAGAGCCTGAAAAGCGCGAATCAAAATATCGACGCCTTTATGCTCGAACAGCGTGCCTATGTAACCGATGCGCAATTTGTCCGATGGCGGTTTCTCGCACCAATCAAGCAGCTTGGCGGTATCAATACCGAATGGAATATGGTGAATCAGATCTTCTTTGATGCCGTTTTTAATAAATAAACGTTGCATCAATCGCGTCGGAACGGTGATGGCATCAGCCGAATTGGCAATTGTGCTAAGAATCTCCGGACGTTCCATCGTCGCCTTCAACGCTTGTGGATACTTCGCTGCCAGATACGCGCCGTAAAGTGCGTGCGAACCGATCTTGCCGGAAACCTTTCCTACTGCCGGAAAGCGCTTGTCGATCGCCTCGATGAATTCGTTGACCGGTGGCATCAATTCAGGCGTGTAGCAAGTAAAACAGTTTTTCGCCAGTGGACCGGGACCTTCGCAAACTTGTCCATCAGGGCGTTTCAATTGAACGATGGGACAGATAAACCAGAAGTCGGTCGGAGAAATGATCACCGGCAAAGATCTGGATTTTGTTTCTTCGACGATGCTGGCAGACAAGTTCTGCGCGTGCATTACATGAACGATGTCCGGACGAAATTCATCAATCAGCGCACCAAAGCGCTCTCTGATTTCGGGATGGCGATACTCGTAGGAGAACTTGTAACCCTTCAGACGTAGCGGCTCTTCAAAGCTGACAACATTGATGCCTTCGTGCGTGTACCGTTTCACTTCTTCGCCGGGTCGATACCTCGCATCAGTATCGGGCGGATTGGCTGTGACGATAAGCACTTCATGCCCGCGCCGAATCAGGTCTTGCGCGATCTTCAGCGTAAGCACTTCCGTTCCGGCGCGATGCTCCGGAAAGAATTTATGAACTGTGATCAAAACTCGTGACACGTGCAAGCCGCCTGGACAAACCGTCTCGCCAATGGGCATTCGGTTAATCATACACCAGGCATCAGCTCAGTAATGTTGCGCACCCATGGCTGATGGGCAAAATCTTAACTTGCCCGGCAATGCATGACAGTTTTGGAGCTGAGCATTTTTTGCTGCCGATAAACTGCAAGACTGAACCTGTCGTTCAATGACGAACAACTAACCATGACACCATATTCGGTATCAGCTGATTGTGTCTCGTGTACTACCAGTCCAAACGTGAGGTTGGATCAAAGATACCGATTTTGCCGGACGTGCAACGCAAACACTCAGGACCTTCGTACTCATACTGGCAAACGTCGCAAACACTCTTGGCATAACGACTGTAATCTTTTTCCTGTGGCGGCTGACCCTGCGCAGCTTGGGGCTGCTCGGTCTGCTGCTGATATTGCTGCCCCGCACCCTGACCATATTGCTGAGCGTACTGCTGCTGCTGCGCAAATTGCTGTTGTTGAGCATATTGCTGCTGCTGCGCGTACTGCTGTTGTTGGGCGTATTGCTGCTGCTGCGCATACTGCTGCTGTTGGGCAAACTGCGCCTGCTGGGCTTGCTGCGCGGCAAGAGCGGCTTGTTGCGCGGCTGCAGCCTCATCGGCGGCCTTCTTCGCTGCCACGTCCGCGGCTTGCTGAGCCTGGATCTGTGCCGCCAGCGCTGCGGCTTGCGCCTGCGCCTCGGCATACTGCGAACCCTGAGGCTGCGTCAAAGCCGCTTGAGTTTGTTGATACTGATTTTGATACGCCGCCTGCTCTGGGCTCTGCGGCGTTTGCTGCGCCGGCTGACGGTTGATGTAGTACCCATATATCTCGTTGGCTTCCGGAATTCGGTTCAGCCACTTAAGCAACTCAATCAAATTGTTGGCGATTTGCTGACACTCGGCATGATCGGGACCCAGGCTGGTGGCAAAAATACGCGCCGCTTCCTTGGCATACTGAACCACGCGTTCGTATTGTTTCGTTTGATAAGTTGCCGCGATTAGATTTTTCAACGTACGCGCAATTTCGACATTGTCCGCGCCGTAAAGCTGAACCTTGACCTTGGCTACATACTGGTAAATCTTCTCGGCGTCCGCAAATTTATGCTGCATGAAAGCAAGCCAGCCAAGAGAATCGAGTGCCGTGCAAATTCTCTCGAGATCTTTTGCTTGACGCGCCTCTTTGAAGGCCTGGTAAATGATTCGCTCTGCCTCGGCATAGTTGCCTTGTGATACAGCTTGCGATGCTAGATTACAGTACTCCTGCCAGCTCATTTGGTGATCGGGCCCGCCGCTCAAAATCTGGGTATGTGTTCAATTTGCCCAGCATAATTAATCTTTTAACGTTCGTGACTGTAGTTGTCTACTCTTTCTCATATTTAACTTATTACCAGACGTTGAGTACTGAGGACAAAACGATTGTCAAGTACTGGTGAGTTTGCGGAAACGTACCGACCAAATTCAAAGCTTTTGGTGCCTGTCGAGATCTAAGTTGAATGCGGACAATTTCAATCACACATTTAGAACTTTTTGGCGCTCTAGAGGTTCACTTGCCAACCCTTCGACCCAAAACGCAATTGTAATCAAACAAAAACATATGTTAATGGCAGTCAAGGTTGTCTCCGATATTTTCGGCGAGAATACCCTTCTTGGCTTCTTGGAGTTGAAGTCGAGTCCGAATGGAGTTGTAATTGCCGGCTTCGATCGATGTGTCGCAGGCGACACAAGACCAGTCAAAACAGTCATTAGATGCGCGTCTCCGTAAATCGGCCGGGCTGGTTTGGCTGTGCGCGATATTCGTAATCGCGCTGGCTGTGCGGCTCTGGTTCGCATTCGCCGACGGGCACAGCGCCATAGTTTACTCGTGCGATGCCTCTGAATACTTCCGCGACGCTAAAGGCTTAGCGCAACTGATCGGCTCAAACGACAGTGCACAAGCATTTCGCGATGCCTGGCAAGCGGTTCTCAATCGCACGTCCAGCGAACCCCAGCTCAGGCACGGCTTCGAGCCGGTCAAAGAGCTGGCAATCGCGGGCCCGATCTTTCCAATCTTCCTGCTGGTCAGCCACGCCATCTTCGCAATGCCGATAACGCAATTGAATTGGCAGGCGCCAGTTTTTATCCAATGCATCCTCACATCAATCACTTGTGTGTTGATAGCCTACATCGGCAAGTCGGCATGGAATAAAAACGTTGGTATCGCGGCCGGTGTCATAGCGGCACTCTACCCGGGGTTCATCGTCAACTCGATACGAATGTACTCCGAATCATTCAGCTGCTTCCTGCTCTGCGCAGTGGTAGCACTGACGATACCAGTATTAAACAAAAACGGTATGTTCCATTCCGTTTCCACCGGCATCTGCCTGGCGTTCCTGCAACTCACCCGTTCCATTATGGTTCTGGTCACCGGGCTCACCTTCGCGATTACCGCTTTGTTTAGCACAGGCAAAAGCCGCATTCTGCGCCTTTCTGGTTTGGTGATTGGGTTGGCGATCGTCTTTGCCCCATGGTTGCTGTTTCAACAAATGGCGTTCAACAAAAGCTCCGTAGTCGTGGACCGCGTCGGTCACTACAATCTTTTCATCGGCACAAACATTGCCACCAACGGTTATCTCTCGTATCCGTATCCTGATGGCAAAGGCATCGAAAAGAAAAATTATGCAACGCTCGTTGGGGCTCAGATTAACCAAAGCCCTGAGCGTTTCGCGCGATTGATGCTGGATAAACCGCTGCGCCTGTACAAGTTTCCATGGAATGATTTTCGAACTCCGATAGGACCCTTCGGAATCGACACGCAGGTACTTTTCCATCAATTCGTCCTTGCTCTTTCAGCAATCGGATTGACTCTTTGTCTCTTGGACAGAAACCAGATCATCGGCAAGAACGGCATCCAGCTTCGCTTGACGTTGCTGACACTATGGGCGATGCATGGCGTCTATCTGATCTTTATTACGGTCCCGCGATACAACCTGACGTCTATCCCATTCGCGATTCTGTTCGCTGCCGCGGGCTTGAATGCGCTTGCGCAAGGGCTGCCAGTGCGCCCGACGGACTCATCAGTTGATTCCGAACGCCCTACTTTGACTAGAACTGCCGCCGGCGTGCTTTGCGGCTCCCTGGCTCTAGCCTTACTCTGCGCCCATCTCGATTGGTTTGGCTCTATTCTGGCTCCGCTTGGGGCAACCGCCCTGGTATCACTGGTGGTGGCCACTGCGGTAAAAACAATTACGCTACTGTTGTTCTTCGTCCTCTTGTATAAGGCAGCCAGTCAGCTTGCGGCGCACACAAAGCTGAGCCAGTCACTGGTCATTCTCACCGCTATTGTCGTCATACCGCTTTGCGCTTTCCCTCTGCGCTCCAACGGTCGGTACGGCGAGATGGAGCTAAAATCGACGTCTTCATTGATTGGAAACGAAGGCACTATTGCTGCCAGGCAAACAATCTTTTTACCGACAGCAAAAGCAGAATCGCTCAAGAATCGCGATTGCTACATATTGGTTGATTGTGAAAACTGGCAAGCCGTCGGCAACGGAGCCAAAATTTACGTCAACGACATTGAAATCACCAGTCCAGCGCTTCCAATAATGCCGTTTGCGCAAACGCTCTGGCAGACCAAGTCTCGCGGCAAGAACGCACAATCCGAACAAAGATATCTCGAGTGCGAAGATATCTACGCGTCTCTTACAGCTGCCGCAGGTGGTGGCAATCTCGATTTGCGCCAGTGGTTTGCGCTGCGCATACCGCGCGCCATCGTGGACGCGACACTGACGCTGGACACCCCGCGATTTGCTGTCACCGTCAATCGCAACGCCAACGTTCCAAGCGCGCTTTATGCCACGTCCACAGAGAACAAAGACTCAAGTGTTCGCATTCCGAGCGTGGCGAGATTCTCGTGGGAGAAGGCGTTTTACGGAGTTGAAAACGAAAGCGACTTTACCGATTCTCGGTACGATGACAAAGTTGCCATCCAACCGCCCCCAGCTTCGAGCACCACAGGTAGTATCGGGACTTCCCACTCAAAAACGATTCCAATAACGACTCCGAACATCCGCTTGCTAATTGCGCCACCAAACTTGAGCGTTGCAGAGCCTACAGCCGTGATTGCCACAGCTCAAGGGCAGGAGAAGATTCTGCTCAAAGATGGTCAAATCCCCGTCAGTACCCCTGACAGCGTGTGGCTCGCCACGGTGAAAGGGCAGATTACCTCGACCAAGCAGGCTGCCGAAAATATCCCGGTTTTGTTCTCTGCTATGTTCGAGTCAATTGACGATAGCGGGATTCATTATCGCTATCGCAGCCCCTGGGTTCCAACCAGTGTGGTATCACATTTGGGGACAACCTCGTTCCAATTTGCCTTTCCCTTTCAACCAGGCGGGCTACCCGGCAAGCTCACCAGCATTGCAGTGGAAGCTAAGTCCGGCGGTCCGGCATCGCGAAACGACTTTCTTTCTGTCAACAATCAGTCCAGAACCCGGATCGCGCCAGGCAGCCTGGGAGCCGGTCACCAGATCGATTCAATCAATTTGGAGTTACATAATTTACCGTCCAATCCGATTGGCTACGGTCACGAGGTTCTTTAAAAAGCGAAGTTGCGCAAGATACTTTCCAATCCTTTAGTCTATGTAACCGTGCTGACGGCCATCGTTTTCGTTTGCTTCGGTAGAACCCTGGGCAGCTATTTTCTTGCTGACGATTTCGGCGAAGTGGCATACGTAGCGAAAATTTTTGAAGGTGATTGGCAAAGGTTGTGGAGCAATTTCACCGGCAACTATATGCAAGTGCCGTCGATGGCCGTCTACCGCCCGTGGCTTCTGATGACGCTTTTGTTCGACTACGCGATCTTTAGAACCAACGCCGCGGGATATTACTTCACCAATTTAATGCACTATCTCGCCTGCACAATCCTTGTCTTTTCTCTGATCAAATTGCTCACACCTTATTGGGGGAAACTGCGTTCCAATCTCGCAGCCACTTTTTCGGCGCTACTGTTCGCCGTCCATCCGCTGCACTGTGAGAGCGTTTCCTGGGTAGTCGGCAGAGTCGACATCGTTTGCCTAACCTATTATTTGTCAGGTCTGGTTTCGACGGCGTTGTATGTTCGCACGCTGAACAAAAAGTGGTTGCTCCTGACTTTCGCGTCATTCTGGGTCGGCATTCTTACAAAAGAAATGGCGATCGCTCTGCCGGTAACCGCGACAGCTCTAGCTTTCCTGTGGTCTGATGCACGCAAGTTCGGAAAGATCGGGCAGGAAGAATCCGCGAAAAAAACAATTGCTTCAAAACCCAGCAGCAACGATTTGAATTTCGATCCATCATCTTTAACGGGCGGGTCGACTGCTGCGCCGCAGAATTTTTCACACGAGCCCTCCAGGGCCTCCGCGATTGCCGCGTTACAAAGGCTCGATCAAGAATTGGAACCGCATGCCAGCCCGCTGCCATCACCGGCCGAAGGTGATCTTGTCATGGCAAACGAAATCGCGGTACAGCCGATTAACCCGACCCGTTTCGATCAACAAACCATGCGCGATCGAATTCAAGTTGTGATTCCGGTTGCCGCCATGCTTTTCGCCAGCACGGTCGTCTACTTTATTATTCGCTACGCCGCCCTCGGCACCATAACTGGTGGCTATACCGGTAGCATTGGAAGCAGCCAATTCTCCGGCATCCTGCAAAAGTGGACCGACCTGGACACGGTACTGCGTATAATTTTCCCACTCAATCAATTTGTTTTTGCAGACGGAACTGCGCAAAAGAATCTGCTCGCCGGCATCTATTTAACATTGATTGCCTTGCTCACCACGAGGCTAATAATCGGTTCTTTACCGCGTCGCTGGCTGGTATTCATCGCCATTGCTTCCGTAACAGCGCTCGCGCCCATCTATCAACTCTGGGGCATTGGATATGAGCTGGAGGGAAGCAGATTTGTATTCTTCCTGACTGTGTCGCTTGCCATGATGTTTCCGGTCATTCTGTTCTCTCCACTGCAACGTGTGGTGCCACCTGCCGCCCCATCACCAATAACAGCGGCCATCAAAGCGAGCAGCACCACAGGTGCTGCCGAAGCTGCCGGTGCCGTAGATGCGGAAAACGCTGCAAACAAAAGAACATCGCCACCTCGACCGCCCACTGTTTCGAACTTTGCAGGAAAAGCCGAGCGGCGTTTGTTGGTTCTTTCCATAGTCGCCTTGACCGGACTCACCCTGGTTTTTGCAAGACTGACTTTGCGAAACAACATTCCATGGGTTCACGCAGGCAAACAAACAGAAGCAATTCACGACAAGGCCATCGCACTCTCGAAAGCGACTGCCGAAGGGAAACTCGTCGGTGTGATCGGCATTCCGAAAGACGAAGGCGGCGCCCACATGATTCTCAATGGAACGACCTTCCGGCAGTTGATCACGCCACCATTTGCTCAGTCCGGATTGACCGGCAAAATTCTCACATTCGAACCATCACTCTTTGGCGATGCTGAAAAAATCGACACTCACCATTTTAAAGAAGCTCTATCGAAGCCAAACCTCAGCGCATTTCTGGTTTGGAACATGGACAAGAAAGATTTCGTTCGTTTCGATCCAGGCGCACCGCCTGCAGTACCGCAAGCGATTTCGATTCCGTTGCTTGGGGTAACGAAGAACAACGGCGAGGCGATTAGCGGTCCGAAAAACATCGACGATGTGACCGGAGCTGAAACAATCAACTCAGCTAATGCCGGTTCCGCGTCTCAGCCGATAGCGTCGTTTCCATATACACAAGGTCGAGGCGATGTCAGCGCCAGCGGTCAAATTGAAAACGCAGAACGCGGGCTCGGCATCAGAATTAGCGGGCTGAATTTGCGACCAGCACAATTCGATTACATCGCCATTCGCGCCACCGCGCCAAGCGGAACGCCGTTATACGCTAATGGAAGCTTGTTTGGAGCCGAGACATGCAAGGTCGGACTGGAATCCGCGACAGGCGAGAAGTCTGTTATGAACGTGCGTCTCAGCGCGCAAACCACCAAAACGGCGGACAACAAACTCACCCTGGAGGCTCGTCTTCCTCTGTCGGCATACTGGAAATTCTACTCGGTCGGCGAAATCGCAAATATAGTGATTGATTTGCCGTCCGTGAAAAGCCTTCAAATTGATGATGTGAAACTCATGCCGGCGGCTCTGGTCGCGCCTTCCGTGACGGTTGTGGAGCGTGCCAGCGCGGATGACGGCGCATACAATGTAGATAAGCGCCGCAGGAAGCCGGAGAACAAGTCGAACGATGCCCCTGTTCGCATAGCGGTCGACGCCAGTAAATTGGCGGGGACAGCTCGGATCGAAGCGCAGATTCTCTACAAAAACTTTTTCTTTGATAATCTCAAGAGCGACGCCGCACTCAAGTCTGGAACTCAAGAGACTCTTGGCGCAGAGGGCGACAAAACGACCTTTGTCGTTCCAGACAAAATCGTTGACTCCAGCGGTTTTATCCAGCTGCGCGTGCGTGCGCTCAACAATGCCAACCAACAAATTGGCGAATATTCCTTTCCAATCACGCTCCGTGTGATCGCCAACCAATTGAAGTGAGAGAGCGACGGCACTTTATTCGACAGGTTTCATGTTGCTGAAATAAGTCACGTTGACTGGAGCCCGCTAGTCAAGCGTGCTAGAATCCGTTTTCGATCAGCAATGGCAGCGAGAAATGAAGGCATTAGTAATCGGCGGCAACGGCTTCATCGGCACCGCACTTGTAGACCAGCTAATTGGAAGAGGAATCAAGGTCAGAGTATTTGACCGCTATCCGAGCCGGTATAAAGAGCCGGTCGACGGCGTCGAATACATGATCGGCGACTTCGCTAATCAAGGCGAAGTGCATCAAGCTGTGGCTGGAACCAACTGGGTTTTCCACCTGGCGTACACGACTCTGCCGGAAACCTCCAACGTGGATCCGGTCTACGATGTTCGCTCCAACGTCATCGACACCATCCAGCTTTTGCAGGAATGCGTGGAAAACGGCGTAGATAAATTCGTTTTCGTTTCCTCAGGTGGCACCGTATATGGTGTTCCACAATCCGTTCCAATCAAAGAAGATCATCCTAACGATCCAATCTGCTCGTATGGCATAACGAAACTGACGATTGAAAAGTATCTCGCTCTGTTTCACCATACAAAGAAACTGGAATACTCGGTGGCACGAATCGCCAATCCATACGGCGAGCGCCAGAATCCGGACGCCAAGCAAGGCGCTATCGGCGTCTTCCTCGGTTGCATCGCCCGCCGCCAGCCCATCACCATATATGGTGACGGCGAAGTGGTTCGCGACTTTATCTATATCTATGATTCAGCCGACGCATTGATTGCTTGCGCCGACTACGTAGCCGGCCCCAACGCGCCTCGCGTGTTCAACGTCGGTTCTGGGCAGGGCTACAGTCTCAACCAGATTGTCGAAACCATTCGCAAGGTCGTGGACGTCGAAGTTAAGGTCAACCACATCCCGGCGCGCAATGTCGACGTCAAATCCAACGTTCTCGATATTGAACTGGCTCGCCAGTTGCTCAAATGGGAACCGAAAGTCGACCTTGAGACCGGCGTGAAAAAATCCTGGGAATGGATCAAGTCTCTTAGTCTGGTCTAACCTGTTTACATCCCGATCCATTGGTTCAGGTCTGAATAATTTGCCAGGCGGGACTCACTGACGCTTTCCCGTACGTTGGAAAAATCTAAGGTTTTTCACATTAGAATTGCCAAGTTGACCAGGTCAAGCACTGTGCGCGAGAATTCCTTTATTGTTGGAAACCAGGGACATAACCAGTGACCACTGCCGCCAAGCAAATTGATCTTTCGATAATCGTTGCGGTTTACAACGAAGACCCACGCAACTTAATCAGGCTTCTCGAGCGGCTTGACGCGAACATTCGCCCACTCGATTTGACCTATGAAGTCGTCTTCGTTAATGACGGTTCGCGAGACATCGCAACCAGCGCCCTGCGCCAGATAGCCGCCGAATGCGCCAATATAAAACTGATCGAGCTGTCGCGAAATTTCGGACAGCAAGCCGCAATTACGGCCGGTCTGGACCACACCGAAGGTCGCATGGTGGTCAACATGGACTCAGACCTCCAGGATCCGCCTGAGCTGATTCCAACCATGTACCAGAAGTGGAAAGAGGGCTATGACGTTGTTTATGCGACGAGATCCCGACGCCGAGATCGCTTTTTGAAACGATCGACCGCCTACCTCTTCTATCGTGTTTTAAGTTCAGTCTCTTCCGTCAACATTCCGCAAGACACCGGCGATTTCCGGCTCATGGACCGCAAAGTCGTCGATGCCCTCGCCTCGATGCCTGAGAAGTCTCGCTTCCTGCGCGGCATGATTCCATGGCTTGGATTCAAACAATGCGGCGTGCCGCTCGATCGCGATGCGCGCGAACTGGGCGAGAGCACCTACACTGTCAAGAAATTGCTTTCATTGGCAATGGATGGACTGGTGGCATTCAGCGCCGCTCCACTTTATTTGCTATCCACACTTGGGCTTGGACTGGTCGGCATTTCGCTGATTGCTCTAATCACCCTGGCCTGCACGGGAAGTTTCGAACTGACTAACGCACAATTGTTAGTCTGCATCGCACTGTTCACCGGACTGCAAATCGCATGCGTCGGACTGATCGCAGTGTATCTTTCCAAAACTCTGGATGAAGTTCGTCAGCGTCCTACATATTTAGTGGCCAGACGACTCGGCACCGGATTCGAGCAACCCGATGAAGATCGGCTCAGCGACACCGTTCCACCACCCAAGAAAGTCACGAATACAACAAAGCGCGCTGTTGCTTTTGCGTTCGACAAAAAATAATTCTCGAATAAACATGTTCACTTAAGTTACCTGTTCAGGGCGTTACCGGCTCCGAAACTTTGCGATACCACGGCCGCGGTATCGCGACTAAAAACTCTTGCTGCCATCCAATTGATTGCGGAAAATCGATTGATGATAGTTCGGTCGCTTGCGAATTTCGTGAACAACAGTTCGTTAACTGTTTGGTCCGACAAAATCAGACGAACCGGGCCCTGCTAGCGTTGAAACATGCAGACGCGCACTCCTACCTCAAAGCGCAAGAAACTTGCTCGCTCAAAAAAGCGCGCCAGACTGGTCATCACCTTGCTCCTCGTTCTGCTCGGCGGATATCTGGCGCTCTCACCAATGTGCTCGATGTGGCTGTACAACAAAGTTCTGTTCTTCCCCTGGAAATATCCGGGCGGCTACTATCAGGACCGAGTAGCCAGCAGCATCGAACCGCGCGACGTCTGGATCGCGTTGGACACTGGCAGTAAGTTGCATGGCTGGTGGTACCAAAAACCGAACGCAAAACGAACAGTAATCATCCACCACGGACAAGGTGGGAACCTCACTTTTCTGCGCGGTTGGGCAGCGATGTTTATCGACTGCGACGCAAATGTTCTGATCTACGATTACGAAGGCTACGGTCGCAGCGAAGGCGAACCAGGCATCGACGCCCTTCGCCGAGATGGATTGGCGGCGTTCGATTATGTTTGCAAAAACGAAAAAATCAGCAACGACCACATCGTCAATTGCGGAGAATCGCTTGGAACGGGCGTCGCGGCATACGTCACCGAGAAACGAAAAACCGCCGGATTGATTCTCTTCTCACCATACGCATCGGTGATTGAATGCGGCCAGCAACGATACCCGATTCTATATGCATATCCAAGGTTTATGTTTCCCAAAACAGAACTCGAGTGCAGAACGTGCCTGAAAGGCGTGCATCCGCCAGTTCTCTTGATACATGGCACCGAAGATTGGGTCATACCGATATCAAACTCGGACTAACTTTTTCGGATCGCCACACAGCCAACAAAATACATACGTCTGCGCAACAGCTACCACGATCCATTGAACTGGGACTTCTTCCCTGCACTGAAAGGATTTCTAAAGAAGGTTCAACCCAGCGGATAATCACGATTGAGCCCAACTTTTGTTGTACGCCTCCGATTGCGATAAACTGGTTATTGTAATGGCGGCATTGGTGGGTAATGGCTAAACGTTGGCTTGTTCGTTCCTGTCTGGTGATTGTGGCGACGACTCTAATTGGCGCCTGTACCACTTTGGCAGCCGCTCCCGATATGCAGATCAGATCTGATTTCGAAGAGCATAAACTGGATTTGGATCGTCTGAGAGAAACCATGCTCGCAGATCCTATCAAAAATTTTGTAATTTATCGAAAAAATACTGATACCACCGATAATACCGACCCGAAGAAGCTGTATCGCCCATTGATGGAAAAACTAAACATTGAGTGGGCACAAAAACAGGAAGGTAAACTATCGTTCGCGGTCTCATCGGCTCACGATCTGGCTGGTGACATGTGTCAGACAAAAGTAATCCATTATTCGCCTGACGCATGGAAAGGCGTCAGCCGACTAAACGATTCCTCCACCTCAACCAGCCACAGCTCGGCGATTAACGATGACTGGGGAATCACTTCGGAAACCATTGGCTCTTTCGATTGCGCTACTTGCCGGCGGCAATAGATTAATTCGTGCCGTAAAAACCACACTGATATTATTGCTAAACCAACGTTTTCTACATAGTATTCCCGAAAGACATCTTGCAGATATTCCCATCTAAATAGATGTTGCTCGTGAGTGTGTTGGAGACACGATATTGAAAAACGAAGAATCAAAGCAGGTTTTCCTGGGCGGAGCCTGTGGGCTAACTACGTGGCGAAAAGACATTTCCATTCCTCTGTTTGAGGAAGCTCAAGTGAGCTATCACAATCCCCAGATGCCTCTTGGTGCCTGGAAGGAAGACGACCAGTTCGACGAGATGAAACGAAAAGACGAGTGCCTTGTGCAGCTGTTTGTTATAAACGGCAGCACTCGAGGAGTCGCTTCAGTGGCCGAGGTCGCTTATCTGATTGGTGCGCGAAAGCCAGTCGCCATCGTACTTGAGGACATCAAAGCCGGAGCGGATGTGTATGGCGCAACGATCGATCCAGTCGAAGCTGATGATTTAAATCGCGGACGAATTTTCGTGCGCGCCATGGCCGATCGACACAACGTGCCGATTTTCACAGACATCGTCGAAGGAACGAAGTACTGCATAAAGCTAGTGAAAGAACTTGAGGGTTCGATCACAATTCGACAAATTGAAAACGTGCTCACCGAAATACAATTCAGCAATCACGTCTTTCAAGTAGAAGAAGCGCCCGGCGGCTTTCACATCTGGATTAGCGGTATCGAACAGGATTCGTACACGGGCAAAATGGAAGTGCAAGAAGGACGAAAATGGTTTATCAACGCGCGCAGCACGCCATCAGATGTGGTGCGCACAGTGTTTAAATCAGTTTCGACCTGGGCGGAACACGAAGCTCGAGAGAGCTTCAAATACAAAGGTGTTCGGGTGTTCAGTCCGCACCTGGATCTGGACAAAATGGTGAACAAAAGACGTGATATAGAATTGAATGACGTCGAGGAACCTGTGCGCAGCAAACCGGCGCCAGGTGATCCAAACAACCAACCGACTCTGATGGAGAAATAGAAAACGAACACAACTCATACCATCAATGCCCCTGCGCAGGTAAGCGCGAGCTTGTCGGGTTTGCCAATCGTCGACGCCGGACCTTTTTTCCAAAAGGTCATACGCGGAGAAGAAGGGCTCCTGGAGCGGCGTCGTTTGGGAGCTGACTTAAAAGCAGCTTGCCATGACGCTGGTATGTTTTATTTGATCGGACATAATGTCGATCAAGAAATGATCGAGCGTGCGCTCTTTGAGAGTGCACGCTTTTTTGATTGCAGTGATGCCGAAAAATTTGCAATCAGCATGAAGAACTCGGCGCACTTTCGCGGTTTCGGCCGTTTAAAAAACAGCAGAGATTGGCGCGAACAAATTCATATCGGCGTGGAGCCGGAAAACAATCGTCTCGACATCGGGTCGCAAACGAACAATCACGTCGGACCAAACGATCATCTCGGCGAGCATGCCGACACGCCTCAATACCGTTTACTGGAAGGACCAAACCAATGGCCCGTCAGGCGCACGGAAGAATTCCGCCGATCGATGCTGCGATACATGGATGCTATCGAATCGGTTGCCAGAACAATGCTGTCGGTCCTGGCCGAAGCCCTGGAGCTGCCACCTGACTATTTCTCAAACCGAATGAAAAGCAATCCTTATCTGCTTTTGAAATCGATGTCTTATCTTCCACAGCACAGCGAGTCGGGCGGATGCGGAGAGATAAAAGAAATTCGCGAGTCATTAGGAAATCGCGATCAATCGCAAACGAACAATCGATCAGCTCAGCCACAAATGGGCGTGACGGCGCACTGTGACTGGAGCTGGCTAACCTTCCTGATTCAAGATCAGGTCGGCGGATTGGAAGCCATGGATACATCCGGAGTATGGCGCAAAGTTGAACCGATGAAAAATGCGCTGGTTGTGAACACCGGCGAACTACTCGAATTGGAGACTGGTGGCTATCTGCGCGCTAGCCCACATCGAGTCGTGAATGAAAGAATCGATCGACAAAGATTTTCGCTAGCCGTTTTTGTAAATCCGGCACTGGACGAAATGATTTTGCCGGTGAATCTCTTGTCGAGTGAAACGTTGCGCCCGGCATCCGTTCATTCAGCCGGCCAGGCGGAACAAGCGACCGGACCAATCAAACAAACGACCGCGCACGTTCACAAAGTTATCGAACCCGGCACCATTCCTGGTGCATTTCTGTTCGGCGATAGTGAATGGAAGCGAAAAGGTCAAGGACTATGGTGTTACAAAACTGAGTGCTTGAAGCCAGTCGAGTAGGACGTTTCGACCACCATCAAATGACGACTGTTCCAAACAGATCGCGCGGACTTGAATTGGTGCACGCTCCAGTGGGTTATGCGACAAAGGTTAAAACGAAGATTTAAACTTGTCGCGCGGCGATCAATCGTGGTCCTTATGAAGATCGGCATTGAGCTGAGCCATCACTTCTTTGGCTCGATCGACCAACCGTTCTTTTCGGTCTGGGGCGACTTCATCTAGATAAGTTTCCAGGGCACGGATAGGAGAAGTTACGGACGATTCCGTCAGGGACGGCAGCCGACCGCGCGAATGTTCCGGCACCACATCTGGTTGCACGCGTACCGACATGCACTCGCGTGAGGCATGGTAAATTGCGGACTCATCAACATTCAACACCTGGTCTTGATTGATTTTGTAGCGCACTCGCAAGACGCAGCCTTTGACGATTTCACTGAGTACACGTTTCACGATCGCCGCAGTCGGATCGACTGATTTCGTGACGTCGACGTCGATTGTAATGAACGGACGCGGACCGATTGATTTGAACTCGAAGGTGGTTTTCTCGCGTTCAAGATTTACGTGGATGAAACCTTTGTCTTCCTTCTCTTCGCCGAAGTCGACTCGTTCTAAACTTCCGGCATAAACTATCGCCGGGTTGGCGCCGCGAATAACTTGCTGTTTGTGAATGTGACCCATAGCGACGTAATCCACACGTTTGTCGATGAACATATCGCTGGGAAAAGTTAGTGTGTAACCGATCAAAAGTTCTTCTTCGATACCGGCAAGCGCGCGGTCTAAAGACATGTGAGCGGTCACCACTGTCGGTATCGTGGGATCGAGTTCCTGATAATTCGATCTTAGCAAATCGGTGACGTGATGCACGAGTACGTCGTCAATCTGCGCGGCGGTGAATCCGGCGTATTTGTCCATCGACATCAAATTGTGCCGAGTGATATGCGGCAAACCAATTAATTGAAAGGCACCATTTTTGGTATCAATCATTTCGAACATCGGCTTTTCGATAGTGATCACACCCGGCACTTGCAGGCTTTGAAACACCGACATCGAGTGGCTTTGAGTCGAGCGAAGAATCTGGTCGTGATTACCGACGACTAAAATCGTTTTGATCTCAGCTTCAGACAATCGCTTCAATTGAAGTGCAAACAATTTTTGATAAATCGGTTCGGGCGAGGCGTTTTTGTACGCGTCTCCTGAAAACAAGAAGACATCAACGTTTTGCTCTATCGAATAATCCACGACTTTTGTAAGTGCCGCGACAAAATCCTCCAGCCGCGTGTTTAATCCGGTTTCCGGATTCAAACGACCGTGCGACTCGCCGGAGCCGAAATGAATGTCGGAAACATGGATAATCTGAATCGCCATGGCGACGCACTTCCCAAAAGTAGATATAATGAGCGCGAGCTCAGGTTACAATTATTGTCACGATCTGAGGGCACTCCGTCAAATCATTATGTCAGCCGGCAATACCTTCATATGGAAGAGTCTTGCAGGAGCATTTTTAAACACGCTCCTCTTTGCAAGCACGGTCGCCGCAAGCGACGGTAATCAGCTGCTTGCGTTTAACCGCAGCAACCGATCGCTACTTGCTGCATCGAGCGTCTACGACCAGATGCGCCCGGCATCAAGCGATACGTTCGAGCCGAAACTCTCGAGTGGCGAGGATCTGGACACTGCCGAAGAAATCGAATCCTTCCAGTCGAAAAAAACGCAGAGTCCACGCCACCCGCGTGCTACAAAACCAAAATCAACTCACGGGCAACATTCTGAAGGTGGGCAATTGCAGCGCCTTTCGAAATCGCTTCAGGGCTCGCACATCTTCCCATCCAATTCGAGATTTAAAATCGTCCGCGCCGACTCCACTCTGGCGCTGTCCACATACCGCCATCCATCGGGGCGCGACATCGACATAAAGATCGACACGCTGCTTGTGGCAAAAGAAATATTGAAAAATCGCGATCTATCCATCGATCGCATCAGCGTTTATTTTTTCAATCCAAACGATCAAAGTTCCTATACACTCACCGAAATCAATCTCGATCTTGTCAGACAGTTTGATGCCGGGCGGCTTTCGGACGAGGCGATTTTTCAGGCATTACAACTGCGAAATGAAAGTCTTGGTTTTAAACTAAACAATCTGGCTAAACAAAGCTACCAGCAGATCGCCACTACGTTGCATCCGGGCAATGGCATCCTCTTGCCAGAACGTTCTGAGCTTTTTAAACGCATTGAGGGCATGCAAAAACTCGGCACTAACGTTGAATCTTTGCAGGCTGCATGTCTCCTTCTTGAAGACGCCGTGCGACAAAACGATGACGCCGGGGCTCGGGCAGCTTATGCTTATGCACTGGAAGTTTTTGAAAGTGCAAAATTACAGGCAGGAATTAGTTCTGCCAGATAACAGGAAAGGTAACCAAAAGTGGCTAAACTAGAGCGACTCCACGGTTTAAACCGGGGACAAACAATTCGCGTGAACATAGAATCGCTCGCTCCAGGCGGCGATGGCGTGGGCCACTACGACGGGCTGGCTGTTTTCGTTTCTCGAGTGGCGCCAGGAGACGAGGTTGACGTCGAACTTTTCGATGTTCGAAAGTCGTTTGCTCGAGGCAAGCTACTCGAGATAATCAGGCCGTCGGAAATTAGAATTGAGCCGCGATGCATGTACTTCGACCGCTGTGGAGGCTGCCAATGGCAGCATATTAGTTACGACGAGCAACTGAAAGCGAAGCACGAAATAATCGTTCAAGCAGTGCGTCACATTGAAGGTGTAAGTGTTGAAGAGGGGCTGAGAGCGCCGAACGACTTCGATTACCGAAATAAAGCGCAGTTTCCAGTCAAACAAAGCAAACGCGGCAAACTGCGAGTCGGATACTTCGAACACAGCTCGCATCAAATCGTTGATATCGATGAATGCGTCGTGCAGCCCGAAACGCTAGATCTGGTTTTGCGTGAACTCAAATATTTAGTTGTAGAGCATAAAATTTCGGCTTACACGGAAGACACGCATGAGGGGCTACTGAGACACATTTGCGCTCGTCAAAGTTTTTTCAACAACGAAGTACTTGTCACTTTGGTGGTCAATTTACAAAATCAGGCCGCGCTCAAAGAAGCTCGCATTAAAAAAACATTTGATACCATCGCCAAAGAGCTGATGGAGAACGTAAAGGAAGTGAAAGGCGTCTGCCTGAATTTCAACGCTGCGCGCGGCAACAAAATATTTGGTGATCGCACCATTCCGCTGCAAGGTGTCAGCGAAATTGAAGAAGTGCTGCAAAGCAAGCGGGACGACCGTCCGCAGCAACTTAAAGACGGAATCAAATTCCGCATGTCCTCTCAAAGTTTCTTCCAGATCAATACTGAACAAGCGGCAAATCTTTTCGATGAAGTCTACGATCAGCTTGCCATGGTCAAAGAACGGCTTGGCAAGCCGCTTCGCGTATTGGACGTTTACGCAGGTGTTGGCGCGATCGCATTATGGGTTTCGTCGCTTGCCGAAAATGTGGTGGCAATTGAAGAATACGAAGACGCTGTTCAAGACGGGCACGCCACAGTCGAAAACAACGGCGTCGGAAACATAACCTTTGAAGAAGGTAGCGCCGAAACCATTCTGCAAAGGATGGCAGATGAAAACTACGAATGCGACGTTGTCATATTGGACCCACCAAGAAAGGGAGCGAGCGCTGAGGTCTTGAGCGCATTGATTAAACTTGCACCCAAGTTTGTGATCTATGTCAGCTGCAATCCCCAGACTCTTGGCAGAGACTTAAAAATCTTACAGGATGGCGTTTTACAGGAAGACGACGGTAAGCAGGTTTATACTGGGTATAAAACACAACGGGTGAAGCCTGTAGACTTGTTTCCACAGACTTACCATGTCGAATCGGTAGCGACTCTAGAGAGATTTGTAGACGATGGTGCTGTCGGGAATTTGGAAGAAATCGGATAATTCGAAGGATCTGCCTGAGGGGCTCATAATCAGGCACGATCGGAGTCTTCCGCCGGATGATGTTCAAGATATTTGCGCTTCAGTTGGTTGGAGCCGTCGAGAACCGGAGCTAATCAGCCGAGCACTGGAAAATAGCGTCGCGGTCGTATCAGCGTGGGATCGGTCTTTGATGGTCGGCTTTGCAAGAGCCACAGGGGACCGGGTTTTCAACGCGACGATCTGGGATATGGTCGTGCGTCCTTCGTACCAGGGGCGTGGCATAGGCCGATTCGTGCTGGAAGAGTTGTTGAAAGAACTCGACCAGTCAGGGATTCCACTGGTTACGCTTTATGCCGATCCAGGCACTGACAACTTTTACCGGAGATTTGGCTTTACGGCAGATCCGTCCGGGGTCCGGGGCATGTTCCGCGAGAGCAGCTAAGCGCGGGCCAAGCGGGAACGAAGTTCGTTTGAGTAGGGAATGGAAGCGAACCCTGTTCAGATGAATATTCATTTGCTCAGGGATTGAACCGAACCTGTTCAGATGAATATTCATTTGCTCAGGGACTGAATCGAACCTGTTCAGATGAATATTCGTTTGCTCAGGGACCGAATCGAACCTGTTCAGATGAATATTCATTTGCTCAGGGACCGAATCGAACCCTGTTCAGATGAATATTCATTTGCTCAGGGACCGAACCGAACCTGTTCAGATGAATATTCATTTGCTCAGGGACCGAATCGAACCTGTTCAGATGAATATTCATTTGCTCAGGGACCGAATCGAACCTGTTCAGATGAATATTCATTTGCTCAGGGACCGAATCGAACCTGTTCAGATGAATATTCATTTGCTCAGGGACTGAATCGAACCTGTTCAGATGAATATTCGTTTGCTCAGGGACCGAATCGAACCTGTTCAGATGAATATTCACTTGCTCAGGGACTGGAACCCGCTGAGCGCGACCAGTGGGACAACATCACCGCCCCGAAAGGGACAGATGAGACAAATCACATCTACCCGAAGCTACTTTCCTTAATTTATTTGTACAGCCTTGCCCTGATTATTTGAGACTTTGCCACCGGCCATGGTAAATTCTAAGGTCGAGATATAAGAGACCAGTTGGAGGCAACTGGCGCATCCGCGCCCAGGGAGATGTCATGAAAGCTATTTTGCAGGACAACGTTCAAAAGTTAGGGAAAGCAGGAGAGATCGTCGAGATCAAGCGCGGATATTTCCGTAACTTCCTCCAGCCTCGCGGTCTTGCCGTTCTCGCAACGAAAGGCACTCTCAAGAAGAGAGACGAAGACCTGGAATCATTCCGTCGTAAAATCGAGAAGGCTCACAACGAAGCGCAGCAGCTCGCTGACAAGATTTCAGCTTTGCCACCAATCGCTTTGAACGTCAAAGCTGGTGATACCGGTAAGCTCTACGGTAAGGTCACCAACAAAGAAGTTTGCCAGTTAATCGAGAAAAATCTCGGTCAAGAGATCGACAAGCGCCTTGTCAAAATCCTCGGCGACATCAACTCACTCGGCACCTATAAAGTACAAATCAAGTTGACTCCTGAAATTCAAGCCGAAGTTCAGCTCGAAATAATTCTTGAAGGTACGACCCTCAAGGATAAAGAGAAAGCCACTGAGGAAGCCAAAACTGAAGAAGGCGATGCTAAGTCTGACGAGTCGGAAGAGTCCGAAGAATCAGAAGAAGCCATCGAAGAATAATCGGTATCGCACCTGGTGCGATATTGTTCTCTCAATATTTAGTCTGGATTTCCAAAGGGATCCAGACTTTTTTTTAGAAGCAACGTTCAAATGAACTGGGCGCCAGTCGACGGGCCGGGCGGCGCCTTCTTTCTAGCGGATGGGCGCGTAGAAACGCAAATCCAAACCTCGGACATCACAACTAGAACGGTTCAATTCAAGTAGAGACAGAGCGATTCACGCAAGAAACACTAACAGCGACTCCGTCCAAAGGCGGTTCGGTTCAAGTCGTCGCGAAGTTGAGCCCAAGTCCGAGTCCGAGCTGCTCGCTCTCAGCAACGATGATGTCACCATCAGCGGTGGCAATCTTTTTACGCTTGACCGGAGCGGGCTTTTCAACTTTTTCGATTTCGACGCGGGCGACTGCAATGGCCGTTTCGAAATTGTCACCGACAACAGGCACGGCAACAAGCGATCCATCGTCACCTCGTTTCAACATCTCAATTCTCTGTTCGGCGCCTTTGAGAAAGTCTTCGCATTGTTGTGAGAGTTTCATGCCTTGCTCAAATAGATGCAAAGCCTGTTCGAGTTTCACTTCGCCATCGAGTTCGGAAACTACGGCTTCCAAGTTCTTCATCGCAGTTTCGAAATCTACAAGCGGAGCCGATGTTGCCGTAGCCGACTGAACGATTGCGTTTGGTTCTTCCATGAATAACCTCCTACCACCAATTTTCCTGAGTCTCTTTTACTTCCACGATCAAACGGCCGCTTTCGAGCAGCGCTTCCAATCGGTCACCTGGATGAACGCTTGAGAAATCGCGAATAATCGTGCCGTCTTCTTTTCGAATTACCGAGAATCCCCGGCCAAGAACTTGCTGCGGACCGAGCGCCTGCAGCTTCTGCGATTGCTGCCACCACCGGTGACGGCTGGTCGCAATCCGGTGTTCGACTTTGTCGGTCATCAGCTGCCTGGCGAAAGCGACTCGTGAACTCAAGTGCCTGAGCCGATCTTGATATCTGAGCAACGACTTCTCAGGACTCAGTTGAGTCAGTCTTCGTTGCACACGAATCAAACGATCGTCAATCGTCGATACCATGTGACGTCGCAAGTATGTCCACTTGTTGAGCAACTCTTCGTAGCCGCGCGCAACCAGTTCCGCAGCGGCCGTCGGCGTTGGCGCCCGCAAGTCGGCGACCAGATCGCAAATCGTCACGTCGGTTTCGTGCCCCACGCCTGAGATGATAGGCACCGGCGACGATGCCACGGCGCGAGCAACAATTTCAGTATTGAAGGACCAGAGATCTTCAATAGACCCCCCGCCACGAGCCACGATGATGCAATCGAGATCGTTCATCTCGTACAGCATATGGAGTGCATCGCGTATGCTTTCAGCAGAACCTTCGCCTTGCACTTTGGCTGGAGCAATTACGATGTTTACCGACTTATTGCGCCGATGTATGGTGTTGAGAATATCTTGAAGAGCCGCTCCAGCTGAGCTTGTTACGATGCCGATTTTGCGAGGAAGCATTGGTATCGGCCGCCGACGCTGATCGGAAATTAGCCCTTCCTTTATAAGCGTTTCTTTGAGCTGCTCAAACGCCAGCTGCCACTCACCTATGCCGACCGGCTCAATCGAAGTGACCACCATCTGGTAGCTGCCGCGCGGTCCATAAACGCTGAGCTTGCCTTTGGCGACGACCATCATGCCGTCTTCCAGTTTGAACTTTATATATTGATTGTTTTTCTTGAACGAAACACACGAGATCGTGGCGTCCTGATCTTTCAGCGAGAAATACCAGTGCCCGGACGGATAAATCTTGGCGTTACTCACTTCACCCGCGACCAAGACAAAGTCGAAGGTCGTCTCGAGAATGTCCTTGATCTGATTGGTAAGCTGGCCGACCGTGAGGACAGCGCGCAGCGGATAGTTTGGTTTAAGACTATGCATCAAAGACCTCAATCATATAAAGAGGTTGGCTGGACAGGGACGCCTCCCTGTCATACAAGCCGAATCTCCTAAAACGATAGATTGAATCGAGCAAAAAATGCGGATTCTCGATGCAAATTAATCTCCGAAACCCGCCTCCACACTTAGATATTCTCAATCCAACAAAAACATGCAAGAGGGTGCGCCGATCGATAGCGATCGCGCACTCATCCATACATACAAGCGGATTCTTAACCGCATTTTTGATTTGGGCAAGTAAATGGGGACGGATGAATTTCATTTGACTGATTTCATAACAGTGCTATACATTAGTATGACATACAAAAGTCTGGTATCCAATAAATTCAAAATGGAAAGGGAGGTCTAAGATGGACCGTACGCTGTTTTCGCCCTCAATGATCGACACCTTCAGGGCTTGCAAACGAGCTTACGAAGTTGCGCAGTCAGCCTACTCGTCGTCGGCGGGACAACCGTCAAAACGTCCAGTCGCATCTCTTTGCAGACAATTCCTCCGCAAAGGGATTGCCGAGATCAACCGCGGCAAAATCACAAATCCCAACGAAGTCCAGACTTTCATGGGACGGCACTGGCCGCTTGAGCACGTTGAGAAAAGCGGCGCCGATCCGGATTCAGTCGCACGTGCATTCCTTTATTGCTATAAAACTTTGATGGCATACGCTCGCAGCCCATATCGCCCGGCTGGTGCCGAAGTGGTGGCAGTGGCGTTGAAAGCCAGATCTCGCGTTGCACACGTTCGTGTATATCTCGAAGACACTTTCGATCTTATTCTCTGGTATCCGGAGAAGAAACAACTAGAGATCGTTGAGTATCAACTTAGATCGAAACGACATTTTTCAGCTTCATGGCCTACAGTTTCCGCTCTTGTAAAACGCTTTCTGTGTGAGCGTCTTCGCGTGCGGTGGCCGTTTGAAACGGTTTCATTGACGACGGTTAAAATTGGCGCAACCTCAGCCACTGCCGCTAATACCACACTTGATGAAGCGGTTTACAAACTGCACTTTGATGAAATCGTCAAAGACCTCGAGAATATGAAGAGTCCGACCGATCGAGGTCAGCATGCGCCAGGCGACAACTGCAAGTTCTGCGAATCACTCTCACACCGCACCGTACAAGAATCAGAAGCCGGAAAGGATGATTTTCTTTCACTGACTGCGTGACTGGCTCCCATCACTCCTAACTCTCAGGGCAATGTTACGGCCAACCTCGTGACATCGAAGCTGGTGGCTTGCCCAGCCTGAAATCATAGCTCTATCGCCAGCTAGCGTCGCGTCGCGACGCGCCACTTCTGAGACTTTCACGTATCGATTCGATATAATCGGCTTCTCCCACCTGCCGAGAAATCAAATCATGGTCGAAGTGAAAAGTGATACCAAAGTACAAATAGACTTGTTGATCAGCCCCATTGGTGAACTGGCAACACCGCACCTTGACTCCGGCCCGGCGCGCGGCAATGCGATGGATAGCATTAAGAAGGTGCATGATGGTGCCATTGCAATCAAAGACGGACTGATTGTATATGCCGGAAGACGCGAAGAAGTTCTTTCAAAAGTGCGTCTGGACAATGCCACCACCATTGATGCCACTAACAAACTGGTGACACCGGGTCTGATCGATCCCCATACGCACCTCGTATTTGGTGGCAACCGTCATGAAGAATTTGCGATGCGCTGCCAGGGCAAAACCTACAAGGAGATTGCCGATCAGGGCGGTGGCATTGTCGCCAGTATGCGCGGCACGCGTGAAGCTACCGTTCAAGATTTGATCGGGCTCGGCAAACAACGACTGGAAAGAATTCTCGCCCACGGCACGACAAGCTGCGAAGTAAAGACCGGCTATGGTCTGGACCGTCAAAGCGAACTGAATATGCTCGAGGCTATTCTTACGCTCGACTCCATGCAACCAGTTGAATTGACACCAACATTCATGCCTGCACATGCGGTGCCACCAGGTACTCAAAGAGAAGCATATGTCACCGAAGTTATTGAAGATATGCTGCCCGCTGCAGCGGAGTTGGCAAAGAAAAAAGCATATCCAACAAGCGCCATTTACGTCGACGTTTTCTGCGACGAGGGTTATTTCACGCTGGAAGATACAAAAAGAATTTTCGACAAAGCAATTTCATTGGGGATGAAATTGAAGGTTCACTCCGACGAATTCAAAAGCCTTGGAGCGACCGCCCTGGCTTGCGAGATGGGCGCACATAGCGCCGATCATTTGCTCGCCATAACCGATAGTGATATCGATCGACTAGCCTCATCGTCATGCGTTGCGGTATTACTGCCGGGGACATCGTTCTTCCTCAATTTGAAAGAGCACGCACCAGCAAGAACGATGATAGACAAGGGTGTTGCGGTTGCTATCGGGTCTGATTTCAATCCCGGTTCATGCCATATATTTTCGATGCCGTTCATCATGGGTCTGGCTTGTCTAAAGCTCGGAATGACCGCTGCAGAAGCCCTAACGGCTGCCACCATGAACTCGGCCTATGCCATCGGCCGTGGTGAAAATATTGGACAACTACGCGAAGGCTATCAGGCAGATATTGTTTTATGGAATGTTTCAAAACTGGCGGAGATCCCGTACAACATGGGCTGGAATTCAGTCGAGACGGTGATCAAAAAGGGCGCGAAGTGCGAGTAAATTTCAACGTTTGCAAGTGAGTTTTATTTTCTTTCCGTATTCACTTGTTTTATTATCGCCTTTAGTTATAATTCTAAGGACGCCACCACTATTGGGGGTCAATGGCAAGAACGTTTAGTGAAACCGACGCACTATGGTTGGTGCACGCGCTAGATGTTCTGATAACTTTAGGAGCTGGTTTTCATGGCTGAAGCAAAGCGAGTACCGGAAGATAATCAAGACAAAAATCTTGAGATGGAAGGATTTGAAAATTTCTTCGAAGGCGAAGAAGCTGCCACCATGGCGGGTGCCACCATCAGTGGTGACATGTTCATGCAGCAACAAATGGAAAAATTATTGGGAAGATTGTCAGAGCTGATCACTTTGAGCGTCGATCAACGGATCGAGACGAGCAAGATCGCCAATCAGCTGATCGACAATCAACGTCAACTGATAGCGACACAGCAGATTCTCATCAAACTCATGGAACGCTCGATTGAATTGACTCGTCACGTCACCTCGATCGAAGAGAGACTGCCAGGCGTATTCGAACTGCCTCGCGTAGTCGAAAGCCTTCGCCAGCGTGTCGCCCAGCTTGAAGGCATTGAGACCCGCTAAGCCCGGCTTACTAGCAATCTCAACATCGTCCTCGTAAGGACTTTGACCATGGGGTTGAAGTTCACTCCAAAGAATCAGGGAAGAGCTAAGAATAATCTCTCCCTGGAAGCGATCAATCCCTGACCGCTTCTCGGTTCCACTTGGGCGTAATGAGAAAAATATATATAACAACTATGGTGTAGATCGTATTCCTCCCATTTACACTGGCTCCAGGACGAATGGATAATTCGATCTTGGAACAGCGCCACGTTGGCACATAGGAGCTCAAGTGAGCGAATTCGGTTTTGCTGGGGACGGAATCATGGACGGCATGCTCGAGGGGCAAACCCCCGAGGGTCAGGGACGTAGTCCCGTGCAGTCGTCTCCATACGCTCCTCAACAGAAGCAGAAGAAAGGCGCTCCGGCTCCGACCTTTAAGTTCATGGATATTTTCAAAGGCTGGAAGATGACCGTAAACGGCATCACAGCGCTGTTTTTCATTGGCTACGCTCTCTGGCTGGTCGTGCTCTATTTCATTCGCCACAACGAACCATTAGCGAATCAAGTGATTGGCACACCTAACGCCGGCGCTCCAACCTCAGACTACGACAGAATTTTAGTGGGCGGCGCCAAGTTCGCGTTGCCTATTCAAGCGACCGGCACTCACGGTTTCTACACGCCAGGCGCCAAGCAATATGCGCATGCCCAGGCGCAAGCTCACGCTAAAGCGAATGCCCCCGTCAACCACACTATGCCCGCCATGGGCGATCCGGCAAGCTTCTCGGCTCAATCAGAGATGGCGTTCTCTAACGGTCATGCACCACAGACGATGGTCGGATCGGGTTCTGCCGCATATGGTTATAAACCGATTGCCACACCAGGTGGAAGCAATCATTCCAAAACCATTCACTACGGCAGAGAGCGCGTGATTATCCATCATCCCGAACCACTGCCAGGCGAACGTCCGGAAGACCACGCCAAACACGCTGCCGACTACGTGCCACCGAATATGGTGCAGCACGCTCCAGCCAATTTTGGTTCACCAAACCCGACCATTTATCCGCAGCACAACGCGACAGCCGCAGGCAGTGCTTATCCGAACATCGGCGGACCCAATTTCAATGTGCCTGTTCAAACTAAAGACGGTCTTCGTCTAAGAACATTCACCAATCGCTAAAAACGTTTTGCAAACAATGGGAAAGTTAGAGTCCAAACTTGTCTCTAATCAATGTGGCAATTTCGTCCAGTTCTTCCGCCTTGAGTTTAGGCGCATCCGGCGCGGTCATATCTTCGTCAGCGTGTTCTGCCGTCTTGATTCCAGGAATCACAGCCGACACAATTTTCGATTGCAAAACCCACTGAATGGCCGCCTGCGTTAAAGTGCGGCTGCCGTTTCGAACCAGAAAATTGAGCTGTTGACTGGCTTTCACGCGTGCATTAATAAAGTCGCGCGGCCAATTTTTGCGCATATCACCGGAGTCAAAACTGGCGTCGATGTCATATTTGCCGGTCAAGAAGCCGTTGGATAGCGGTTCTCTAGCGATGATCGCGCAGCCGACTTGATTGGCGAGGGGAAACAAATCCTGCTCGGGACCGGTTGCAAAAATATTGTATGGCACCTGAATACTGTCAGGTTTTGACACCATAAGAGCGATCTGTGCGTCACGAGAATTGCGCGCCGAAACTCCCCACGCTCGAATTCGTCCTTCGTTTTTCAACTTCATTAGTACTGAATATGTTTCTTCTGCCTCCAAAACATCGGATGGCGGATTGTGAAGTTGATAGAGGTCCAGATAATCTGTCTGGAGTCTTTCGAGGCTTTTGTCAAGCGCAAACCTTACATAGACTTCATCGAAAGTTTGAAAACCGTAACCCTGATAAAAATCTGAGCCCACTTTTGTGGCTATTACGACACGGTCGCGTTTACCGCGGAATGCCTTGCCCAGTAGTTCTTCGCTATGTCCCCAGCCATATACATCTGCCGTATCAAAGAAATTGCACCCCAAATCAAGTGCCTTTTCGATCGCGTCCAGCGAAATCTTGTCGTCAGTAGCTCCATAGCTGTTGCCGTGCCTGTTGCCGCCGATCGGCCAGCCGCCGAAGCCGACTTCCGATACTTTGATACCTGTCCTTCCAAGCTCCCTATACTTCATTAGTGACTGCTATCTGTGCTCCCATTTCGATTATGCTGTTGCGACATCCCTTCATCATTCGTGAAGGCTGACCAATTTTGATCATTTAGTGTATTACAATTACCAATCGGCTACTTGGATATCCCGGGGAACAACTAAAAGGCATGGACGTTTACGACATAACGATCATCGGCGGCGGGCCGACAGGTCTATTCGGAACCTTTTACGCAGGGCTAAGAGGACTCAAGACTAAGGTAATTGACGTATTACCTGAGCTTGGCGGCCAACTTACCGCACTGTATCCAGAAAAGTACGTCTATGACGTCGCTGGGCATCCGAAAATATTAGCCAAAGATTTAGCGAAGAATCTCGCTACACAGGCAGCGCTCTTCAAACCGACATTGTGTTTGATGGAGAAGGTCAATACGATTGAACGTATCGACCATGAAGGCGAGCAGGTTTGGAAAGTGGTTAGCGACAAAAACGATAATCACTTGAGCAAAACCGTTCTATTAGCCCTTGGCGCCGGCGCTTGTGTGCCGAAGAAACTCGACCTCGAGGTTCCGGCAGCGTGGGAAGAGAATTGCGTTTTTTACGCCGTTCGCAATAAAGAGCGCTTCCGCGATAAAGATGTATTGATCATCGGCGGCGGCGACTCCGCTGTCGACTGGGCAAACGAATTTTCAGTTCTCGCCAACAAGGTGACCTTGATTCACAGACGCGATCAATTCCGCGCCGTGCAAAGCTCCGTTGAAGAGATGAAGCGCAACAAGGTCAATATCAAGACCTTCTACGAAATCAAAGATTTGAAAGGCGACGCCAATCAGATCAATGAAGCAGTAATCTTCGACAACCGCACCGGCAAAGAAGAAACAATCAAAGTCGACGCTGTGATTATCAACATCGGCTTCGTGATTAACCTCGATTTCCTGCGTCAGTGGGGATTGGTTATGGATAAGAACGCCATTGTGGTTAACGAGAAGATGGAAACGAACCTGCCCGGCGTTTATTCCGCCGGCGATATCGCCTCCCACTTAGCGAAGTTGAAACTGATTGCAACGGGCGCTGCTGAAGCGGCTACAGCGGTGAATTTCGCCGTGACGTTCATCAATCCACAAGCAAAACTCTATCCGGGTCACTCGTCCAATTTGAACTTGAGCATCTAGGTTCCAATCGGCGTCAATCACCTGCTTTGGTTCGGCCTTGCACGAGGCTGAATACATGCGGCTTTTGGTGTTTTCAAACAGACGCTTATTAAAAAATGTAAATGGCGGGTCTTGTCGATTTGGCTCGTTAGTTGATGTTACTTGTCTATTAGTGGAGAATCTGGCAACCCTTAGCTCTTGAAAAGCCGGGCAGGAGGATCAAACCACTGTATATTGTGTCACGGCAGGTCACTACCGCTACCCGTAGCGCCATACAAATGTAGTATACTGGTATTGACGACCTGGAACGAACGGCTGGGTTTTGATCGGTAAGCAAAGAAGAAGGATACGAACGTGTTTTCTGCCAATGCCATTAAGGTGCTCGAAAAACGATACTTCCTGAAGGATTCCAAAGGGGATCTGGTGGAAGATGTGGGCGCGCTTTGCAAACGCGTTGCCGATCATGTCGCCGGAGCCGAGCAGCACAAGATTTCGAAGTCAGACCTTGACGCTCTGGCGTCTGATTTCTACAACATTATGTATAACCGCGACTTCATGCCGAATTCACCGACGTTGATGAACGCGGGCAAAAAGGGAGGGCAGCTCTCCGCTTGTTTCGTCTTGCCGGTGCCCGATTCTTTAGAAGGCATCTTCGACACTTGTAAGAACGCTGCCCTGATCCACAAAACAGGCGGCGGCACAGGCTTCTCATTCAGTCGGCTGAGACCGGCGAATGACCCGGTGGCATCATCAACCGGCGTCGCTTCCGGTCCTGTCAGTTTTATGTCGGTGTACGACGCAGCCACTGAAGCAATCCGGCAAGGTGGCACCAGGCGTGGTGCCAACATGGGAATGCTGCGGGTCGACCATCCCGACATCGAACTTTTTATCGCCTGCAAAAGGCAGACCGACAGACTGAATAACTTCAACATCTCCGTCTCGGTCACCAACGCGTTCATGAAAGCACTGGAGGATGACGGCGAATACGATCTAATCCATCCACGCAGTGGTGAAGCGGTTCGCCGCGTGCGCGCTCGATATATCTTCGATTTGATCGTCGAGAACGCACATGCAACCGGCGAGCCCGGCTTGGTTTTCATCGACCGCATCAACGATCAAGATCCGATTCGTTTTCAATTGGATGACAACGGTGATGTCGTCGCCGGCACCGAAGATATCGAAGCAACCAATCCATGCGGAGAGCAACCACTCGGTCCAGGCGATGCCTGCAATTTAGGATCCATCAACGTCGCCAACTTCATCGATCGCGCTCATCAAGATTTCAATTGGGACGGACTCGAAAAAACAATTCAGTTGTCGGTGCGGTTTCTCGATAACGTGATCGACTCCAATAATTATCCTTTGCCGTTTATCGCGGCTGCGACTTTGAACAACCGCAGAATCGGCCTTGGCATAATGGGATGGGCAGAAGCTTTGATCGAGCTTGGCGTAGCTTACGATTCGGAAGAGGCACTAAAGCGCGCGGAATCGTTCATGCAGTTTTTCCAACTTAAAGCCCACGAAGCATCTCAACAGTTAGCTTCAAAACGAGGCGTATTCCCGAATTGGCCGTTTTCGAGCTGGCATGAAACCGGCGAAAAATTGCGCAATGCCACAGTCACCACTATCGCACCGACCGGAACCATCTCCATAATTGCCGGCACATCGTCAGGTATAGAGCCGCTTTTCGCAATTTCGTATGTTCGTCGAGTGCTCGGCGGCACAGAACTCATCGAAGTCAATCCACTGTTCGAGAAAGTGGCAAAAGAGCGAGGCTTCTATTCAGAAGAGCTGATGGAGCGGATCGCCAGAGAAGGGACTTTGAAAAATGTTGAAGGCGTTCCTGACGATATAAAGAAGGTATTTGTCTCCTCTCACGATATCGGCTATAGCTGGCACGTGCGAATGCAGGCAGCCTTCCAGAAGTACACGGATAACGCCGTATCAAAAACCATCAACTTTCCGGTTGAAGCAACTTTCGATGACATCGAGAAAGCTTATTTACTGGCATGGGAACTCGGTCTCAAGGGCATCACCGTCTATCGCGATGCGTCGCGACAATCGCAGGTACTCAACATTGCCAAAACCGACCCACTGAAGAAATTGCAAGAAGCCAGCTCGAACAGCGTCTCACCGACATCCGCTCTCAACGCGACCGCGGAACAACCGGAGCGCACAAAGGATATCGCAACCACGCCATCGAGATATCCTCGTCATGATACAAAATTAGTTGGATGCGGACCATCTGCCCAAGCGCCTTCGCAGTCAGCTTTTCGAGGGACACCAAAACAATTTCAGTCCAGCCAGTGCCCGGAATGCGGCTTCCAGTCTAAATCCATGATCAAGTACGAAGCCTGTCTCATGTGTGTATCCTGCGGTTATACTAAGTGCTAACCAGTCAACAGGCGGATTCCTGAATCCATCTTCTGACCCGAACATACATCAGGTTCACCCGTTGCAGTCAAAGGGAGTAGGTCATGTCAATATTAGTCGACCACGAAATCAGAGAAGAAGTGCGCTCGGGGCGGCTTATCATTGAACCGTTTGATGACAATCTCATTCAACCTAATTCAATAGATGTGAAATTGGCAGACAGATTTTCCTGGCACGAACCAGGCGATTCGGTTATCGATCCATATCAATCAGAAAGCGTGCTCGAGGGTCTCGTGACCATCGTCGCAGCCACCATCGTTCTGCAACCGAAGCAATTCGTTCTGGGCGCCACTGAAGAGAAGCTCACCCTGCCTGACGATATCGTCGGTCAATTGACCGGCAAATCGAGCCTGGCACGCCTTGGCGTTATGGTGCACGTGACCGCCGGATTCATCGATGCCGGCTTCAGCAATCCACCTGCTCAGATCACCCTGGAAATCGTCAACGTCGGCACCCGGCCGGTGCGTTTGCATGCCGGCATGTCGATTGCTCAAATGGTATTTACTCGCACGGCGCGATGCGAAGTACCCTACAATTTGAAGCCCAACGCGAAGTACAACGGCCAACCAGCCGCAGCCCACAGTCGCTATTACTTGAATAGCGCCGGATAGACATCCGGAGCGCGTTTCCGGGCATTTGATCAACTGTTTTTTCGAAGAGCTGGGTATTGACGCCCGGCTCTTTATGTGAATTAGTTAATCAAGCGGAGTGGGAATAATCCCATGGTCCACGTACTCTCACGAATTTACCCGGAGCCCCCCAGGACATAAGATTCATCTACCGCTGCAAGCGAGGCACAGTTCCTGATAGCAAAAGTGCCAGTTTTTATTTGTCGGAGGATCGAATCATGGGCGACGGACCTTTCAGAGAACCGCAAGAACCGGGTGGTACACCTGGTAGAGCCAAATATGGCGGACTCGCACCACTAGTTGAAGACATGGGCAAACCAAAGCCTAAGTCGTCAGATCCATATTTTCAGCCCCCGGCAGATAACGGCAAAGGCAGAGCCACACCATTCCTCGATCCACCAGCTTTCAAGCCAGGCGGCGATCAACCACCTGCGGCCCAACCGCCTGCGGCGCAACCTCCAGCTGACGTTCGTCCGCCGGATCAACCGAAGTGGAAACCACCAGCGCAAACTCAAGACTGGAAGACTCCTCAACCTTATAGTGGCGGCGACAAAACCGGCGATCCGCTTGCCCAGGCAACAGGCAGCAAATCAAAAATGTTGGTTCAAACCCGCGACGTAGAGCGCGGTTCGACCACAAGTCTTGCGATTATCGCTGGTACCGGTTCTGGTCTTCTGACAGAACCTCTGGTCAAAGGATTAGGCATCGCCACCGATAAAGGTGCTGCACTCGAAGGTTCCGGATTGGGCACCAGACTAGTTCGCGGTCCATCCACCTATTGGAAAAGTAACTTCGATCCAGTCGGCATCAATGCGTCGCAGATCGTAAAAGAAGAAACACATGTAGCAACTTCGTTCAAAAGCATTCAGTCAACTCATGAGTTGGACAAGCGCCTACTCAACAAACTGACAGCCAAAGAGACTCTTTCAGCAGACGAATCCAAGCACTTCATCAAGCTCAAAGATGGGCTCAAGATCAAGGACGAGGCAAAACTCGTAGAAGTCTTGATGGAACGCCAGACTTACATGGATCCAAAAGCACTGCAAGCGCTTAACGCAACCAACACCGGCGAACATATTGAGACGATCAGATCGCTGGGACGCTCTCGTGCAGAAAGAATTTTCACGTCTGCCGAAGTGGGATTCCTCGAGACACGCCAAACGGCTCTCAGCCAAATCGACAAACTGGAAGTAGCCCAGAAAGGCGCAACCGCCGAAACAAAATGGCTCACCGGAAAAGGTGCCTTACAGAATGCAAAAACCGCATTCCTCTTAACGGCTGGTACAGGCCTGTTCCTCGGCGCCGATCACTCGGTACGCGATCGAATGTATGGACAAAACGCTCCATCATGGGAAACCACCAGTTTGTCCGTACCTATAGCTATGGCATTGGGCAACGGCATGAAGGGCAAAATCGGTCTTGGCGTAACAGCCCTGGCTGGCGGTCACCTGATCGACGCTGGTATCCCGGCGCCGGCATGGGTCCCTGAGTCCTTCAAACACTTCTCGGCATTCGATGCGCTTCCTCTGGGTGTTGCATTTGCAATTCCAAGCAAAAATAACATGGCAAAAGCATTCCTCGTCGGTGGAGCCGCACTTGGCGGCAACGCTCTCGAGAGTGCGTTTTCACCAGCTTCGACTGGAGACGTTGAAGAAACAGCACTCAAAACCAACGTCAAAGACAAAACGGAACGCTCGATCTCATCGTACGAAAAATCGGTCACAGACTTCAGAGATCTGGGCAAGAAAAACGAAATCGTGCTTGAACAGAATCTGGCACAAGTTCTCAACGAGTCAAACAAGAACTACCGGAGCATGAGCCAGGAAGAAAAGCTTGGAGCTCACCGAACGACTGCAGCACTGGCTCAGGCGCTCGGCGAAAATCGCCTTGAGAAAGGAACCAGACTGAGTGTCGGCACAACCGATAAACCAACGTACATCCTCGATGGCATGAACATGGACATGGGTGGTGACGCCCTGGCCTTCTTGATGATGGCGCGCAACAGCGTCAGAGGCTCGAAGCAAATGACCGAAATCATGATGGATAAACCGGCCTTTGGCACGATTGTGACCAAGCAAGAAGTCGCCGACCTCGATAAAGCCGCTGACAAAGTCAATGCCGATATCGAAACAATCAACGGCAAACACGACCTTGTAAAAACAATGGACAAGCTCAAAGCTTTCCTCGAGCGTGGTACCACATCCAGTGGCGCGACATTCAGTAAAGAAATCGGTTTCCACAAGACCTTCGTTGATGACATCAACAGGAAACTCGGTCGCAACATGCCGCAGCTTAAAATGTCCAACGGTGAGCTTAATCCGGACGCCACAATGATGGTTTCGAAACTATTGAGAGATCAGGCTCTTGCGAAAATGACGCATGCTGCTTATAAGCTCGATCATGGCGACGATCCAATCGGCGCCGGACAAATGATCTTCGGCACACCACAAGGTCGCAAGGAATGGCTTCCAGGAACCCAGAATGAAAAAGGATTCGATGGTGCACTCGAAGCAATCATGCTCGCCGAGCGCCTGTCGCCAAACAATCCGGACCTTCCTGAACTGAAAGCAATCGCCACTCGCCTTGCCGATCAGATCAAAGCCAAAGTGCCGGATCAATACAACAACTACAAATCTAACCCACTCGGCGTCAAGCCTTAAGGTCAGATCAAACGCACTCTAAAAATGCACCGAGTTTGAACTTACAAGGTTCAAATCGACGGAGCTTGAAACACACGTCCAGCTTTCCAAGAGCCAGAGTTAACCTTTGAAATTGAACTTTCTTGCTCGCAAGATCGTTAAAGAGAATAGAGGGTAATTTTGTACCTCGAAAAGGGAAGCACGCATGAAAGCCCCAATCGTCACTGTGATTGGTTCTCTTTCGTTCGCGTCCGGTTGCCTGATCGTCGCCGCCAACAGCGACAGACTTTCAGCAGGACGCGAGTTCGTTTCACAGACGACGAAAGAAAACTCTTCAACGCTCGGCATATTTCTTTGGCAGATCCTTGCCTGCTTTGAAATATGCTGGCCGCTGATTTTGCTTGCCTGCGTCGCCGGCTTCGTCATTCTGTACCTGGCAGAAAGAAAACTAGCGGCGCGCGTCTTAATGGTTTTGCCGTTGCTTGCGGTGGTCTACTCCACCTGGCGATTGCCTCGACCAGCGGAACTGGATGTGTCGAAACTGACCTACATGGGAAACATCGAATGTGTTTGCACGGTCGAATCACTGAGCGGCAAAAACAGCTTAATATGCCGTTCTTCGAAACTTGTTTTCCCCGGACAAAAAGTTCTTGAAGGCAAAACACTGGTCACCATCAGCGGTGGCAGGAAGGCGGAACCGTTTAAACAGAATCAAGTAATTCAGGTTTTCGGAAAAGTATCCCACATACATCAAACGAATTCTTCGTGGCAGCGGAACACAGGACACAAGCTTATTTCAGCCGGAATTTTTTCAAAAATAACAACGGATTCGAATCAGATCAAACTGCTTTCCGAAGGCGATCAACAAGTTTCTGTTGTTGAACAAGCCTCACATCGATGGTCAGAATTCTGGGAAAGCGGCCGCGCCGTCATAGTTCACGCCCACAAAGAGAATCTCGGGACAGAACGTGGTGCCTTGCTTGCTTCAATGGTCTTAGGAGACCGGGTAGTTAAATTACCCGATAATTTAAAAGATCTGTTCAGAACAGTCGGTCTTTCGCATTTGCTCGCGGCGTCCGGATTCAACTTATCGATAGTTGTTGCCTGCAGCTATTTCTGCGCACGCCTACTGCCGATTCCGGCTTACGGCGCCGTTCTATCGGCACTGCTGTCGACAGCATCATTCGTTTGTCTTGCCGGACCTTCGCCCTCGGTACTTAGAGCTGCGCTTTTGGCAGTTCTATTTTTAATTGCAAAATTGTTCTTCCGGCGCTTGCACGCTCTAGCCGCCCTATCCTTGACACTTATGATCGCGCTTGCTGTAAATCCACTCTGCATTGCTGATGTTGGGTTGCAACTCTCTTATGTAGCAACCGCCGGCATCATCAGCGGATTACAATGGGTGTCGAGACAACCAGTTGATGGGTTGCATCGACGGATGGCATGCTGGTTTCGCGATACAGTTTCAGTTATTTGTCTGGCTCAATTATCAGTGTTGCCACTGCAACTGCTTTATTTCAGAAGCGCAGGATGTCTATTTCTCCCGGCCAACTTACTGGTCGATCCGGTCGTTGCACCGGTCACAGTAGTCGGATTCATCTCGTCAATCGGCGCGTTCGCTCTTTCGCTGCTTCCATTTGGTATCGCCGGTAGTTCCACACTGATCGCGCTGATGGATAGTCTCACTTCACTAGCTCTCGACTATATGATTGGCTGCACGTCACTTCTGGCGAAGCTTGAGGGCATGACACTCCACTTCTCACCACCAGTACCAGGAGCAGTCGCAACTTACTATCTGTGTTTTATCTATTTCCTCTACAATTTATCGAACCGGCACATGCGGATGCTCGGCTTAATTGCACTGGTGATCGGACTCTCGCTACTCTTCTTCCGTCCGAACAGTCCATCTCAAATCACATACCTGTCAAAGAATACAGCGCTGACCATCGACAACAAGACTGCACTGGTTTTAAGCGGCGACAAGCTCGATTGGCTCAGCAAGCAGCTGTTGAGCTACACCGGATCCGATCGAATTAGTCGACAACTTCCCGACGAGATTACGACCACCTACTTCGACGAAAAACAAAATCCTTTCCAGGCATCCACCCTGGAACTCAGTGATTTCGTTCTGGTTTCCGCGAAGCCTGGAAACAATTTCAAATCGAAAAGAAGAACCTCGCAATACCTGCGAAAGCCGCTCACCTGGTCGCAAATGAAGAAGGTAGTTTCCAGTTTAAGACAGAAAAAAGCTAAAAAACCAACCGTGCTTTGGACCCAGGGCAAAGCGACAATGCTTCGACAATACTGGGACGAAACCGACATCTACATTGCATCGGTAAATCAATGGAATCCCTTATTACTAGCGAAAAGCAAACGGAATTCAAACGCGTTACCTGCAACCAACGCTGACGGACAAGGACGACAACCACAGGACCGACAGGGAAAAGATGACCGCCGAAACGAACGTCCACGCCAAGATTGGAACGCCACAGCCACCAAGGATAGCGGGTCGGTTCAAGGTTCCGCCCCACCAGGGAAAAGCAAAAATCAGGACTCGACATCGAAACGACTGAGCCAGGAGTTTTACCCTTTCCGTGTCAAATGGCAATGCGGTGAACTGGTCGTACTGGAATAGTTCGAGCACCGCCGACGGTATCAGACATGCGTGCAAAAGGGAAGGCAGCCGCCGCCGCCAACAGCAAAGAAAAGCCCGCTCGTTTCACAACAAGCGGGCCGCAATTTTTTGAACCTTGATCGCTTACTTGACGCCCATCGCGGCGAAGTAAACGGCGCAAGCGTGGTCGAGATATTCACGCGAGAGGCGTGGCTCGGTTTGCAAGAATGCGCAGAGGTTGATGACCTGGTCGACAACGTCGCGAGGATGGCAACAACGCATGGCGCGTTTGCCGGAGCGATATTGTGATTCGATCAGATAGTTGACGGCTTCTTCATTGTACGGAACGCCCGTGCGCTGACAGTACTGCAAGAAAATCCATTTGAACTCGTCCTCGGTCGGTGACGTGATGTTGATCTTGTACGGAATCCGTCTCAAGAACGCTTCGTCAACGAGGTCGGAAGGGTTAAGGTTGGTCGAGAACACGAGCAGCTGTTCGAACGGCACTTCCAGCTTTTTACCGGTGTGCAGTGTCAAATAGTCGACCCGTTTTTCCAGAGGAACAATCCATCTGTTGAGGAGCGACTTGTGGTCGATTCTCTGACGACCAAAGTCATCGATTAGCAGCAAGCCGCAATTGGACTTCAGCTGAATCGGTGCTTCGTAGAGTTTCGTACCATAGTCGAACTGCAACTCGAGCATGTCGATCGTCAATTCACCACCGACGACTACACATGGTCTTTGAATTCGCACCCAACGGTGGTCGTAGTCACGAGGATAGTTGGCGGCCGATACAGGGTCGTGGTTGTGGCTGTCAAAAACGCGGATGATTTGTCCGTCGCACTCAACTGCGTAAGGAATGAAGATGTGACCTTTGAAACTGCGAACGATTCGTTCTGCAATCGAGGTCTTACCGTTGCCAGGTTCGCCGAAAAGGAACATCCCGCGTCCGGAGTTGATTGCCGGACCAACCGAGTTGATCGTTCTGCGATTAACCATGATGTCCGAGAATGCGACTTCTAAGTCACGCGGAGTGACTGACTCGCGGCGGATGGTTTGATACTTGAGTGAATCGATGTAGCGGTTCCACGGCACAGGACACGGACCCACGTACGCGTTGTGGTCGAAGTACGCGCGCGCTCTGTCTCTGCCTTTTTCTGTCGGGCAGTATTCATAATCTGCTAAGCCGCCCGAGCTTCTGACTTCGATGAGAAGCTGTTTCTTCAAGACTTCAAGAATTTCTTCAATGATCTTGAATGGAAGCATGGTACGGGCAGCAATTTCGCGACCTAGCGCGAAGTTGACGAGATAAATATCTTTGAGAATCAACTCTTCGAGGAAGCCTTCCTTCAACCCAGTCTCTGCAATCGAGCCTGGATACGGCGGGACGAATTCCTGCTGCTGTTGAATACCGGTTGTCGTTCTGACCTGTTGAACCATTGCCTTATGCCTTCTGTTGTCTACATTGTCGCGGACAGATCTACATTCTATTGCACGGTTGGACGTTTATAGTAAGTAAACCTAATAATTATCGGAAAATGTGATGAAAAACCCGATCGAGGCCTTTCCGTAAGCGCGGGCTCTCAACTCACTTCACCAACCACGCTTTACTTCTATGTACCCATTTTGTTGTCAAGAATGAAAGTAAGTATAACCACTGTATCGCGCAAGTAGCCGATCGGCCAATGATTTCGCCGATGTTTTTTCAATACGCGTCGCCGGGGAGTGATGTGCAGCTTACTTATTGGCTGTCTGGTGTCAGGATTTATCAGGCGCAGAAGCTGATTGCCGGCTGATCCCGGCTGATCGAACTGGCGAGTTTCAATCAACCTGAAAACGAAACTGAATGTCGTCGCACCAACGCGAAGTTATTTACAACCGCATACGTTCCGGTTGCTCCCTTGGTGTTTAAGGTTGTTATCGAATTTCGGTCGTCTAACTATTTGTTCAAACTGACGAGCTTTTTGATCTTCTCACTCATGTTTTCGAGTTCTTCGATTCTACTTTCGCTGCGACCGAAACGGTCGAGAGTGTAGACCTCGAGAAAATTGCTGAGCAAAGGCTCCAGATCGGGATGGACGAATTTGCCTTCTTCGCGGTGAATTTCAAAACCTTCCTGGATTCTGGCTGCCAGTTCGAGCGGCGTGTCGGTTTGCAAACGGACGATCTTGTACTTGCGCAAGTCGCGCACCACCTGGAAGAACAACAGAGTCGATTTGCGCGCATCGAGTGGAATGCCAATGGCGTCTTGAGTGCGTTTGCGCTGCATCAGCATGACGCCGACGGCGACGGCTGTGGTCAATATGCAAAATATCGCAATCGGCTCCCAGCGGATTTTGGCGAGGCGCTTCATGATGTCGAAGCCTTCTTCTTCCTCTTCGACAGGCGCTTTGCCCTCGCGTTTGCGCTTCTCTTGGGCCAGTTGTTTTTCCATTCTACTGCCGGAGATGCCATTGCCTATGCCACCACCCGGAGTACCACGATTCCCCATGAACGCTCCGCCGAATGGATTAGCAAAACCCATATCAGCCAGCTTGGAGAGGAATCCGCCGTCTTTTTGAAACTCGGGAAGTTGCCCGTTCGGCGACGGATCGAACGGCACCCACGACCAGTTTGGAACGTAGATTTCCGCCCAGGTATGCCCGTCTTTGACTTTGATTTCCTGGAAACCAGTTTTTTTATTGAACGATCCAGGCAGATATCCACCGACGAGCCGCGCCGGAATACCGGCAGCTCGACAAACGATAACGAAAGAGGAAGCGAAGTCGACGCAGTTTCCTTCCTTGGTGTTATGCATGAAATTGTCGACGAAATCTCCACCCTGGACGCGGTAGATGTTTTTGGTTTTGTACTTGAATTGTTTTTTGTGGAAAAATGCGGCGATGCGTTCGGCTTTGACAAACGAGTTACCATCAGCCCCGGCAATCTTTGTAGCTTGCTTACGCACGCGGGAAGGAAGTGAGTCGGGCAACTGCAAATACTTATCCATTACTTCTTGCTCAGCCGCTTCCATCTCGGCGACAGGCGGCAAAAGAAGCGACGCTCTGAAATCAGAATGTGTTTTTTGAGGCAACGAACGCATCACAGCCGGACGATAAATCGGCAAAAACGATTTAACCACATACGACGTCCCGGGCTCGATTACACCCTGAGGCTTCAAGGTGCCGTCCGCTTCAACGGACATTGATGTAAACGGTCCAGCCACCTGTTGCGGCACCCACATTGCCGGAAGCGATCCACCGGCAAGCGGCATGTCGAGTGTGATTTCTTGTTTCACTTCAGCGACCGGACAGTCTTTTGGAATCGCATAGGCATTGGCATTGGCGACTGGAAATTCATTGTCTTGAAGGTCGAATTGCACTTCCTTCAAAGGTCCGCTGCGGGTCCAGGTCTTGCCGTCGTAAGTGTCGAACGCCAGTCTTCGCATGTATCCGGTGCGAGGCGATGCAATTCGCATCACCACATTGTCGCTCAACTCGGCAGGCAGCAAGGCATCTTGCGGCGTTTCCGGTTTATTAGTTACGCCTTCTTTAAACGGATTGTCGGATGGTTTTCCTCCGCCTACGCCTTTCGGTCCTTTTCCTGAAGTACGCTTGTCCAGCGGGTTAACAGCACTTTGCGGGTTGCCGGAACCGCCGGCGCCACCTTGACCATTGGCACCATCGGTGGTGCTGCTGCCGGTTGAGGAACCTTGATTGGTGCTGCCTGTGCCAGGCGTGATACCACGAGCTCGATCAGCCTGGGAAACCGCTACATATGGACGAACTCCATTTTCCAACACCCACTCAATCAACGAATTGGAGCGGGGCATGCAGAAAAACATGAGAATAGTCATCAGCGGCAAACTGATAACTGGTATCAACATGATTGAGGTGGTAGCGCGAGTCTGGCGTTTCGTCGGCTTCGGCAAAGAGGCCGGACGACCTTCGCCGATTGGTCTTGATGGTCCGACATCACGACTGCGTGAAACGCCGTCGAAATACAAAATCAGCGAAAGACAAGTCATATAGCCAAGAATGAAGATAAAGAAGAAAAAGTCGTTGGCAGCACCGGCGGTGCACACCAGAAGACCGAGACCGATTAATGCCGAGGCACTGAAGTCGGCCCGCGTGCGCAAATCGAAGCAGTGCAGCGCAAGAAGCCCGCCGAGCACTTTAGCGATCGATGACAGTAGATTGAACTGACCGAGATTGAACTGAGCGGCACAATCGATGAAGAAGTAGGTAAGCAGTGCCAGCGCACCCACACCGGGGATGATATTGACCCACATCGGTCGTTTTTCGCGGGTGAGATAAGAAATCAGTGTTCCTATCATGGCGAGCCAGGTCAGCAAGAAGGTGATCAAACCAGGCGTGCTCATATATATGGAAGCGCCGGTTATTAAAATGACGACCATCGACAGAGTGGCCAGTCGCAACGGAATGGAACTTTCGGGCTTGACGGGAACGGCTTCTTTAGCGGTTCCACGCAGCGCTTCCGGACCCGGTTTGACAACAAGTGCCGGACGAGCCAGATCGCCGATGCCGCCCACTTGTCGAATCGTGGCTCCTGGAGCGCGTTCCGGTGTTCGTGGAATATTCGTCGGTCTGGAAATTACAGTTTTCTCAAAGGCATCTTCGCCTGCATCCGGCTGGCCGTAGCCGCCGCCGTTGGCCGGTCCGGGTGTCGTCGCGGCTTCATCTGCCGGTTTGGCTGCGGGGTCTTTGATTCCGCCTTTGTCGTCGTTCTTGCCTGTGGTCATACTCGAGAAATGTCTTCAAACCTCTCTATTGTGGTGAGAATACGACCGAGACTGGGAGCCGCGTTGACGCCCCGACGTTCGGAGAATCCTGCTGATGCGGGTAGCCCACCTTTACGTTGCCATGATTCTGCTTTTTCTGCTGCGTTGGCCGGTTCGCGAAAGGCACGTGACATCACCCACATCTCTAAGGTTTCTGCCACCAGGGGCTGAATTTCAGAGGTTTCCTGAGCCGGTCGAATAGCGATTAATGCCAATTTATTTTCTGCTCCGAAGTCGGGCAGTTCCGGCTCAAAATCAGGAGTCTGAACTTTCGGTTCCACGGCTTCAACCCGAGCCAGAACCTGAGCCCATCTTGCAATACCAGGGGCGGACGAAGGTACGTCTTGCAAACAATACGGCAGAAGTTCCGGTCGCGCTTGCGGATCCGGAATCACAAAAAGTTCCGGTGCACCACCCATTCTAAAACCAAGATTCAAAAGCGAATTAGCCAGCGAAACCGCCAGCTCGAACTGTTCTTCGTTTTTCCAGGGCGCCAGCAAATCGATTAAAACGTCGTAGCCGGGCAAGCCTTCTGACTCGAATTCACGCACGAGCAGTTTGCCGGTCTTCGCCGAAGACGCCCAGTGAATCATTCTATAACTGTCGCCAGTGACAAACTCTCTCAGGCTGCGAACGGAGGACGACGGCATCACCGATGTCGAGCGGGTGGCGGAGAACATCAACGCGCTGGTGCCGGCGGCCCGAAGTCTCCAGAGGAAGTTGCCCTCGGCACCTGTCGTGCGCGCATACACGGTGACCAGAGGCTCATTGATGTTGACTGCGTTTTCCACGTCGAAGCTGCGTGACCACCAGGCCAGGCCAAAAGGAAAACATGAATAAGTTTCCAGCTCTTCCAGACGGTAAATTCCGCGCTTGAGAGACGGACTCTGAGCCACGACCCAGGCTTCATTGATTACGGTGTCGACCGTGATCGGTCTGAGCACACTGCCGTCTTCGCGCTGGCCGACCAGCTTTGCACGAACGACAATCCACTTGATCGGAAAGATTTTGTTGAACTTGGCGCGCTTGGATTTTCGCGTAAGCTTGACTCTGACCTTCAATCGATCGCCAGCCACCGCGTCAGGCGGCAGCGAACACGACGCTTCCAAATCGAGAATTTGGCTGAGAGGCAGGACTACTCCGAGGATCATCGAAGCGACTCCGCCGGCTGCGATCAAATAGAGCCAGTCGTTTTTGGTTTCAATCGCAAAGAAATACAAAAGGGCGACGATGGCAACCAGGTACCAGAAGCGCTTTTCCAGGGTCAAACAGTAACCGTTACCCGTCGGCACGCGCGTGCCTTTCAGGTCAAACTCGGTGCTCAGTTCAGGCGGAGCAAACCTAGACTGGTACGGGGACTTCTTCGAGGACTCTTTCAATAAGCTCAGCATGGCTAACGCGGCTCTCTCTGACTTTTGGAATGACACGGTGACCCAACACGTAAGGCGCCAGAAGCTTGACGTCATCAGGTTTGACGAAGTCTCGCCCATCCACGAAGGCGGAAGCCTGCGCAGCACGCATTAACAATTGGCTGCCTCGTGGGCTGACTCCCAGCACGATGCCGGGGTGCTTACGGGTGGCATTGACGATCGAAACAATGTAATTCTTGATTGAGGGATCTACGAAAACCGCTCTCACAGCCGCCCTTGCCTCAAGCACTTCGGACTCGGTCAAAACCGCGTCAACTTCAAAAGCGCGATTTTCAAGAGTTTTATCGAGAATTTCCACTTCCTGGTGCGGCTTCGGATAGCCCAGCGACAGCGATATCATAAATCGGTCGAGCTGCGCTTCCGGCAGAGGAAATGTACCGTGATACTCGATCGGGTTTTCGGTCGCGATTACGAAAAACAATTCGGGCAACTTTCGTGTGGCACCATCGGTGGTGACCTGGTGTTCTTCCATCGCCTCGAGAAGAGCTGACTGCGTCCGGGGTGTGGCGCGGTTAATTTCGTCCGCCAGCAAGATGTTAGTGAAAATCGGTCCGGGAACGAATTTGAAAGTTCCTTCCTTTTGTTCGAACACGCTGACTCCGCAAACGTCCGATGGCAGCAAGTCAGGCGTACATTGAATCCGCTTGAATTTGGCATGCACCGACATGGCCAGCGACTTAGCCAGAAGCGTTTTGCCCACACCAGGAACGTCTTCGATAAGCGCGTGACCACCGGAGAGAAGACAGATAACCGACAATCGCGCCGCCTGCATCTGACCGATCAACACACTGTTTACGTTATCCAGAAGCCGCTTGGCTTTGGGAGCGAGCGCTTCGATCTGGGTGGGCATGTACTCCGGATCATCTGGTTCCGGCCCATCATTGTCGTCCTCTTCGCCCTCTTCCTCGCTTGATTCGTAGATTTCGTCGCGGTCGTCGTCGTCAATACTCAAATTTGCCTCCCGGCTCAAGTGAAAAATCGTAATGATTGCGATATTTATCAGCCCGTCTTAGTCGGTCATGCGGGCGATTACACGATAGCATTCCTCAGGCTTCATGTACCCGGATTGGTGCGTGTTAAACTAACTAGATCAGTAACGTCTCAGTGCCGGAACGCGACTGGGGGCTTCTCGCGAGTAATCCGAGAATTCACCGACAGCATCCGGGGCTCATGGCAACAATGTCCGGGTTTCACCTCAGGGGATTTATTATGCTGACTTTCCAGCAGGCGATACAGACACTAAACCAATTCTGGGACAGACGCGGCTGCTTGATTCTGCAAGCGTACGATACCGAAAAGGGCGCCTCCACGATGAATCCGGGCACCTTCCTCCGGGTGATCGGACCAGAGCCCTGGAACATGGCAGTGACTGATCCTTGCCGCCGCCCGACCGACGGTCGCTACGGTGAAAATCCGAATCGCCTTCAGCATTATTTTCAGTACCAGGTGATTTTGAAACCATCACCGGATGACGTTCAAGACATTTACCTCGACAGCCTGCGCGCTCTTGGAGTCGATCCTACTCAACACGACATTCGTTTCGTCGAGGACAACTGGGCGAGCCCGACACTGGATGCCTGGGGCGTCGGTTGGGAAGTTTGGCTCGACGGCCTGGAAGTTACGCAGTTCACCTACTTCCAACAAGCCGGTGGACTGGAAGTAAAACCAGTTGCCGCAGAAATAACTTATGGTCTGGAACGACTTTGCATGTATCTGCAAAACGTAGACAGCGTCTACGATTTGATGTGGAACGACACGGTCAAATATGGCGAACTTTATCACCACAACGAGATCGAACAGTCGCGATACAACTTCGAAGAAAGCGATCCTGAGTACGTCACCAGGCTATTCGAAATGGCTCATCATCAGGCCGAAACTTTGATTGAAAAGAAACTGGTGATGCCGGCTTACGAGCAAGTACTGAAGTGTTCGCACAACTTCAACCTGATGGACGCCCGCGGAATTCTCGGACGCGATGAGCGCATGGGCAACATCCTGAAAATCCGCAAACTGGCATTAAAAGTCGCGCTTTGCTACCTCGAGCAACGCATCGAGATGGGCTTCCCGCTTCTTCCGGAAGCACAGCGCGAAGCGCAAGTTAAGCTCTATCGCGACCGCTATCTGACGGCGAAGAAATAATTCCTGTACCTTAAAAGTTGATTTCTCAGCAAGTCCAGATGGCACCGCATACGGTGCCCTTGTGTCAGGGCTCGGTTTGAGTTAACGAGCTTGTCTGTTTCTTGCAAGCATTAAAACTTGAACCACGATAAAATAGGGGCTGCAGGATTGTCTAATTCCGTCTAATTTTCGAGTTAACCGCGTCAATCCTGATCCGACTGAGTTACTCGCTGCAGGAGCAATCTCATGAAACGCCTTTTTCTTAGCGCCACGATTCTAGCGACAGCAACATGCGCGATGCCCGCCTACTGCCAGGGATCGAATAATCAGCAGACGCCGGAACAGGCGCAATTAAACCAGCACCTCTCCTCACCGCAAGATCCGTTGAAAATTATTCAACAACATGACGGCGTGTCGAACTCCTCTCTGACTCGTCTTATCAATGATATGAAAGGAATGGTCAAAGACATGGTGCAGATCGACAGAACTCACGGCGACCCCAAAGTGCATGTCAAAGCACCGTTCGTCGACGTCGATGTCGAGAATGGACAGCCCAATGTCAACGTTCATGCGCCTTTCGTTGATGTCACCAAGCATGGTGGCAGTCCTGCGTCGGTGAAAGCGCCATTCACGAAAGTAGGCGACTATGCTGCCGATCCGCAATCAACTTATCCAGGTACCAACCCGCACAAGATGCGCGTCAAAGCGCCTTTTGTCAATGTCGATCAGGGCGATGTCAATGTCCACGCACCATTAACCGATGTTGAAAGCAAACCGGGTCATGGCACGCAAATCAAAGCGCCGTTTACGAACCTGGACACCGACCCCTCAAGTGGCTCGGGCAACGCACTTCCGTAGTTGCATGATTCGCATCATCTCAGGAACTAATTGATTGGCCGCTCGTCAAATTCGGCTATCTATGATGTCTCTGGAATGGTCGCAGGTTTTCCTGAATGGGCGTGCGAACCTTTCAAAAAATCGGCTCAGGCTATGCGTTCCATATACATCAGGTTCTGGCAGTTTTTCGATCGATTTTTGATTGAAACCTGCAAACCGTTTGCTGGTGCCGCTCGAAAGCTTGTAGCTAAGTGCTTTTTCAGCAAAAATGTTTTGACCAAAACGCGTTGTAATTGGATCAGATTGGGTACATAATTCTTACATGGATTTATCCTCTTCTCTCTCTTGAGGATTTATCACGTTTCTCTCTTATTTAGTACGAGGTATCCCGCAGTGGCAGATCGCAGCTCGTCTTCTTCGAGAAGACTGCTTCTACCCGCATTAACCTCCGCGACAATGGCGGCGGCATTACTGCTCGGTGCGACCGTGAGTCTGTCTGGTCAATCAGTCGAAGCTGCCATGATGGGCGGCGCACCGCGGATTTCAAAATCTTATCGGTCACCAGCGAAAAGAAACATTCAAAAGCCGCAAATCACGTTGTTGAAGCGATCTTCAAAAACAGCATCACGCGCGGTGGCAAGCAAAAAAGAGAAGCGCGGTGCAAAACGTCACGGCAAGGCAGCTAAAGTTGCTCATGCTCGTCCAGCCGCAGCCCGAGCCATTCCTCCTCAGCTTTACGCCGAGAAGCTCAATCAACTTACTATCAAACCCGGCGTCGTTCACAAGTTCTACAAAGGCGGTCTCAACGTCAATGTCGTCGAAGTCGACATGAAAAGCGCCGATGTCAAAATCCGGCCTTACATGGCCAGTGAAACTTTCGACAAACTCAAAAACGTCGAACAACACGCCAGAGAAAGCGGAGCGCTAGTCGCAGTCAACGCTAATTATTTCAAAAAAGACGGCACACCGCTTGGCACGATGAAAGTCGATGACGAGTGGGTTTCCGGCTCCTTGTTCAACCGCGTCGCCATGGGCATCACCAGAGGTGGTGACATGAAATTTGCGCGTGTGAATCTCCACGGAATTTTAGAAACTTCCAATCCCAACGTTCCAAAACTTTGGGTTAATAACATGAACCAACCGCGACGCTCGGGCGTGCGCTTGATCATGTACACGCGCCGCTGGGGCAGCAATGTCTCTTTGCCGTACGAAGGACGACTGGTCGCCGTCAGCAACAAAGGCGAAGTGCTCGATACGCAAAAGCGATCGTTGCAGATTCCCTACGGCGGATATGTTCTAACCGACAAAAAAGAAAGCGAACTTGCACATCTGAAACGCGGCGACTTTGTCGATCTCGATTGGCAAACCGATCCAAAAGATTGGAACACTGTCACTCATGCGATAAGCGGCGGACCGACTCTGATCAAAGAAGGTAATCTCTTTGTCGGGCTCAAAGCCGAACGCTTCCGCCCCAACTGGACCAGCGCGAAAATTACGCGTAGAACCGCCTGTGGTGTCACAGCGGATCGCAAACTCGTCATGGCAACTGTCGAAGGACCGCATACACTGTGGGATCTCGCCAAGTTTATGAAACAGCTCGGCTGCGTCGAAGCGATGAATTTAGACGGCGGCGGATCGACCACGATGGTGGTCAACGGCAATACCGTCACCGGCAACGACACAAGCGGTCAACGGAAAGTGGCAGCTACACTCACTGTCATGGAACCGGCAGTGGCTCAACGCCATGAACGCAGACCGGACTTGCACTATCAACCTAGCACCAACTTGCAGGAATTCAGCGTAGGCACCGATGTACTTTCGCAGGTGCCGATGATGACAGGCACCATTCAAGCTCGAATTCAACAACGACAACTGGGCGAGATGACCTTTGCCGGAGGAGGCTCCGGCAGCTTCCTGGGCGCGGATCAACAATTCGCACCAGAACGGTCGATCGACAAGGGCGGCATAGTGGTGTCAACCTTCCAGGGTGAAGACGCGGTTATTGATATCGATAATGACCTCGTTCAAGATCAACAAGAACCAGCCACAAAAAATCATAAGCCCACCAAAATTTCGGACGAGGACCTCAAGCCTGTTCAACCGAAGGCTTTTGGGAAACCAGTGGTTCCTACCGAGAAGAAGTTCGAGTTTGCCGCTCCAATCAAGGCCGCAGCACCTCTGCCTGACAAGAATCAACCGCAGAGCGGTTGGACCAGCAAGTTCTTCAAGCCGTTCAAATTAGGCAAGCGAAGCTGAGTAAGATTTAGGTCTTTGCGCCCTGTCATGTCTGCTACTCTTTAAACCTCACCGGCAGTCTCGGTGATAGTACGCTGGCGTCAGGAGAAGCGGATGGCAGACAATTACGCGATTGGTATCGACTTTGGTGGAACGAAAGTTCTGGCCGGGGTTGTAAACACTAAGACCGGTGAGCTCGTAGCAACCAGCAAGAAGAAAACCAAGCAAGCGGGCGAACAGCAGCAGCTCATGCGCCGGCTTTCCATCGTTATTGATGGCGCCATCGAAGAGGCCGGAATCGACGCCAGTCGTATAAAAGGAATCGGTATTGGTGTAGCCGGAATGGTCGACCGCGAAAAAGGAATTCTCCTTTCCGGCGTCAACATCGGCGCTAACAACCTGAAGATCGCCGAGCCTTTGGCGGAACAATACGGCATTCCGGTTAAGCTCGGAAACGACGTTGAAGTCGCGACTCTGGGCGAATTGCATTTTGGCGCCGGAAAGAAGTGCGACAATTTCGTTTGCGTATTCGTTGGTACTGGTATCGGCAGCGGTATCATCTCAAACGGCGCCATTTACTACGGCTCCACAGGGACCGCAGGCGAAATCGGTCATACAGTCTTATTCCCCAATGGTCGTCCTTGCAACTGCGGCGCTTACGGATGTTTAGAAACCTACGCTTCCCGAATGGCTATCGCGCGTCAAGTTGTTGCCGGTATTAAACGTGGACAAAAAACTTCAGTGGCTGCCGAAATCGATGAAACAAAGGGCTTGCTCCGCTCGCGGACATTGGCTCAAGCAGTCGAAACCGGCGATCCACTAGTGACTCGATGTGTGATCGACGCGGCCAAACATTTGGGAACCGGTCTTGCCACCATCGTCAATTTCCTCAATCCGGAGCGCATCATACTCGGTGGCGGTTTAGTTGAAGAAGTCGGACTTTACTACGACGTCGCCGTCCAAGAAGTCGGTCAACTTTGCCTGCCAATCCCAGGCAGCGCCCTCAACATAAAGAAAGCCAAGCTCGGCGACTTTGCCGGTATAATCGGCGCCGCCATGCTTGTACAGTAGAATTACCGACCAGCAAATTCAGGCACATTGATCGAGCACCACGTTATTGCATCAGGCTTTGCCTGACTAGAGGATTGATCTCCAGATCGCATCGTGCCTCAAGTAACGCATCAAGTTTGCGACAATCCGGGCGCAGTTTTCCGAAAGACTTTGTACGGCCGCTGCAGTTGCTCATAGCCACCACCTATGGTGCTCATTCGCAATGACTCCTTTTCACCAAGTATGAGATAACCGTCCACGCGCAGGCTGTCATCAAGCAGATTGAGAACTCGACCTTGCAACGGTGTGCCAAAGTAAATCAAAACGTTTCTGCACAGGATCAATCCAAATTCGTTGAATGAACTATCGCTGACGAGATTGTGGTGCGCAAATACCATATTACTTTTCAGCCTGCCGTTAAAGACGATTCGATCGTAACCCGTTTCAAAATAAGACGAGAAATCGTGACAGCCACCCGATTCCATGTAATTGGTCGTGTACTCCTTCATCAATCGCATCGGGAAAATACCGGCACGCGCTCTGCCAATAAATCCCTCGTTAATGTCGGTTACGTAGATTCTGCTCCTGTCATACAAGCCCTCTTCGTCGAGCATAATTGCAAGGGCGTATGCTTCTTCACCTGTAGAGCAGCCTGCGGACCAGACCCTCAGTAACGGCAGGTGCTTCAACATCGGCAGAACAGCAGTGCGAATGATTTTGAACACTTCCGGATCACGAAACATCGACGTGGTCGGAACCGACAGCGACTCAATAAATTCATGCTCGGCATCGGAACATGAATAAACCCAGGTCTTTAGCTCCGACAGATCGCTGAATTTTTGAACTTGGAGGATACGAGAGATGCGGCGTCTAATCGATGTTAACGAATAATGCCTGAAGTCATAGCCGCTGCGAGAATGCAGCTCGGCAATGAACTGCATCAAAAATTCATCATCGAATTGGTCTGGCGACTGAGTCATCTCAGATTATCGCCTGTACAACCAAACTCGGAGAAGCGACAGCAGTTGGCTGCGATCGACCGGTTTAGTTATATAGTCGGAAGCACCCGCTTCCAGGCACTTTCTGCGATCCTCTTTCATGGCTTTAGCGGTAACCGCAATGATCGGCAATCGACGAAACGTTTCGATTTTTCTAATCGCTTCCATTGCCTCATAGCCGTCCATAACCGGCATCATCATGTCCATCAAAACCAGCTCCACATCGGGCGATTCAATCAGTGCGTCGATGGCCTCTTTTCCGTTTTCAGCAAACAGCAAATTCATTTTTTGCTTTTGCAGCGCCCCCGTCAGCGCGGCGATGTTTCTTGGATCATCATCAACGATTAAGACTTTTCGGCCGACCAGCGGCGGATCGTTTTGCCGTACAAAGTCAATAGCGGCACGCTTCTTCTCCGGAAGAGCCGCTTCCACTCGGTGGAGAAACAAAATTGCTTCACTAAGCAACCTTTCCGGACTGTTCACATCTTTAATCGTGCTGTCCGCTCTTAATTTATCAAGAGTCTCTTTGTCCTTCTGCGTTAACTGGCGCTCCGCGTAAACGAAAATTGGCGGCTTTACTAAACCCTGTCTGGTTTGAATCGTTTTGATGAGGTCCATACTGTTATCGTTTTTGAGATCGATATCTACGACAATGCAATCGAATCCTCCGTTTCTATCCAGAGCTTCAAGACATTCTCTTGCAGTAGCGACAGCCATCACTTTTACGTCAGTATCACTCAAGACATCGATGAGCTGCTCTCGTATGCGATCTTCCGATTCCACCAGAAGAATATGACCGACGTTTTTTTCTCTGGCCGACTCGATTTTACTCAGCACTCCGGAGAGACTAGCGACATCAACCGGCTTCTCCAAAAAAACGATGGCTCCTGACTCCAAACCGCGTTGGCGGTCATTATCCACGGAGATAATATGCACCGGAATATGTTTTGTCTCAGGCATATATTTCAATTGATCGAGAACAACCCAGCCTTGCATGTCAGGCAACTTTAAATCTAGCGTTATACCGTCAGGAAGCAGCTTGCGCGCCAATGCCAGTCCGTCTTGACCGGTCATTGCGATGACGCCTTTAAACGAATGTTTGCGCGCCATTTCCAAAAGCATACGAGCAAAACTGATGTCATCCTCAATCATCAGAAGCACTCGATCGCCGGGTTTAATATCGCGACGATCGTCGTCAATCTCCGCTTGCATCATCATCTTGGAGTCACGCGTATTTTGCAGTGCGGCTTCAAGAGAACGATTCGCCGTAATCGGGTTAGTCAATAAGGCGACTACACCGCTGATTGGAAGTTCGCGGTTGCCTTCGTATGATATCGGCAGGTCGACAGTAAAAATACTGCCTTCGCCAGGCGTACTTTGCAGATCGATATAACCACCCAGCAATTCGCTGAGCTGTCGAGAAATTGCCAGGCCCAGCCCGGTTCCGCCATACTTTCGTTTAGTCCCCGGTTCCGCTTGACGGAACGCTTCGAAGACCAGAACATGCTTATCTTTGCTGATACCAATGCCGGTATCAGACACTTTAAACTGCACCTGTCCAGCGATAGCGGTGCCTGCCAAACGACTAACGGTAAACTGAACGCTGCCCTTTTCAGTAAACTTAAACGCATTAGTTAGAAGATTCGTAAGCAGCTGGCTTAGCCGTTTGCGGTCGGTTCGCAAACTGTCAGGAACATCTTCATCCACCTTAATCACAAACTGCAAGTTTTTTTGCTCGGCAATCAGCTCAAAGTTGCGCTGCATTTCACTGACTATGTCCGCGACAAGAACATCTTCAGCCTCTATAAGAACCGTCCCTGACTCTATCTTGGACAAGTCGAGGATATCGTCGATCAGACTGAGAAGTGTCTTGCCGGCCGAGTGGATGTTTCTAGCATATTCGACCTGAAATTCTTGCAGATTCTTTTCGTCGTTATCACCCAGCAGCTCGGAGAAAATAAGCAGGCTGTTGAGGGGCGTTCTCAAATCATGAGACATGTTGGCAAGAAAGTCGGACTTGTATTTCGAAGCCAGCGTGAGTTCGCCAGCCTTTTCTTCAAGTGAAGATTGCATCTGTTCCAGTTCAGAATTTTTATCCAGGATATCCTGATTCTGTAGATCTAGTGCTTCCGCTTTTTCTTCGAGTTCGTCATTGGCGGTCCTCAACTCATCTTGCTGAGACTCAAGTTCCTCATGTTGCGTCTGCAGCTCTTCTACCAACGTCTGAGATTCCATCAGTAATTGATCGACTTGTGCCGAGATCACAATCGAATTCAGCGAGATAGCAACTCTTTCGCGGAGCTCATCAAGAAAGGTTTGGTATCTCTCCGGCATCGAAGACAATGAGGCTAGCTCAATCACCCCCACAGATTCTCTTTCGAACATGAGAGGAAGGATTACCACCTCTAGCGGCGTGGCATTAGTGAGAGCCGATTTGACAACATAATTATCCGGATGAACATCGCGCAGAATTATTTTTCGTCCGTCGCGCGCGGCTTGCCCGATAAGACCTTCTCCCATCTTAATGTTGGAAGCAATTACATCAGTGTCGGTGACTCCGTAGGCTGCCACCATCTGCAGTGACCGAGCATCGCCGTTAGATGAAGTGGCATAGAATGCTGCATGATGCGCTTCCAGCAAAGGAACCAGGTTGTCTAGCAAAACACGGCCTGCGGATTCAACGTCGCGATGACCCTCCATAAGTACGGCAATGTTGTTCAAATTCATGCGATGCCAATTGGTCGCCTCCTGCTCGACCGAGAACTCCCGAAGCCGCTCAATCATCGAGTTAAATGCGCGTGCAAGCGTCGCCATCTCGTCTTTGGTGTTTACTGGAATGCGAAAATCAACATCACCTTTTGCCACCCGCTCGGTACCTTCGACCAGAGATTTAATCGATCTGGAGATTCCGATTACAACATATGCTCCAATAGCTGAGATCACGACCAGTGACATCAAAGCCAAGAGGAGAAGAAAAGACTCTGATCTGTTTACTTCATCGGTAACATATTTAGTTCGAACACTAAGCAGCTGTTCTTCTTCGTCTTTGATTCTCTGCGAAACTCGCATCCACTCCCAAACCGTACCGTTCTCAGGCAGCCTGATCAATTTCCTCGCTTCGGCTGGACCATGATTTCTAACTTCCAGCGTTAACTTATCGAGGTGCTGCAATCTGCGCGATACCAACGGAACGAGTGCCGCAACGTTAGCCTGTTGACGCGGATTGTCCACCGACAACTGTCTAAGTGTAATTAGACCAGTTTGGATTTTTTGTCTCAGCTCTCCGGAACCATCCAAAAATCGTTCATCACCGGTCGCCGCATAGCCTCTCGTTTTGGACTCGAGCTCTTTTATTGTCGAGTCCATGACTTCTTTTTCAATGATCACTTTCAGCGTATGATCTACCCAGGTTCGCGCCTCGGTGATGTCGTCAATGTTTTTCTTCGATGAAATAGCCAAAACGAGAATGGCCACAGCCGCGATCACTTTGGAGATGCTGAGTCTATGAGATATTTTCATATAATTCCGTGCACCAGATTCGTAAAAGAAGACGGCTGCATTTCACACGCGTGGAAATTCAAGTAGAAAAATACTTCCCGCATTTTGATTGCGATCGACCTTGATGGTGCCATTGTGGTGATTGACTATTTGCCGGCAAAGATACAGCCCGAGACCCGTGCTCCTCGAGTAGCCCCTACCGTTGGCGCCGCGGTAAAAGCGTTCAAACAAATAGCGCTGGTCTTCTTCGGGGATGCCGGGACCGGTGTCGGAAACCGAAAGCTGTACTTTTTCGTTTTGCGCTAATCCAACTGTCACCACACCGCCTTTGGGTGTGAATTTCAACGCATTGTCGAGCAAATTGCGCATGACTCGAAAGATCGATTGCTCGTCGGCCATAATCGAAATATGATCGCCGTCCACTTCCTGGCGAATATCAATGAATCGATCGCGAGCCAAATGATCGACTTCGTTGATACATTTTTGAACGAGGTCTATCAAATTAGTACGCGTGAATTTGATTGTGTGGAGGTCCTTCTCGTAACGGTAGACCTCAAGCAAATTTGCAATCATCTCAAGCAAAGTGTCATTGCTTTCAGATAACCGCCGCAGCAACTCAGCTTGGTCCCCAGTGATAGCACCCAAGTCACCCTTGACGAATAGCCCCAGGATTCGGTTCGCGCCCTGCAGAGGTGTTTTCAAATCGTGTGTCAGCGTGGCAACAAAATCTTCGCGTTCAGCGATAATTTTTTCTCGCTCAATTGCATACTGAATCGCTCGGCACAGCGATCGTCCATCGATGTCGCCTTTGACTAGATAATCTTGCGCTCCGTGCTTAAGGGCACTCATAGCGAGAGCTTCATCGTCACTGCCGGTCAGGACAATGATTGGTGTACCCAAACAGTTGTTGCGCATCTGGATCAACGTGTCCAAACCTTGACTGTCCGGCAGACTCAAATCAAGCAACACGACATCGTATTTCGGCTCCTCAATCTCGAAAGGCTTGCGCGAAAAAACCGCAAGGGACTGTTGAAGATCCGCAACTGTAGAAAGTTCAACTTTGAAGGTGGCTTTCCGAGAGATCGCCGTGCCAATAATTTTAGCAAATGCAGCATCATCCTCAACCAGGAGAAGACGCACGCACTTTGAAAGGGATGCCATACCAGAAATTGGAGGTTGGTGCATATCAATATCTTACATGCATTAGATTAGAGTGTAAATCCTACAATTGGTTGATAACAGTCGATCAGAAGGTATGATCAGATAATTAGTTCGTACTGAAAATTGCACCGAAATTGGAATTGATTCTACTCTTTTTTCAAGAGTCGACGTGTGTTTTGAATAGTTTCCTCCTGAAGGAGTGTCAGCCTGCTGACACTCCTTCAGGAGGTTCAG
>Ga0163148_10000357_pt1 | contig 61964 bp, 59 predicted proteins | sample OliLakLV19MP7P2_FD_148606 | JGI IMG/M metagenome (GOLD analysis project Ga0163148, IMG submission 148606) | Freshwater microbial mat bacterial communities from Lake Vanda, McMurdo Dry Valleys, Antarctica- Oligotrophic Lake LV.19.MP7.P2 | ecosystem: Environmental > Aquatic > Freshwater > Lake >... | reverse complement strand
TCCTAGAGCTATCCGACTTATATCCTCTCAGCAAAACTAAGAATCTGAAAGGAAACCGAAGACTTGCACGCGAAAAAGTTATGCAAGTGCTTCTTGCCTTTGAATTTTGTGAACTTGACATCAAAGACATCTTTTTCCACGTTTTTTTCCGAGAATTTAATTTCGAAGAAGATTTCGATGAACATTTCGACAAACTGCTTAATCCAGAAGAAATTTACGAAATAGAATCCGACACTCCAATTGTTTGGAAAGAGGAAGAAATTCTGTTCGCCAAAGAACTTATTGGACACATTTTAGCAAACAAAGACGAAACTAATAAACTTATTGAAGATTTTGCAAAAAATTGGGATATGGAACGCATTGCTCCTATAGACAAAATACTTTTGGAAATTGGAGTGGCAGAGCTTTTGCACTTCCCCGAAATTCCTCCAAAGGTGAGTATCAATGAAGCGATAGACATCTCTAAGAAATACTCAACAGAAAAAAGCAACCAATTTATTAATGGGATTCTCGATTCAGTTTTAGATAAACTCAAAGCCGAAGGCAAATTGAGTAAATCTGGTCGTGGACTTAAAGAAGATTAACCCTCCTACTATATGGCTAAATTAATGAGAAAATATACAATCTATTTATTGTTGTCAATCTTATTTGTTCAAAGTATTGCTTTTGCCCAACCCGAACTTATCGAAAAGCTTAAAGCTAACGTTAAATTCTTATCATCCGATGAGCTGGAAGGCAGATATGCTGGAACTCCAGGAATAGAAAAAGCTGCAACATTTATTACGGAACAATTTGCTAAGAATGGCTTGAAAATGTTTGGCTCTAGCTACACACAAAATTTTGATGTTCCAATTGAAGGTCAACTCGATTCAACTTCTTTTATAGATATGGCTGTGTTTGTGCCAAAACCAGGTGTACCAAACGATAAAATCAAACCAAGAAGTAACAAGCTTGGTGCAGGAAGCGAATGGTTGCATTTGGGCTGGTCCAAATCTGGAGTTGCAAATGGCGAATTAGCTTTTGTGGGCTATGGGATATCTGCTAAGGAATTGAGCTATAATGATTACGAAGAAATTGATGTGAAAGGCAAAGTAGTTATTTGCTTGACTAGTTCCCCCGATGGCGATAAGAAAGACAGTAAATTTGGCAAATATACAAGTTATACTTCAAAAACATTAAAAGCTCAAGAGATGGGAGCAGTTGGAATAATTTTTTTAAAAATACAAGGCGATTCTGCAAATGTATTTGATAATTTGGATTATTACGATGCTTCTTATATCAAGATTCCAGTTGTTCAAGCAAATAGATTTGCTATCAATAGATTCTTCCCTCGAAATGCCGATTTAGTTACATCTGAAAAAGAAATCAATAATACTAAAAAACCGAAAAGCTTTATATTGCCAAACGTAACTTGCAATATTAATATGAAAATCAATATGAAGCAAACTTCTACTTCAAATTTATTCGGATATTTTGAAGGAAGTGATTCAGCTCTGAAAAGTGAATATGTGGTTGTGGGAGCACACTATGACCATTTGGGATTAAGAAAACCAAGAAATTCAAAATCGGGTGCAAAGGAAATTCATAATGGTGCGGACGATAACGCTAGCGGCACTACTGCAATGCTAGAACTGATGGAACGCTTTGGCAAGGAAAAACCAAAACGCTCTATGATATTTATTGCTTTTGCAGCTGAAGAAATGGGGATACTCGGATCAAAGCATTTCGTGGCGAATCCACCTATTAAATTGGAAACAATATCTTCTATGCTTAATTTAGATATGGTAGGAATGAGCAAGAAAGATTCCGTTGAGATTTGGGGATTAGGAACTGCGGATGAATTTGATGCTATAGTAAATAAAACTACTGATGCTCAAGGGCTTAAAATAACTAAAGTGCAAACTGGAAAAGGCCCAAGCGACCATTCTTCTTTTGCAAAAAAGAATATACCAGTTCTAATGTTTTTTAGTGGATTCCACCCAAACTACCATCAGCCAACGGACGATTGGGACAAACTAAATTACGATGGAATGTCGAAAATAGTAAATGCAGCCACTGAAATTGCTAAAGAAATGGCAAATTTAACAGTAAGACCAGTTTTCAAAGAAGTCAAAGAAGTCAAAAAATAGTAAGTTTATCTAACAATTGCCAAAGAAGAAAGCTCCAAAAGTGAATAAGATTTATTTTGAATTACAGAACGATATTGAATTGCCTATCAAATGCGATTTGAGAATAAGTGAAAATGGCGAATCTAAACCAATTGTTATTATATCGCACGGTTTCAAAGGATTTCGCAATTGGGGATTTATTCCTTACTTATCCGAAGTGATAGCCAAATCTGGAGCTATTGCAATTAATATTGACTTTTCAATGAATGGTATTTTGGATGAAACAAAATCATTCTACGACAATGATAATTTTAGCAATAACACAGTAAGCAGACAAGTAGCAGATTTAAAACAAACTATCACATATCTTAAATCGAAACTAATTCCTGAATTAAATTCAATTTATTCTAATTGGAATGGAGAGCTACACTTAATTGGGCATTCGCTAGGTGGGGCGACTTCGCTTATAGTTAGCAATGAAATTAGTGGAATTTCATCATTGACTTTATTGGCATCTATATCCAACATAATGCGAACCACTCCAAGACAAGTGAATGTTTGGAAAGAAAAAGGATTTATTGAAGTTAGCGTGGCTTCGGGGCAAAAACTTCAGCAAAACTATAGTTATTGGGAAGACAAATTAGCTAACGAAGAGCGATTCGATTTGCTGAAAATTATTTCAAGCACTACTTTACCAGTCAATATTATTCACGGATTGCAAGATATAACGGTGCCTTTCAAGGAAGCCGAAGCACTATTGGCAGCTGCAATAAATTCCCCAAAAAGAAATTTAAAACCAATATTACATTGCAACCACGTCTTTAATACAAGACATCCTTTCGATGATACTTCCAATCAGCTACTGGAAGTAATAGACTCAACTGTTAAATTTTTAAATTTGTATAATTGATATGCGATTAGTCTGTTTGCTATTTTCTTTAAGTTTGATTGGGTGCGAGATAGTTACTATCAAAGCAGAATTTAAACGTAAAGCCAAAAAGATTGACCTTGTGCAAGATTCGCCCGAAGGAGCAGTTTACTTATTCAAAGCAGAATTAGATAGTAATAATACATATTCGGCTGCCGATTTCTTCTTAAAAAATGGAGTCAAGTATCTTGCAATAGAAAGATTGGATTTGGTGGACGAAGCAGACCGATTTAAAAGAATATTTGCTGAAAAGCTAATTACCACAAACAAAATAGACACTCTTGCCAATAGTAGTGTTAGTATAGCCACACAACTTAACTATTCAAAAAACATAAAATTCCTTACTACCAAAAAAGACACTCTTTGGTACATCTCAGAGATTACAATAAATTAAATCCAGTAGAGACGTTAATTATGTGTTTTCAAAATTATTTGAAATTTCTTTGTAACAAAATTATTATTTTCTTGTTTATTAAAAAAAACATTTGCAAGAATTAATTTTTTTTTGTAATTTGGTTATAAGGAATTGGACTTCCAAATAAAACATACAAATATAAGAATGGATTCAATCAATTTAAAATTAAAAGGCACTATGCCATTTACTAATTAAATTAATATAAAGGAGTTTCCAATGGGAACATCAAACAATCTTCATAAACCTATATATATACATAGGTTAGCAAATATGCTCAAAACTAGTAGCATATTAACTTTTTCTCTTTTCGCCTTTCTTTTTTTCTCTAGTTTTGAGAACGGGATTGCACAATCTAACTGCCCCACTGGTTGGACTCAAACATCCACAACATTCAATTATGTTCCACCAAGTGGCACAATTTCTTGTAGAATGACTATTGAAATATGTTTCAGATGTGGACTTTCAAGTCCGTATGGTTTTGAATATAGAATTGATGTGTATACTCCTGAAAGTTCTGATTGTTATTATACAATGAAAGAAAATTTTAATGATTTGAAAAACAAAGCAGTAGATCATGTAATGTCAATAGCAGCTACTTTATGCACAGTACCGCCTTGCGGAAATCAACTTTACTCTGTTGTTACAGTATCAACTCCACTTTGTATGAATTTCTATAACGTTCCAAATAGTGATGTTATAAGAGCAGAACCTTGTTACAATACACCATATTGTGTACAAGAATTTTATGCTTGCTTGAACTATAACTATACTCCACCAAGACTTTACTATCAATCACGCATTTCTATAACAACTACTGGTACGCCTAATTGTTACTTAACTTCGAAACAAGTTCCAGTACCAATTATAGATGGCACTAATTCAGAATGTTTTATTGTTGAGTGTAAATAATTTTATTGTTAAGTAAAGAGGAGGTTTTCCCCTCCTCTTTATTTGTTAAAAGGAGTAAATATGTATAAATTCATAATTTTTCTATTTTTCGCTTGTCTAAGTGCAATATATTCTCAAGAAAGACAACTTTCCTTTGATAATCAGGATATGAATTTCAAAGGTTGTGTAATTGTTAATAAGAAAATAATTTGCTATGGAAACTATGGCTCAATTTTCACAAGCGAAGATAATGGCACTACTTGGAAAAAACAACAAGTGGCTGATTTAAGAGATGAGATAATTAAATTATATTATAATGTCAGCAAACTTATTGGGATCACCAAAAATGGGAAAAGTTTGGAATCTGATGATAATGGGCTGACTTGGAAAGTCGAAAAGATAGCCACAATAAATGATATACAGGCAATTGCTTCCGATAGCAATTATATCTATATTCGGGAGTTTCAAAGTTTGAAAGTCTTTGACTATCAATTCAATCAAATAGCCACTATAAGCGATACCTTAATAAATGTATCAACAAAAGAATTTCCATATTATTTAATATCTTTCAGAGAGCATCTCCTTTTTAATTCATTTATTGGCAAGGATATAATAAGTATAAATAAATCAGATTTATTGAAAGGCAAAGATAGCTTGATTGAAAGATTTATTAATGACTCGGTTAGCTATGTTTCTCAAATACAATCAAAAAAAGATGAATTGTTAATTGTTTATGGAAGCAATAAATATAAAATATTTAATGAAGCAGTAATTGCTAATGAAAATCTAAATAAAAAAGCAATGCTATTAGATTTTGTAAATCTGCATACATTAGCTAATTTTGAAAATAATATTTTTAGTCTTACTCCACTTTCAACTAATTCTCTGTCTGATATGGGAGCTTACTCAGGATTAAAATTAAAAAAACTTAATTCAGAATCGAGTAAATTCGAGAATGTTGGTTCGTCTCTTTATATAGCCTCCAGTTTATATAGTAGCTTTTACTCTGAAGGAGGTACATTTAATGATTTAGTAAGATATGATGACACAACTTTATATATAGTTGGCGATTATAAATCTATACTTAAATCAACTAATAATGGAGTGAATTGGAAATTTATTTCCACAAAAAGCAAAATATTAACTTATTCTTTATTCAAGGGAGAAAAAGAATACCATTTTTCTAAAACAGCAGAGAATTTCAATAGTTACAATGACGGTATCACATATGTTTCTAATAAGAATGATTCATTATTACGAAAAGAACTTAGTACTTATAATGTAGATAAATTACCTAAAAAGACAAGCGTAAATATAGATACTAATGGAAATTTAGTAGTTCTAATGCCATCCGACTATGAGTGTTTAGTAATGAAAAGTTGGGATTTTGGTAATAGTAAAACTATCTCAATAAATAAAAAATTATTTATTGACAAAAACAGACAGTATTCCGATGAAGCAATACTTTCTAAATTGGACACAAACTATTTCATAACACAAGCAATTAATACAGGAAAGCAAATATATACAAACTTATATACTTTGGATACTGGTATGAACGTAGTATCTCACAAAGTGAATGAGGGAAAGAAAGTTGATTTTATTAACTACTCATCAATCAATGATTTATTCGTAATTCAATCATACGTTTTGAAAGATGGAAAAAGAATAGTGTTCTCAACTTCCACAGATAGTGGCAATAGCTTCGATAATTTATTGAATGTAAAACAAGAATATGATAAGATTTATCCTTATTTCATAGATAAAGTAAAAGATTCGTTGCTTATTGTTATAAATAGAAGAGTTGATTCTGTGAACATTGAAAATTTAGTACTGCTTTATGTACTATCTGCAAACAAACTAGACACACTCTATAAGGAAATATCTCCAACATTTGCAAGATATATGTTGAACTTTAATTCAAAACTGTTTGTAGTTGGTGTTGACTTCTTTTTAGAGTCAAATAATAGAAACAACTTATTTGATTGGAAAAGAGAAAATGCTTATAACACCTATTGGGATAACATTACAGAATCAGATAAAGATTACTACCATGTTTATTACTCAAGCACTAAATACCCAGGTGGATTTTATAAAGTTCGACTAAATAATCTCACTTCGATAAATTCAGAGATAAATGCAGAAAAATCTTATTTGTACTTTGAAAAACCCTATCCAATTCCTGCAAATAATTCTGTAAAAACAATGATATATTGGAATTCATCATTCAATATAGAAGAAGCAGAATTGGGTTTGTATGATATATTTGGAGCAAAAATTATTGCAACAAATTTATCAATTCAAAAAATTAATCCATTTAATGGCAACTTAATTGTGGATTGCTCTAATCTATCATCAGGAATATATTTCGCAAAAGTTAATCTGGGGATAGAAAGCATAAGCATCCCAATAGTAATAAGTAGATAAATCCAGTAGAGACGCTAATTATGCGTCTCTACTATTTTCATTACTTAATTAAAAAACTAAACAAACTAATAATTATTATCCCAACAATATCAATCAAAAGCCCTGCTTTAAGCATATCTTTTGTTTTAATTTTACCGCTACCATAAACTATGGTGTTCGGAGCAGTCGCCACAGGCAACATAAAGCCAAGCGAGGAAGCAAGTGTGGCTGGAATCATTAGCATTAATGGGTTTACTCCCATAGTGTGCTGCATTGCTATCAATATTGGCAGCATAAGTTGAATGCAGGCAACGTTGGAAGCAAATTCACTTATGATAGTAATTAAAACGCAAAGCAATAAAATTACTAAATAAATATTAGCACCAGCTACGAATTGCAATTGAGAGCCAAGCCAAATTGTTAAGCCAGAAAGTTCAAAGCCCTTTGCCAAGGCAAAGCCACCGCCAAAAAGGAGTATTATCCCAAAAGGTAATTTCTTTACATCGTCCCAAACTAATATAGCTCTATTGGGTTTGCTTTTTGCAGGTATAATAAAAAGTAAAACTGCCATTGCTATAGCGACTGTGCTATCTTGCAAGAATTCTTTTTTTGCGAAAAAATTATTCCAACCATATAATTTGATAATTCCGAAATCAATATCGGCACGAGTGAACCAAAGCACGGCTGTGGATAAGAAAATAATAGAAATTACAATTTCTTCAAAAGACATTTTGCCTAAGTTTTGGTACATTTTCCCAAAATGATGTTCAGGTAAATGTTCAAATTTAGAATTTTTTAGGAAAAGCCGTTTCAGAATAAAAAAAGTAACTATTAAAAACAGTAATGCAATGGGAAAGCCAATTGCAAACCAAGTGAAGAAATTCAAATCACCTTGACCTGAGTATTTTTCTACGTATTCTCTATAAAATATCATATTGGTAGGAGTTCCAACCAGAGTAGCCATTCCTCCAATTGTAGCAGAATAGGCCAAACCAATTAGAACAGCAGTAGAAAAATTGTGAGAATGCTTTTCCTCGCTGAATAAATTCTCAACTTGTAAAATGATAGCAATAACTGCCGAAATCAGCATCATTACAGTAGCAGTATTAGAAATCCACATAGAGAGTAGAAATGATGTGAGCATAATGCCGAAGAGTATTCTGCTTGTGCTAACGCCTACAATTTGCAGTATCTTATAAGCTATTCTTTTATGTAATTCCCATTTTTCAATAGCAAATGCAATTATAAATCCTCCTATGAAAAGGAAAATTATCGGATCCATATATTGCTGAGCAGTAGTTTTAGAATCTGCTATGCCCAATATTGGCAAAAAGATAATTGGCAATAGCGAAGTAACAGCCAAATGAACAGCTTCGGTGAGCCACCAAATAGCTATCCAGAGGGCAAGACCAGCCATTTTGGCAACGTTTGGATTAATTCCATTGCTAGACATTAATAGGAAAAGTCCCAATGCAAGCAAAGGAGCAATAGCTAAAGTTAAAGATTTTTGTAATTTCATTCTACAAATTGCGAAAAAATCAAGTAATTACAAAAAAAGAAATTTAGAGAGAGGTGAGATAGGAAGTTCTAAAATTTGTAAAATTAATTTGTGTAAATCATTATTTGCTTGATGACTGGAGGTGGAATGAAATGCAAAAGGACGTAGAAAAGTTGATAGTTAGCACCTACGGAACTATATTGCACAAATCCCTTTTGGGATTTAATATTGATAGAAAGCAACTTAAGAAAAAACAGACCCCCACCATCAAAAAAAAATTCTCAACTTTTAACAAACTTTGAGCAAATACACTTATTTTTGTAGTTACAACTATAAACTAATTTAGATTAATGAGAAAATTCTTCCAATTGTTAGATTCCACACAGTTTAAAGTACTGGCTTCATTCGGTATCATACTAGTTTCACTAGCAATTCGAGGGATACTGGGAAGGGTAATTAACCAGAAAGTAACTAAGCTGAACGCAAAATACCTTTGGCGACAAACCTCAAACTATATAGCCACAATTTTTGCCTTGCTTAATTTGACTGTGGTGTGGTTCGAGGGCTATAAAAGTGTACTTTCTTTATTGTCCTTAGTTTCGGCAGCGTTAGTATTGGCAAATAAAGAGTTAGTTGGAAACTTTACTTCTTATTTCGTAATAATTTGGCGTGGACTTTTTGAAGTAGGCGATAGAATCCAAATAGGTGAGATAAGTGGCGATGTGATGGATTTTGGATTGCTTTATATTTCGGTAGCCGAAGTGGGCAATTGGGTAGATGGAGATGAACCCACGGGAAGGATAATTAAAATTCCAAACCATTTAGTAATAATTCAAACTGTTGCTAACTATAGCCGTGGAGCTTCAAGCATTTGGAATGAAATCTATTTGCGTGTGAGTTTGAAATCCGATTTGAGAGCGGTGAAAGTTATCTTGGAAGAAGTGGCGGAGCTAATCAGTCATAAGTTGACTCCAGAAGAAATAGAAGAAATAAAAATGCACTATGAGGAATTGCTTTTCCCAGAACACAATCCCAAAGTAACAATTGCAATTGAAAACGCTGCTGTAACATTCACATTGCGTTATCTTTGCCGTTTTTATAAACGAAGAAACACAGAAAATATAGCTTGGGAGCTAATTTTGGAAAGACTTTCTAAAGTTGAAAATGTGGAGTTAATCTAAATATGAAATCTATTTTCAAAGAACTATTGCATTTGCAATTGCCTTTAATCTTAGCTTCTGGTTCGCCTCGTCGCAAATCACTTTTGGAAAGTATGGGGCTTGAATTTGAAGTAATAGTTTCGGATTTCGATGAAGATGCAATTGAATTTACAAATCCAGTGGATTATTGTGAAAAACTTGCTCGAAGCAAAGCTGAAAGCGTTTTGAATTTAACAGAATATCCTGCAATTGTTATAGCAGCCGATACTATTGTGTATCTCGAAGGTAAGGTGCTTAATAAACCTCGCACGGAACTGGAAGCACTTGAAATGTTAACTCAGCTATCTGGCAATACCCATTCTGTTTTCACTGCTGTGGCAGCTGCTAATACAGCTTCTGATACAATACTTGTGAAACATAAAGAAACTAAAGTAACTTTCCGAAACTTGAGGCAAATCGAGATTAAATCATATATTTCAACTGGCTCACCAATGGATAAAGCTGGAGCTTACGGTATTCAAGATGATTTCGGTGCTACTTTCGTGAGTTCAATAGAAGGGGATTTCTATAATGTAGTGGGGTTGCCACTTGAATTGCTTTATTCAATGTTAGGTGAAATTTAATGAAGAAAAGCTGGAACTATCATAGCTTTACTCTTTTTCTGCTAGCCCCTTGGATTTTAGTATTTGTGAGCATTTGGCTATATCCACTGCTATATTCTGCATTTTTAAGCTTTCATGAATATAATAGTCTGACTGGCGATTCAACTTTTGTAGGATTAGGGAATTACTCTGCTGTTTTCCAAGATGATTTGTTTTGGCATTCGCTCAAAGTAAGTGGGATTTTCACTCTTGGTACAGTTCCAATTTCCACAGCTTTAGCTCTCTTTTTGGCTATTTTACTAAATAGTAAATTGGCTATGTTTAAGAATTTCTTTCGCTCTATTTTATTTTTGCCATCAGTAACTTCTATTGTTGTATTGGCATTAATATTTACAAATCTATATGCAAAAGATGGATATTTGAATTTACTATTGCAAGCTGTCTCAATACCTACTCCATCCAAAGGTTGGCTTTTAGAGCCGAATACAGCACTTTATTCTATTATGGCAATGGATATATGGATAGCAACTGGATATTATATGGTGCTATTCTTGGCAGGTCTTCAAGCTATATCGAATGATTTATATGAATCGGCACGACTTGCTGGAGCAAGTGCTTGGCAGCAATTCCGAATGATAACCTTACCTTTGCTAAAGCCAACACTCACTTTTGTTTTAATTATCAATACTATAAAATCCTTACAAGTGTTTGTAGAAATAATTATTATGACCAAAGGTGGCCCGCTGAAATCCACCACTACTGTTGTTTATCAAATATTCAAATACGCATTCGATAAAACCGATATGATGGGCTATGCCTCGGCAATTGCTTATTTATTGTTTATAATATTAATTGTAGTTTCGTATCTGCAAACTAAATTATTGCAGGAGAAATAATGATAGAATATATTAATTTTCAATCCTTGCTTATTCTTGCCATTGGCTTTGGCTTGGGTGCATTTCCTACAGCATTAATTTTGGCTAAGTATTTTGCTAAACAAGATATTCTCAATAGTGGCTCTGGCAATATGGGTGCTTATAATTTGTACCATATTTCTCAAAGTAAGTCCTTGGGAATTGCCACTCTATTGATTGATTTTTTTAAAGGTTTCTTAACTGTTTGGATAGCTAAATATATTTCTGGAGGGAATTTCTATTTGCCAGCTTTAGCAATATTGCTTGCAATAGCAGCCCACAATTGGAATCCATTTCTCGGATGGAAAGGTGGCCGAGGGCTTGCAACTGCGGCTGGCGGAATAATTCTATTCAGCCCAGTCGGTTTGTTTTTGTGGTTGTTTGTATTTTCGCTTCATTATTTCATAGTGAAAAGAAATATAATAATTGCTAATGTAGTGGCTTCTTTGGTTTCGATTATAAGTGTTTTTCGCACACCCGATTTTGTTATTTATAAAACTCAAACACTCACTTTTTCACACACAATAGATTATTGCTATCTATTTGCTGCTATGAACATATTAATATTGGTAAAACACTATAAAGTTTTCCGTGAAGAAATCAAGTTGCTTCAGTAGAAAAAGTTATAAGCGAACATAATCCAACTTTGTTTCTAATTTTCAAGAAATAGCTTCCTAAATGCTCTCCAAAAAAAATTAATATTGTAACCCATTCATTTATAGTTTGGTACATAAATTGAAGAAAAAGTTATTTTTCTGCGACAATAAAATTGTTGTAAATTGCATTCAATATCAGAGAAATAAATGCAAATACCAATAGCAATAGTTGATTGCAACGGCTTCTATGCCGCTTGCGAACGCTCTGTGAATATGGCGGAGCTTCACGATAAACCTATCGTGGTGCTTTCCAATAACGATGGAGTAATAATCGCTCTCAATAGAGAAGCGAAGGCACTTGGTATTAAAAATTTCACTCCCAAATTTCAAATAGAGCATTTAATCAAGAAGCACAATGTGAGATTCTTCTCTGCCAACTTTGCTCTCTATAATGACATATCTCATAAAGTAATGAATGTGATACGTCGCTATTCGCCATTGGTGGAAGTTTATTCAATAGATGAAGCTTTTATTAGATTAGATGGCTTTAAGCGTTTCGACACTTCGCTTTATTGCAGAGAAATACTTGAAACAATTGAAAAAGAAACAAATATCCCAGTTACAATTGGCATAGCCAACACAAAAACATTGGCAAAAGCTGCCAACCGAATAGCTAAAAAAGATTTGTCGTATAAAGGAGTTTTGAACTTCTTGGAGTATGACGATTTATCTCCTTTTTTAGAACGCACACCTGTGGAAGACTTATGGGGTGTTGGCAGAAGACACTCAAAAAGATTGGTAAGATATGGAGTAACAAACGCATTTGATTTCAGTAAACTCAATGAAAAATGGGTGAAGCGGACAATGTCTGTGGTGGGACTGAGAACTCTTAAAGAGCTAAAGGGTTTTCCTTGTATTTCTATGAATTACAAGAGACCTAACAAAAAAATGATTGGCTTTTCTCGATCTTTCGGCAAGGAAATAGAAAGATACGAGGATATGAAAGAAGCTGTAGCTTTTTTTGTGAGCCAAGCTGCAGAACGAATGCGACAACAGAAGTCCGAAGCCAACTCAATAGGTGTGTTTATTACCACTAGTTTTTTCAAAGAAGAGCGGTACGCCAATAGCTACTCTATAAATTTACCTGTTGCGACTGCATTCACAGCCGAACTAATTCACTATGCCACAGAGGCATTATTGAAAATATTCAAATTTGGCAAACGTTACAACAAAGCTGGGGTTGTGCTTCATGATTTTACTGCTGCAAACACTACACAGTTAGGACTATTTGATACTGAAAATAGAGAAAAGCTGGCTCTTGCCACCCAGGCTATGGATAAGATAAATAACAAAATGGGAACTAACACTATCTTTTTGGCTAGTTTGGGAACAGAGAGAGCTTGGAAACAACGTAGTCAGTATCTTTCCAATGGCGACAAAGAACGGAAAGATACAATAATTAAAACCGAAGGTACAATCAGTTTTTTAAGTTGATAATAAATATTGAAGTGATAATTCAATTAGACAAAAAAAGTGGGTATAAAATTAATTTATACCCAGCTCAAATTCTAAATCATTATTTATAGAAGAATCAATCTATTAAGCTCACTTTCGTTGTCTTCATTCTGTTGTTGTTTCTCACAATCACAAAATAAACACCGTTTGCTACATCGCTCAAATCATTACTAAATTTCAATGTGCCTTTCTCTGTTTGACTTTCAAACAATGTTTGTATAAATCTGCCATTCAAATCAAGCAACTGTATTTGAGTAATTCCTTGACTTAAATTCTCAATACTAAAACTAGGAGATTTGCCATTTGAGTGGCTTGAAACAGTAATTTCATCTCCAATTTCATCGCTTTCTATTGAAGTAATGGCTTGTTTATCCTCCGAAATACACAGAAAATCAAAAGATAATGCTTCAAGTGCAGTAGGAACATAAGTAATGTTTGGAAATTCAATTATAGTATCCTTTTGGGTTATTTTTATTCTCGATATGTCGGAAGTTGTAAAAGTAGTATCTTTATACATCACCAAATCTAAATATCCAATAAAGACCTCTGGAGTACCAACAGCAACATTTTGTATTTTCGACTGGATTTGGCTTACTTTAACTCTTACTTTAGGAATATTTTTATTGCTACCATCGTAAATCAATGGAGTAAGTTCGTATTTCGGATGCCCAGGCTTATTAATGAATTGATCAATAAATACTTTCAAATCTATTTCTAAATTTGGATTTTTACTCGCCCAAAAGTCAGCAAAATCTGATGTTTCAATGTAGTTGAATTTATAAGCTAAATGAAATTCACGTAGAGTTTTGAAAAATGCTTCATCGCCCAATAAAGCTCTAAGCATGTGGTAAACAAATCCAGCTTTTTGATAAACAAGTGGCCCACCAACTCCAGTGAATAATTGCGGAATAGTTACATCGGCAATAGCAGGTAAACTTAAAAATTGATTGCTGTTCAAATAATTAGATGCATTTCTATAAGTGTAAAATTTATATGCATCTTTACCGCCAACTTTCTCTGCCCAAAGTGCTTCTGTCCAAGTTGCTCCTCCTTCATTGTGCCATAGATCTTGCCAAGTGGCACAAGTTACCAAATTGCCAAACCAATGATGTCCAAGTTCGTGTGCTATTCCAGATTCAGCACCTGCCAACCAGTTTCTATGTATAGTAGTCATTGTTTGATGTTCCATACCCCCATAAGGGAAAGGAGCAACAGCTGTCATTCCATAAATTTCAAATGGGTATGGAATCATTTTGTCGGAGAAATGTTCCATCATTGCAACCATATTTTTAAATGATTTTTTTACATTGTAAATTTGAGTTGATGTGTCCGAGGTCGGGTTATCTGTCGCCCAAAAGTAGTAGTTGACTGGCACTAAAGAGTTTGTATCTAATCGGTCTAATTCACCAGTTTTTCTAGTAAAAGTATGAGAAAATGTGTCAAATTTAGATGCTGCAAACGTCATCAAATAAGTTGAAATTGGATATTTATGATTAAAGTTGAAAATTCTACTTTTATCTAAATTTTCTGTAATAGTACTTTTTCCATTTGAAGATACTATAAATCCTTCTGGCACAGTTACCGAAGAAGTTAAAATTGCTTTATCGTGTGGACTGTCATTGCAAACTACCCAAAGGCGGGCATCTTGTGGCTCACTCATAGTGTATGCCACTTTCTCTTCTACTATATAAGTCTTGCCCCTGTCTTTATATGAAAGTCCTTTTTCATGAAGGAAGAACCCACTTCTGTCGGAATAGTTTAGATCTCCTTTATATGTGTAATCTACTTCAAAGGAATATGTATTTGAAGTGTTTATGCTAACTAAGTTAGAAATAACTAATTCTTCTTTATTTCTATCAATTCTTATATCTAAAGAATCTATTATTTTGCCATTAATTTTAATTGAGTTTATAAATAAAGTTTTACCAATATCAAGCACAAGCTTGTCAGTTACTTTCGTAAACTGTAATTTAATATCAACAATTCCATTGTAATATCTATCGCTTGTCAAAGCTGTTGGCGAAGAAAGAGGATTTCTCCAATCTAATTTCAAATCGTAGGACAGCACATCATAATCTCGTCTGGCTATTCTGCTTTCGCCTTGGATATGATTATGTTTGGTAGATTGATAACTCCGTACATAGCTTTCGAAATTTCTATATTCAAATCTAGGATTGTAATTTTCTGTCAAATAAAAAGGTAACTCTTCAGAGAATAGATTCCCAAAAGTTAATAAAAACGATGAAATAATTAAAAATTTTAACATTTGTTGCTCTATGTGATTTAGTTTTTAGTAATTTTAGTACTTACTTTATTGCAAAATAACAAAAGTAATGGCAAAAAAGTTACAAAAAGGGAGCAAAATGGATATAAATACTCAAATTATTCTCGATAATGGTGTTGAAATCCCAATTCTTGGGCTTGGAACTTGGCAAAGCAAACCAGGGAAAGAGACCTACGAGGCGGTGCTTTATGCGTTGGAATTAGGATATAGACATTTTGATACTGCTGCTATTTATGGCAATGAAGTAGATGTAGGGAAGGCAATTAGAGATTCCAACATCGACATAAACGATATCTTTGTTACTACTAAAGTTTGGAATTCAGACCAAGGTTATGAATCTACATTAAAAGCATTAGATGTTAGCTTAGAAAAGCTTGGGTTGGAATGTGTAGATTTATATCTAATTCATTGGCCTTTGGAAGGACTACGAAATAAAACTTGGGACGCAATGCTTGAGCTTTATGACGAAAGAACTGTTCGCTCCATAGGGCTTAGTAACTACACGGTCAAACATATTTCTGAATTTATTGATACTACTCCAATTATTCCTGTTATTAATCAAGTGGAATTTACTCCTTATTTATACCAAAAAGAACTACTTGATTATTGCACAAGTCATAGAATCAGAATTGAAGCTTATAGCCCACTAATTCGTGGTAAAAAATTCGATGATGTGAGACTTCAAGATATGGCAAAAAAATATGATAAAAGTATGGCTCAAATTTTGATTAGATGGTCATTACAGCACGGATTAATTTGTTTGCCAAAATCTGTAACTCCTAAAAGAATAAAAGAGAATTCTGAAGTTTTTAACTTTGAAATTACAGCTGAAGATATGGCAATATTAAATTCATTCAATGAAAATTTTAGATTAGCTTGGGATCCAACTAATATTCCTTAATATATGAGCGATTCACTAAATATTTCAAATACTTCAGACTATAGCCATAGCGTTGGCGAGTCGAATATTGGCAGCTTAAATACAAAACTAAGCCAGGGCGATGTTACGGCATTGCATCAAGGTGAGATTGTTCGTGGCACTATAGTTGAAATATTGGATAAAGAGCTTGTTAAAGTGCAATTGCCTAATGGTACATTCACTGCTTCAATTAGCGGTAAGCTGTTAGAATCAGATGTAATACTTTTTAAAGTGCAATCCGTTTCGCCCAAGTTGTTGCTTAAAATTAGCGAGATTCCCCTAAACAGTGAAAAGAAAATTTCAATTGATAATTTAATTAGATTGTTGGATTTGCCCAATAATACTCTTTACCGCACTCTGCTAGAAACTATGCAGGAGTTCAAAACAAGCATCAATAAAGATTTCGTTTTGTCTATAATTGCTGGTTATAATGGTCTGACAGATAACCAAAAGAAACTGAAATCAACACAAAACTTAATTAAAGTTTTGATTGAAATGAAAGATGCTGGATTTCCACTAAAAACCAACTTAGTGGAGAAACTGCTACCACTTTTTAATACAGAAGACCAAATCAAAGATGCTTTAATAGGGCTAAATCAAGTAAAGAATGAATTAATAGCTCCATTGAATACCAAGTTGTCTACCTTGCTAAAAATTAACCCTGAGCAAGATATTGATTTCAATGAACTTAAAAATTTATTTGCTTTAGATTTGGAGGACGCCAACTCATTTGCCAATGTACTGATTGCCATTACAAAAAATGAAGATAAGAATTCACTAATTATGGTGAAAGCAAGAGCTTATGCAAAATTATTGCTTTCTACAATTGAGGCAGTTAGTCTTTGGAATGTTTTCGCAGATGAACACAGCTCTGGATTGCATATTTTAATGCCATTTATTATTTCGGGCAATATTTCGGTTGTGCGAATGATTGTAACACGGAATAAGCAAAATCCAAATGCCAATCCCCATGAAGACTTGCAAGATGTAGCATTCACATTCACTACTAGTACAGAAAATTTGGGCGATGTTGCAACTGATGTTGTTGCTGGTGGGCAGCATATTCATCTTTCTTTGAAAGGTGAGAATGAAGAAATAAAATCTATGTTAGAAAAATATCAATCGGAATTGCAACATTTGCTAGTAGAAGGTAATTACCATTTGATTGCTCTCAAATTTGGGCTTTTCAGCAAATCAATAAACAAAAATAAAAATAGCTCCAATCATCTGACAGTAGTAATTTAAACTACTAATTTTTCTTCTTTTTCAATTTCTACCATCTTATTTTTACTATTAACTTCAAGATTATCTATTGCTTTGCTAACTATGAAATAGCTTATAGCAGAAACTATTATTCCAGCAATTACATTTGACCAGAAAATTCCATTGAGCCCAATTGTTTTAGTAGATATGTATGCAAGCGGAATAAAGAATACAAAGATTTGGCTTAATGTAAGAATAGCTGAGGTATTAGGACGTTGTAAAACATTTAGCGAAGTAGTGTTTATCATTGCTATCCCACGGAATGCCATTCCAAATGAAGAGATAGTTAGATATACTGCCATTATTGCCACTACTGCTTTATCATTTTTAATCAAAGTAGAAAGCGGTGCAGCAAAGAAATGAAATAATAGCACCATAGCTACACCCCAGCCAAAAGCAAAGAAGTAACTTAATCTTAAACTGAGTCTTATTCGGTCGAAATTTCCTGCTCCCAAATTCTGCCCTATGAATGGCCCAACAACTGATGCTAACGCCATAAATACAACCAATGCCGTCATATCTATTCTTGATGCAATGCCGAACGCAGCAACAGAAGCTGCCCCATAGAGAGAAACAAATTTTATTACTAGAGCAATTCCAGTTGGCATAATTAAATTAGTAACAGCACTCGGCAAACCTACTTTCATAATGGCTATTGTGTTCGATTTGAATTCTTCCCAAGTTGGAATATTTAATGCCAACATTTTGTCACGATTATTAATGAGGTAAATAGATAAAACGAGAGTGAAAAGCCTTGAAATCAAAGTTGAAAGTGAAGAGCCAGCAATTCCCATTGCTGGAAAGCCATACCACCCAAATATGAACAATGGATTGATGATTAGATTAATCAACCCAGCCACCATCATTATATATGACGGTGTTTTTGTGTCTCCCATAGCCCTTGTTGCATTATTGATTATCAATGGTACAACCAATGCAAACTGTCCTGGAATCCAATAACGCATAAAATCGTTTATTAAAGGAATTACATCATCCGTTGCTCCTAACAATCGGAAAATATCATCGAAGAAAGTATAGGAGCATGCAATAAATATAGTTACTATAATCAAAGCAATTATCAAAATATCTCTAGTCAAGCTTTTAACTCTTGCGTTGTCGCCTTTGCCAATTGCTTTAGAAATTTCAGCAGAAGCTCCTATGCCAAGACCAAAAGCGATACCCATTACAATGAAATCAATTGGGAAAGTAAATGTCATTGCTGCCAAATGTTTTGTGCCAAGCTTGCCAACCCAAAAAGCGTCAACGAAGCTAAACGACATTGCGGCACCGATTCCAAAAATCATTGGTATAGAATTGAAAAGAAGGGTTTTGCCTACGTTTCCTTCCAGATAATTTGCTTTTTTTTGATTACTCATTCTTACTTTTTATAAACTCACATTCCAATTTTTTTAGAAATAATGAATTCTTTAACTAAAACAAGTTTCAAAATTACTTAATATCTTGAATAATAGTAAACATAAGCAGAAAAATTTGTAAATTTGCGATTGTAATAAACAAAAATCCCCTCGAAATTACTTCCGAAGGGAATTATATGTTATACTAACATTCATTTTAAAAGTGTGTGTGTGAATTTACTTGTGTGTGTTTAAATATTTTTTCAATAATCAAATGACCAAAAAGTTTGTTTTGGATAAGTCTTTAAATTCAGTTAATACAAAATTACAACACTTAAATCATTTGGATGTACGTCAAAAGACGTAATTTTGATTAATTTTTATTCATAATTGAAAAAATGTCAGAGCTAAAAGTACTAATTGCTGATGATCATCAGATGTTAGCTGAAATGTTAGCACAAAATTTCGACTTATTTGAAGGGTTTGAATGTATTGGAATTGTTAACAATGGCAAAGAGTTAATTGAAAAATTAAAAGTTAATTCGGCAATTGATATTGTAATTTTAGATTTTTCAATGCCAGTAATTGATGGGCTTACTGCTCTGAAGTTACTTCAAGAATTAAAACACAAAGCAAAAGTATTAGTTGTTTCAAGCACCACAAACCCAATTAGAATCCAAAAAGCACTTAATTTAGGAGCTATGGGTTTTGTGAATAAAAGTGAAAGAATAAGTGTAATTTTTGAAGCATTGCAAACTATTGTGAAAGATAAAGTGTTTTTAAGCAAATTTGGAAATGAATCAATTGCCAAACTATTCAATGTAGATACTGGAGTAGAATACTTAACAAGCAGAGAACAAGAAGTTTTAGAATTAATCATAGAAGGTTTTGATTACGATAAAATTGGTAACTTACTATTTTTAAGTCCTAGGACTATTCAAAAACATAAAGAAAAGATATTTAGCAAATTTGAAGTAAAAAATAAAACAGAACTCTACAAAAAAGTTAAAGAATTAGGTTGGGAATAGCTAATTTAACATTAATTTTAATTATTTTAGAAGTGTATTTATAAGGAAAATTAGAAATATGATTGAACCAGAAATTCCAGTAAATGAAAGTGAAAGATTGAATGATCTTGAAAGCTATTCAATTTTAGATACTTTACCTGAATCTGAATATGAAGAAATTACTAAATTGGCGGCAATGATATGCCAAGTGCCAATTGCTTTAATTTCTTTAATAGACAATGATAGGCAATGGTTTAAATCACATTTTGGATTGAATATTTCTGAAACTCCAAGAACTTTAGCATTCTGTGCACACGCTATTAATAATCCAAGCGAAGTATTATCTGTGCCAGATGCTCGATTAGATGCAAGATTTAAAGATAACCCCTTGGTAACTAGCAATCCTAATGTAACTGCTTATACTGGAGTGCCATTAGTTAGCACTTCAGGTTATCCTCTTGGCACTTTATGTGTGATAGACACAAAACCCAAAGAAATGAATGCAGAGCAAATTGAAGCATTGAAAGCATTATCAAATCAAGTAATACGACTTTTTGAGTTAAGGAAAAATAAGGCATTATTGGAATCAGTTAATCTAAAGCTTAAGCAAAAAAATTATGAGCTTGACCAGTTTGCAAGGATTGCTGCACACGATTTGAAATCTCCGCTTGCCTCTATAACTAGTTTGATTACTTTGCTTAAAGAAAGTGGTAATATCACTATTACAGATGAATCCACAGAGATATTAGATTTGATGGAGCAATCTTCTTATTCTTTACGTAAGTTAGTTGATGGAATTTTAGAGCATAGCCGATCTGAAAAATATTTGGAAGAATTGAAAGAAGAAATAAATATTTCTAAATTCTTTGAAGAAACTATTAAACTTTTCAAATCTGATAAAGTTTATATAGACTATCCAGTTCGCAATAAAGTGATTGTTGCAAATAAGACTGCTTTAAGCCAAATCTTTATCAACTTAATTTCGAATAGTATAAAGTACAACGATAAGGAATTTGTAAACATTGAATTGGAATTCAACGAGGGAGACAATGTTTATGAATTTTGCGTAAAAGATAACGGAAAGGGTATTGCCAAAAAAAACCATGAAAAAATATTCAAAATATTTGAAGTAATGGACGAGAAAGATAGGTTTGGTGTGAGAGGCAATGGCATAGGGCTTTCTACAGTAATAAACCTAATACATGGGTTAAAAGGGGATATAAATGTAAGTTCAGTGGTAGGGAAAAGCACTAAAATTTGTTTTACTATTCCAGTATAATTTTAAACCTTACAGCCGATAACTAATAAATCGTCTCTTTGGTCTTCATTGCCTTGACGCATCCATTTCATCATTGTGTCGCTTATTATCATTTTCTGCTCTGCCATTGGCTTAGCTGCAATACTAAATAGTAACTCTCTAAAAGCAGTTGACATAAATTTTTTGCCGTAAGGTCCACCAGCTTGATCGTGGTATCCATCGGAGAATATATAGAAAGAAGTAGGAATTGAAATATCAATCTTATGATTTGTATAAAATCTTTCTTCAGTTTGCAAGCCACCAATTGGGTTTTTATCCCCTTTGATATAGAAACATTCATTATTTTGAATATAAACTAATGGACGTTTAGCACCAGCAAACTCTAATAAGTTTTTAGATTTATCTAAAACTGTAATTGACATATCCATACCATCTCTAATAGGCAATTCATCTTGTTTTAATTTTTCACGAATATACACATTCATTTGATATAAAATTAAATCTGGCTCAGTTATTCCTAGAATATTGATTATATAATGTAGGGATTCCATACCAATCAAACTCATAAATGCACCTGGTACTCCGTGTCCTGTGCAATCAGCACAAACCAAGAATGTTTTGCCGTCCAAATGAGAGAACCAATAGTAATCACCACTTACAACATCTCTTGGCTGGAAGAAAATAAAGTAATCTTCGAGCATAGAGCTTATTTCAGAATCTGTACTTAAATAAGCTTGCTGTATGTATGAAGCGTATGTTATACTTTCATTAATACTGTTACTTTTTTGTTCGATAATTGCTTTTTGTAATCTAATTTCTTCTTCAGCAATTCTTCGAAAATATGCTTTTTGAGCTATATTCAAAATGTCTGTTACAGATTTAATAAAAGCAACTTCTTCATCGTTCCAATATCTGATGTCATATTTTTGCTCCAAACAAACTACACCAGCAATTCCATTCAATCCATAATAAGGTATATCAAGCATTGACTTGACGTTGTCTTCAATCAAGAAAAATTCTGAGAAAGGAGCTGTTGCTTCGTGTGTTAATGCGTCAGGGGCACGGACTATTCCATTTTCTTTAAGTTCTGAAAAATAAACAGGAAAGTCGGATTCTACTAAATAAAGTCCCGCAGAATGGGAATCGCTTTCAGATTCATATAAATCCAAACATTTTATAGCGTCAGTTCCAGTACTTTCATCAAATTCGTAAGACCAAACAGAGACACAATGTGATCCCAATGCTTTAGAAATTGTTTTATTTACCAATGCCAAAGCATTATCCCATTGACCAGATTGTATTTCTGGATTCTGATTCAAGTTTAATAAAACTTGATTAAGTTTAGAGCTTCTATCTCTTTGCTCGGAGATATGTCTTTTTTGCATTTCAAGTTGCAAATTGACAGCTTCCATCATCATTTTTTGAGTTTCAAGCTCATCTTTGTTTTCTTCTAATTCTCTGTTTTTCTTTCTTAGCTCTTGCTCGAATTTAACTCTTGGAGTTATATCTCTAAAAATAGCTTCGAAACCACAAAACTCATTTTCTTCATTCGTTACTCTAGTTAAGGTGAATTCGGCAATTATTAGATCAGTATTTTTGCCTATTAACTTCACATTAGCATTCAAATAATCAGCATCATTTTTAAGAATTCTAAATATTTCGGCATATTGCTCTGAGTCGGCAAAGAATTGTGAAAACTCTCTTTCAACGAGATTTAATCGCATTTCTTCATCACCAATCATTTTAGAGCCAGTGCGATTAATAATTTCGATTAAACCATTTTGATCCACACGGACGAAACCTTCCTCCATGTTTTCAATGATTTGTCTGAATTTCAATTCACTTTCTGCTACATATTCCCTATTTGATTTAGCTTCAGTAACATCATAGCCAGTAATCAAACCAGAAAGTTCGCCATTATAATCAATTACAACTTCGGAAATGTCTAACCATTTTGGATTTCCTGATTTTGTATTTATTTTGAGTTCAAATCTTTCTGGCTCTTTAATGCCCGATAATCTTCTTTTTAAATAAGCATCAAAAGTAGGTTTGGATTCTTCTGAAATAAATGAATCAAGAGATTTTGAATTAATGGTATATATATCAGTTTCTAATAATTGGGCCCAAGCATTATTAGCAAAGAGAAAATTATTAAAATTATATATGCTAATACCAACTGAGTTGTTGCTTATCATTTGTCTGAAACGACTTTCCGACTTCGTGATTGCGGTGAAAGCTTGAGTGAGGGAATCATTGGTAATCGAAAGTTCATCTAAAGTTTCTTGCAATTTCAATCTTTGCTCAAGAATCTCTTCGCTTTGTATTTTCAGTACTTGATTTTGATTAAGTACTTGTTCATTTTTGATTTGAAGATTATCTAAAGTAAAGTTTAGCACTTCGCTTAATTCTCCGAATTCATCATTACTTTTTACGTTCAATCGAACTTGCAAATTTCCATTACTGATTTCTCTAATATTTTGGATAATGCTATTGAATTGCTTGAAAAGTAGTCCGCTAATCAGGAAAGCTATTACCATAAACAAACCGAAATTAACGATTAGCAATGGATAGTTTACTTGACCAACAATAATAAGATATGCAGAAACTGGAATTGCCGCAGCAATCACAATTGAATAAAACAACTTATATCTTAATGACTTAATCAATTCCTATTTCCTATTTACAATTGTTGCAGTTGCTTGATCTATGCTAGTAACCAATAAATTCTGAATATTTATATGATATGGCAATGAAACCACCGACCATACCACATCGGCTACATCGCTTGCACTCAAAGCGGTTAATCCCTTATAAACATTCGATGCTCTATCGGCATCACCTTCAAAACGTACTAAAGAGAATTCTGTTTCAGCAAGCCCAGGCTCTATATTGGAAACCTTTACTCCTGTACCCATCAAATCAATTGTCATACCTTGTGAGATGATTCCAACAGCTGATTTTGTGCCACAGTAAACACTTCCCATTGGGTAGCCATAACGTCCAGCAATTGAACCAATATTTATGATTTGAGCTTTGCCATTTGCTTGCAATAATGGCAAAGTAAGTTTGCTCACATAAAGCAAACCTTTCATATTGGTATCAATCATTGTTTCCCAGTCGCTAAGTTTTGCATCTTGGAATTTATCCATTCCTGCAGCCAAACCAGCATTGTTGACTAAGACTTCTATATTTCTAAAACTATCTGGTATTGATGCAATAGATTGTTCCAAAGCATCATAGCTTCTTACATCAGATTCCAAAATAAAGATATTACTTTGGTATTTGGCGTTCAAATCTTCAGAGATAGTTTCCAAAACATCTCTTCTGCGAGCCAATAATATCAAATCGAAGTTATTAGCAGCTAATTTATAAGCTATTGCTTTGCCAAACCCCGAAGATGCCCCAGTAACTAATGCAATTCTTTTCATTAAAAAATATTTATAATTTTAATTTAATTATTATCCTGCAATATGCTAAAATACTTATTAATAAGTTAGAAAACTAACAAAAAATTACAACTAAATAACACAACTAATGTAAAATGATGTTAATCATCGGGCAAAATATATAAATTAAATAAATTTATAATTGCTTTATGGTGAATTTGCTTGACTTTTTGAGCAATTCCACTATGCCTTTGCTGCCTACCAAATGGGCGGCACCAACAACTACGAAGTATGTTTCTTTTGTACCAAGCCATTCATCTATTTTTTCTGCCATACTGATGTTTCGTTTATAAAGCAGATTATCCATTATGTTTTTATATTCGGGAAATTTATTTTGGCTGTCAGAAATTAACTCTTCAATTTCTTTGGTATTGCCCGATTGCCAATAATTATAAATGCTATCGAGTTCATTGCTTTCGCTTTTGTCTTCAATTTCTTCCATTGAATATTCTACAAATGAATTTGATGCTGAGTTGAACTCATCGAATAGCTTTAATTGGAATTCAGCAGTTTCTAGCTCAAGAATATTTTTCATTTGCGGCTTGCCTTCGGCACTATCTTTCTTTGCGAATTCGCCTATACCTTTGGCTCTGTTTAAAAAATACATATCAATGCCAGCTCCGGCAGAATAACCTTTTTCACCATAGCCCAATTGCTGAGCCATCATTACTGCCGCCCAAGGTTTCAGCTTGTAATATACCATTTCGGGGACACTATTTTCTTTGAACACTTTCGCAATTCTATCATAGTTTGTTTTATTTAACGATGATTGCAATGTATTTGTGTCTTGGAAGGTCATATACTTTATTAATTCAAATGGATTTACATTTGTAATGTCCAGTTCCACAGCTAAATTTTGGGAATTTTTAAAGGCATCTTCCATTACAGGTTTTAATGGGAATAAGGATTCTTTGCCTAAATGCACAGAACCAAGCAAATAGATTGTAGTTTTTTCTGACTTTACTTCCCAAATAAAACTTTTGCTTGGATTTGCTATGCCTTGATTTGCAAATAAGCAAAGAAAGAGAAAGATTAAGAAGATAAACTTTGATTTTTTGTTTTCCATAAATACAATTTAATAAGAATAATTCACTTAATACGAAACTTATAAAGAAAATTGTAAATATTAGAAACCACTTTTTTAGTTTAAAGGAAAAGAATATAAAGTGGCAAGAGCAGTTTGTGGAAAACTTTGTCGAATTTAATAAAAATAATACTTTTATTATTGCCTATTAATTCTTTTAATGCTTACATCGATTATTGCTTTTGCACAACCAAATGATTATTGCATAAGTCAAAGCTCGTGTACTAGTTCATTTATACAAAGGGTTGATAGAGTTGATCAAAGTGGAAACTACAATTTCTTTTCACAAAGTTGTTCATCTACTTGCGAGTAATAAAATGAAGTTATTTTATTTGCTATTAATATTTATCATTTCGAGAAAATGAAATAACTCTACTTAATTATCTCTCCAGTTTGGTAGCACCAAAAGAGTAAGTCTAATTCATCTATTGGGATTTGCACTTTCTTGGCTAAATTTTGGAATTGTTTTTCTACCTCCAAGTATCTTGCATTTGTCGAGATATTTGGTGTTTCCTTATAAATACCACACAAAACCAAATGCTTGAGTATATGTCTATCAAGTATTCCCAAATCTTTATAGCCGATATTTCTAAGAAAATGAGCGGATTCTTTCAGCCCAATACCATTGATATTCTCAGCCAACCAAAATCTTTTTTCAATTGGCGAAATATCAGAATCGAGTGTAGATTTGATTTCGCCCCATTGCTCTCGAATAGTCAAAAGTCGTTTTGCTTTCTGATTGTGAAACCTTATGTAGTTCGATTTTTCAAATAAAATATCTGTAGGATTGAAACCTTTTTCTAAAAACTTTTCTTTTGTCAGCTTATTCTGCACTATTAGTGAGTTTGCAGCTCTAGATTGAGGAGTGCAAATACAAAAACAAAGCTCATAGAAATGCTCTTCTTTAGGGACTTGAGTGAATTCCAAGAGTCTATGCTTAATTTTCTCTTGCAATTCCACATACTTTTCTAATATATTAGGCAGTAATTCGTATTTTTGCTTATCCACAATTACCAAAAATAAATAATTTCTTCATTTAAGTCGAGCATTTATCAAAAGTATTGTTGGAAGTATTCCATCATTAATTTAGGGAAACAATGAATTTAGTTGAAGTACAAAAGGTATTGCAAGAAAACAATTTAGACGGATGGATATTTGCAGATTTCAGAGGTAGCGATTCAATAGCTTATAGCTTTTTAAATATTTCAATTGAACATCTTTGCACTCGCCGTTGGTTTTATTTCATTCCTGCTAAAGGAACTCCACGCAAACTTTGCAATGCAATTGAACCTCATTCATTGGATTCATTGCCAGGCGATACTGAGTTTTATATGCCTTGGAAAGAACTTCCAGCTAAGTTGAAATGGCTTTTTGGCGATGCAAAAGTGATTGCTGCCCAGTACTCAAAAAACAACTCTATTCCTTATATTTCAAAATTAGATGCAGGTATGCTTGAACTTTTTGTTTCACTCGGTTTGCAAATTGTAACAAGTGGAAATCTTATATCTCAATTCGAAGCAAAGCTTGACGATTGGGGTTGGGAAAGCCACGAGCAAGCTGGCAAACTGATGATGGAAGTTAAAAATGAAGCATTTGCAGAAATTAGAAAATGTTTGAAAACAGGCAAAGAAATTAGCGAATTTTCACTTTGGCAATTTATTAAAGATAGATTTGCAGCAAAAGGACTTTGGACAGACCATGGGCCAATAGTTGCTATTAATGAAAATGCAGCAGACCCTCACTTCGAACCAACTGCAAATAATTCTCAAAACATTAAAGAGGGTGATTTGGTTTTAATTGACATTTTCGCTAAACTCAATAAACCAAATAGTGTATGGTACGATGTGACTTGGATGGGGTTTGTTGGTAATAATATCCCTGCGAGAGTGAAAGAAGTTTTTGAAATTAATAAAGATGCACGCAATGCAGCACTAAATTTTGTTAGAGAAAAATTTGCAAATGGAATTGATGTTTCTGGCTCGGAAATTGATGATGTGTCAAGAAATTACATAATAGGTAAAGGTCTTGGTAAGTATTTTATTCATAGAACAGGTCATAACATTTCTCAAGCTTTGCATGGCAATGGGGCCCATCTTGACAATTTTGAAACAAACGATACACGTAAAATTATCAAAAGTTCTTGCTTTTCTATAGAACCAGGAATTTACATTCCAGATGAAAAAATTGGTTTTCGTTCAGAAATAGACGTTTTTATCAAGGCAAGCGGTGAAGTAGCCGTAGTCGGAGATATACAAGAAGAATTAGTAATTATTTAATTTATTAGCCCTATAAAAACAATAGGGCTAATTTTTTATGAGATAAATAAACAATGAAACAAGATTTAATTAATAGATTTGTGCGTTATGCAAGAATTGACACACAATCTAACCCAGAAAGCACAACTATTCCTTCAACCCAAAAGCAATTCGATTTATCGAATTTATTAGTTAAAGAACTGCACGAAATGGGGATAGCAAATGCTTACATCACAGATGAATGTTACGTGTATGCACACATTGTAAGCAATTTGACAGCGAACCACCATAACTTCGGTAAAGTATCGGCAGTTGGTTTTGTTGCCCACGTGGATACTGCACCCGACACTACGGCAACTGGTTGCAATCCACAAATAATAGAGAGCTACAAAGGTGGCAATATTAAATTGGGCGATACAGATATTATAATAACTGAAGCTGAAAACATTCATTTGAAAGATTGCATTGGGCATACTTTGATACACACGGATGGCACAACTTTACTTGGTTCGGACGATAAATCAGGTGTGGCATCTATTATGCAATTTGCGAAATATTGCCAAGAAAATCCTGATTATTTGCATGGCGACATTAAAATATGTTTCACACCAGACGAAGAAATTGGACGTGGAGCAGACAAATTCGATATTAAAAGTTTCAATTGCGAATATGCCTATACTATAGACGGTGGCTTGCCAATGGGTGAGCTTAACAAGGAAACTTTCTCGGCAGATATGGCAGTTATTAAATTAACTGGAAGAGATATTCACCCTGGCTCTGCAAAAGATATTATGGTGAATTCTATGCGAGCGCTGGCAGATATAATAGTCCGTTTGCCTCGAAATATGGCACCTGAAACTACTGATGGATACGAGCCATTTATCCATCCGCACCATGCAGAATCTACAATTCAGAACTCACAATTAGTATTAATATTGAGAGATTTTGACACAAAAGGGTTAGACAAACAGCACGAAATATTGCGTAGTATAATAGCAGAAGTGCAGCCATTAAATCCGAATTGTAAAATAGAAATGACGATTACCAAACAATATCGCAATATGTTTGATAAATTAATGGAGAATCCAAAGGGGTGCGATTATTTATTCGAGGCGGCTGAGCGAGCAGGAGTAAATCCATTTTGGAGTCCAATTCGTGGCGGCACAGACGGCTCAAGACTAACTGAAATGGGATTGCCAACACCAAACATATTCACAGGTGGACAGAACTTCCACTCTAAAACTGAGTGGCTATCAATAGATGTGCTGCTCAAAACAATTGAAACTATGAAAAATCTTTGTGCAATTTGGGCAGAAAAAGCGGTTTAAATGTCGGCTGATTATGCACATATTGAAGAGAAAGTAAACTCAATTTTGGACAGAGTGCGTGGCTACTTGCAAGAAGACGGTGGCGATGTGCATTTTGTTCGCTATGAACCTGCATATAAAACGGTAGTTGTTAGCTTGACTGGCAATTGCCGCAATTGCCCGCTCTCACAAATGACATTGCGTGGAGGCATAGAACGCTTCATACTCCACGAAATCCCTGAAGTAAAGAGAATAGAAGCAGAGTGAGAAAATTAGGGAATCTTTAGAAGGTTATTTAATGTTTAGAAAACTTAATAAATTTATAGATATAATTGAATATAATATTTAAAACTCACCACATTTTAAAAGTATTTCATTCACTAATGAAATACTTATCCTGAAATTTGTAGTTTTTATCTTTTTGAGAATTGGCTATATCGAAGGTATAAGACAATTAAGTTTTGCTACAATTAAAACTCCTATAGTTCCTGTAAAGTTTAATCTGTAAAATTGTGCTACTTTTCTTCCTTTCAAATCATCAATAATCAGCAAACTATTCTCCATTTCTAAAGCTAATGCTATAGCACTTGCTTCTCCTTTATCTACTGAAATTTCTAATCCTAATTTGAATTTGTTGTTTGTCGGTTTGGCTATATAAACCCAAGAAGGCAATTGTCTGTCAAATTCTTTTGCAATTTCATTTGTAATAAATATTTTGCCAAACATTTGTTTCAGTATTTCAAGTTCATTTATCTTGTCCAATAAGATTAAATAGCTTGTATCAGATATGTATGATGGTTTGTTGCATTTAGAATGTCTTGCTCTAAATCAGAACTATTAAGATTAAATAGGGATACATTTAAGTCAGATAAAACATCTATAAATGCTCGTTTTGATTATCCAGCAAATTCAGCAGCCTGCCCTAAACTTAGCTTACCTTATGTTTTAAATTCATTATACTATCATAATCTAGATGGTCGTAGTGATCGTGGGTAAGTAGCAACAAATCAATTTCAGGCAATTCATCAATAATATCAAGCGTATTTTCGCTAAATCTATTCACGCTAAATGGAGAAATTGGCGCTGCATTGCCGCCAAGCATTGGGTCTATGAGGATAGTTTTATTTTTGACTCTTAGTAGCACTACGGAATGTCCATACCAAATAAATTTAACGTTTTCGCTTGGGCTAAAAAAAGATGCATTATCGAAAGCAATAATAGGAAGTTTAGTTTTGGGTTCTCTTTCCTCTTTCTGGCAGAATTGCTTATAGAGTAGCTTTGGGATACTATGGAAATTAAATTCAAGTTTAGTTTCTTACAAATTAAGAAATTTCTTTCCATCCCAATTCTTGGATTTAGAATATTTCTCAATATGAGTTTTAGTAATTTTACCACCAAACTGCTTTCTCATTTTCTATTTTCTATTTATTCAAATAAAGACCAACTATATTGTCGTTTATTGGCGTAGGATATTGAAAAAGGGTGAGAATTGAATTTTGGGCTACATTATATTATTAAAGACTAAATTAAATTAATGTTATACTTCATATAGTTCTTCTTTTCCTAACTTTTCTATAGATTTAAATGCTTCTTCAATAGGTACATACTCTTCTTCTTTATCTTCTTCTTTTTTACCTTGTTGTATGCTTCTATATCTTACATTATTTCAATTATTTGCTCGAATTCATTGCTAATGAGAAACGTGTGTGTCTTTTTGCCATTAACATCTTTTAAAAATTGTGGGTGTGAGTCTAATATAATCTTATTTTTTAAATCTTTTCTCGCTTTGCAAGTTTAATTATAAATAATTGATTTCCAAATATCTTTTGCTTGTTTTGAATTCAATCAATTATCCTTATTTTTGTAACACAGAAACATATAACTAAAGAAAAACAAAATGAGAAATATTAAAGCACCTCGTGGTAACCAACTTACTTGTAAAAATTGGCATATTGAAGCTGCCTTTAGAATGATTCAAAATAATCTTGATGCTGAAAATGCTGAACGTCCGCAAGACCTAATCGTCTATGGTGGTCTGGGTAAGGCAGCTCGCAATTGGGAATCATACGATAAAATACTTTCATCTTTAATTTCAATGGAAGAAGACGAAACCTTGCTTGTGCAGTCTGGCAAGCCTGTTGGGATAGTGCCGACATATAAAAATGCACCAAAAGTAATTATTGCTAATAGCAACTTAGTGCCGAACTGGGCAAATTGGGATGAATTCCGCCGTTTGGACGAACTTGGTCTTATTATGTACGGGCAAATGACGGCAGGGAGCTGGATTTACATAGGCACACAAGGAATATTGCAAGGTACTTATGAAACTTTCGTGGAGTGTGCCAGACAGCATTTCGGTGGGACACTCAAAGGTAGATTTCTGCTGACTGGTGGTATGGGAGGAATGGGTGGAGCTCAACCGCTTGCTGCCACATTTGCTGGAGCTAGCTCTATCACAGTTGAAATTGATCCTGCTCGTATCCAAAAACGTATAAATGATGGCTATTGCGATGCTATATGCTACACAATAGATGAAGCATTGGCTCTAATGAATGAGAAAAAAGAAGCTATGATTCCTTTTGCTATTGGTTTAGTGGGGAACACGGCCGAGGTATTGCCTGAATTGGTGAAACGTGGGATTGTACCAGATGTGGTAACAGACCAAACTTCTGCTCACGACCCACTCAATGGCTACTACCCAGCTGGGTATTCACTCGAAGAATCCGATAAATTAAGAATTGAAAATCCTACAAAATATTTAGAAGAATCATACAAATCGATGGCAATCCACGTGCAAGCTATGATTGATTTTAAAAATCAAGGTGCTATTGTCTTCGATTATGGCAATAATTTGCGTGGAATGGCACAAAAATATGGTGGTTTGGAAAATGCTTTTGCTTTCAATGGCTTTGTGCCAGATTTTATACGTCCACTTTTCTGCGATGGCAAAGGTCCATTCCGTTGGGTGGCTCTTTCTGGCGATCCACAAGATATAAAAGTAACAGACGATGCAATACTTGAACTTTTCCCAAATGATAAACCTCTTCACAGCTGGATAGGTCAAGCACAATCTCGTTTGAAATTCCAAGGGTTGCCTGCAAGGATTTGTTGGCTTGGCTATGGTGAACGCAAGAAAGCTGGGCTGAAGTTTAATGAGTTAGTCCGCACTGGCAAAGTGTCGGCACCAATTGTAATCGGCAGAGACCATTTGGATTGTGGTTCGGTGGCATCGCCATACCGAGAAACTGAAGCTATGAAAGATGGCTCCGATGCAATTTCCGATTGGGTGATGCTAAACTTCGCACTAAATGCAATTGGTGGAGCTTCTTGGATTTCGCTACATCACGGAGGTGGAGTAGGTATGGGCTATTCGCAACACGCTGGAATGGTAGTTGTGGCAGATGGCACGCAAGATTCAGCAGATAGAATTGCTCGAGTTTTGACATACGACCCACTAATGGGAATCTTACGCCATGCAGACGCTGGCTACGAAAGAGCAATAGCAAACGCTAAAGCCGAAGGTATTAAAATCCCAATGATGAAGTAGATTTGTAAAGAAATGAGATTTATAGTATATTGGTTTTTTAATTAATAAGCATATAACATGAAAGAGATTAAATTATTTGAAGCCAAATAAGTACGAACTTCTTAGAATGAAGAAGAGCAATGGTACTTTTCCATAGTAAATTTAGCCGTGGTATTAACTGACCAAATTTCTTATCTGAGAGCACGAAAATATTGGAATCCACATAAAACCAAACTGCTAAACAAGGGTAGTGAGAGTGCCCAAAATTTGGAACAACTGAAATTGTAAAAGTGCTTTCTGTGTAACTGAAGTTTTTTATTGTGTCTAACCAATAGAATTAAATAGTTTTACAAAAAAGGACTACAACTTGTCATCCTTTTTTTTTCTTGCATTATTTAAAAACTTGTTATAATTTACATTCCAAGAAAAGGAAAAAGGAATTTGAGTGTGCAATTTGAAAGAAAACTGAGCTCAAGTGTAACTAAATATTTGTTCAAGTGTTTATAGGAGAATGGGAAATGCCAGGATGACTAAAACAAAAAAACTGAGCTAGTGCTACTTTGGAGGAATCACTAACCCAGCAAAACAGTTCTAACGAACAGCAAGATTGCTATTTAGGCTAAAACCAATGTAAAGTTATGGAAAAATATTGATATTTTATTAACTACATATATTTGGTTGCTTAAATTTATTTGAATACTCAAATTGGGTAACATTTCATAATGTCATATTGACAAAAAATAATAATTTACAAAAATAAGAGATCAAAAAATAAAAAAAATATCAATAAAAGCAGCTCTAATCATTATCTGCTTGTTCACAGCTATTTCGTATTCCCAAGCAGTAACTGTGTGTTACGAAGATAAACCGAGTGGTAGTGGTACTTATGATTGGGACGTAACAAGAAGTTATTGTCCTAGTTCAGGACACTTTTGTCAAAAAACTACCAATGGAACTTCAAATAATGTTACTATAGAGACAATTTCGGGTGGTGTACTAATAACTACAACACACTCAGGTATAACATTCGTTGTTGTTGGAGATCCAACTTATGGTTCTTTTACTTCTTAAAATGATGGAAAAAACTATACATTCGGATTAGATGAAGTGCTACATATATCAAACAGCATTGAATACCCACAATTAAATGGTTTAAATGTTAATTTGAATGGCTTTTCGACAAATTCAAATGGACAATATTCAGTTTTTATTCCGATTAATTAATCAAAATTGGGTAATTATATAAATGACTACCCTTTATTTACAACTATTATGAAAAACAAAATGAAAACTATAGTTATAATACAATTATTCTTTTTTCTGAATGTATTTTGTGACGATTACAGTTACATCAAAGATTTCGTAGAAGCAAAAGAAGGTGAAGTTTATAAAACTATATCGAAAGATAACTTTGACTTAAGATTATATGTTTTTACTGATGTAAATGCATGTTTTGTTTCTCAAAGTAATATTCCAGATATACTTAAAATACTTTCTACAAACAGTAATAAAATTGAGCCAGTTATCTTTTTTTCAAGTACAAATGAAACTACTGCAAAAGAAATTGCCGAGATTAATAAATGGGAATACAAAGTTGTAGCTGATTTTAATAATTTATATACTGATTATTACAAAATTAAAACATTACCGGCTTTTGTAATATTAGATAATAAAGGAAAAGTATTATTTGTTGATAAGTTAGGAGGAGCCAAGACTTCAGAAGATGTATTATTGAAGATTGCAAATTCTGTAAATAAGTTATTATCTGAAGACCAAAGAATAATTAGTGAATTATTAATTAAAAAAAGTGATAATACAAATATTTACACAAGTCACGTCAGGAAAATAATTTATGACAATAAAAATGATCGATATTTGTTTAATTATGATGTTGGTCCTACTATTTATAGTGTTGATAGTAAGGGGAAGGCAATTGAAACTTTAGTTGTGGACAGCTTTTTAGTTAATAACTTTGCTGAAAATCTAATAGATTTTAATTATGATACCGAAACATTGGATTTAGTTGCAAACATAAATACACGTGGAGTACTACCGCATATATTTCATCATAACTTCAAAAGTAACAAAACCAAAGTACAAGATTTAGAATTTCTGAAATCACATGAAGATAGTATTCAATCATCCATTGATATAGCTTACAGCTCTAAAGATAAAATATATATTTGTACAGTTAGACCTCTCGTTAAATCAAAAATAGTTTCTACCCAATCAAAACCGTACCCTTCTGTTGCTATTATAGACCAAAATTTTAAGTTGATTGAAATATTAAAGTTGACATTTGAGTCTTTAAAAAGAACTAAAAATGGATTTTATTCTATACTTCCCAAAATAATTAATAATCAATTGTTCATTACAAATATGTTTGCAGATGAAGTATTTGTATTTAATACAACTGGTGAATATCTAAGAAAGTATAGAATAAAAAAATCAAAGTATTATAGGTGCGAAGTTGAGGATATGCCTTCATTAGCAAGAGATGAATTTATGTATTTCAGAGGTAGCGCTTCAATTAATAACGTTATATTATACGATAATACGACAAATAAATATTATCTACACTTTCAGAATTTGAACAAAATTACTAAAGATAATTTAAAATTAGCTTTAAGAAACCCAAAAGATGACATACTAATTGAACTTTGTGAAGACGAAAACCAAACTCCTGAAGAATATTTGTTGCCAAGTGAGCACATTCCATTTTATATTGACAATGGAATAGTTCATACATCTACAAATGAAGATGGATTAAAAATATACAAAGTAAAACTTAAATGATTAGGAAGCGAGACTCTGGCGGTATTTATCATTTCGAGAAGATGAAATAAATGAAAAAAAAGCCCGATACTTTTTGGGTATCGGACTTTTAAATTTGTTTGGTTTAGGTTGGTTTAGCCATTTTTCTTTGTGATTTCAATTGCTATCATTCTGGTAACGTCTTTATATTTTACTTGCAAAAGCACTGCATCGCCTACATTTTTTGAGTTGATTATATCTTTCAAATCGTTAGTTGTGCGTACTTCTTTTCTGTCGGCTTTTAATATAATGCCGCCAACAGAAAGACCTCTTTGTGCCACAGGACCATAGCGTTTTACCTCGGAAATATATAAACCATTTGAAACTTCAAATTCATTTTTAGTGCGTTTGTCTAATGGTTTCACAGAGAAGCCCAAATCTTCAAATTTCAATGGCTCATCTTTAAAATCTTCTTCAGCTCCGGTAATTCCTTTGCCTTTACTGTCTGCCATATCGTCGTTCTTATCGGATTTAAGAGTAACAGATTTATTGATTTTTTTGCCGTCTCTCCAAATTGTTAGGTTCACTTTGTCGCCAGCTCTATTCATTGCAATTCTGCTTTGAAGCTCTTCGCTAGTTTTAACTTTTTTGCCATCAAGTTCCAATATTACATCACCATTTTCAAGTCCAGCTTCTTTACCAGCACTTTCTGGGCGTACTTTTTGTATGATTACACCAGCAACATCATTTAGCCCAAATCCTTTTGCTTCAATCACATCACGTATGCTAGAAATTTCGACTCCAATAAATCCACGGTTAATTTTTCCTTTATCAATAAGGTCTGCCACTACAGATTTCACTAAGTCAACAGGGATGGCAAAACCATAGCCCATAAATGTACCTGTTTCAGTTGCAATAGCTGTATTGATACCAATTAAACTACCGTTCAAATCGAATAGCCCACCACCGCTATTTCCTGGATTGATTGCTGCATCTGTTTGAATGAAATATTCTACTGAGAATTGACCTCTTCGTGCCGCTCCCATTCCCAATCTGCCGCGTCCAATTGCACTTACGATACCAGAAGTTACAGTGGAATTCAAACCAAGGGGATTGCCAACTGCAATAGTGAATTCGCCAACTCGCACAGAATTAATATCAGCAAAATGAGCTGGTTTCAAATCAACTGCTTCAATTTTAATTACAGCCAAATCAGTAGCTGGGTCAGTACCAATAAGTCTTGCTTTATATTCTTTCTTGTCTGCTAGGATAACTTTAATTCCATCATCGAAAGCATTTTCGACTACGTGGTTATTTGTAACAATATATCCATCAGATGAAATAATTACACCCGATCCTGCTCCCATAGTGCGTGGTTTTTCTGTTTCATCGCTATCTTCTTCTTTTTTGGGTGCTCTGCCACCAAAGTTAGGCCCGAAGAATTTGAAAAATTCATCTAACTCCTGAGAATTGCCTCCACTTTGCATTCCTTTTGCTTCAGCTTCTACATTGATAGAAACAACTGATTGCACTACTGCTTCGCTAGCGTTGACAAAAGAGTCATTGATTATCTTCATTTGTTGGTTCATAACCACAGGGGGTTTTTCGGCACCAATTTTCGCTTTGCCCGAAGCAAAGATTTCAGCAATTAAGTTTGAATCGAAACTGGTTACTAAAAAAACTCCTGCCAATAAGCCAATGAAAAGTAAACCAGTGTTTTTAAGTGTTTGTGTGTTCATAAAATTAAGTCTCCTAAAAGTTTTAAGCAAAATTAAAATGAGTAATGAACTTTAAATATGTACCTCGTTAGAGTGAATTATTAACGAAAAAGATATTCAAATCTTGTTTGGGACTCGAATCTTTAAATTCTTAGCACCCATTAATACAAAGAATTTTAAAAAAAGTTTCAAAAATTTTATTTTTTCTAAAAACGTATTTGTAAAAGTCTTAAGTTTGAGAAATTGAAATATACATTTGGTTCAAAATCTCTTTACTTCATATTCGATTAAATTTTATTAAAAAAGTGTGAAATCTAAGGAACTGAATATGTTGTGGGTAAAAACAAAATCAAAAGCTAAACAGCTATGCTATGCCTTGAAAAATGGCGAGCACTCGCTAATAGAAATGCAAATCAATCAAAGCAAAGGCGAAGTTGAAATCCAAATTCCTCTACTAAAGAGTGAATTTAGCTTTAAAAAGCAAAACGCTTGGAACACAAATTTAGACATTTTTAAAGATGGCAATCTGATTGGAAATACTAAAAGCGAAAAATTGTATAGCAATAAGTTTGTTCTAACGCTAAATGGCTATGAATACAATTATTTCTATAGAAATAATCCTTTGGCGGAGCTGTTAATTTATGATGCTAAGAGAGAGGAAGATTTGCTTTCTTGCGGTTTGTTTGTAAAGCCAGGTGGCGTAGTAGAAACTGAATTTAGGATGTACGATGCTGGGAATAAATGCAAAGATATAATGCTTATTCAAGCAATTGTATGGTATTTGTTTTATCCAGTAGCTCTTGAAAACACAAGTTCTGATAGTATTCTATTGTTAATGTTGGGCGGAATGTAGTTATAGAACTACTTCCGCACCATTTTGCTTTAAAGATTCATTTGCCGCTTCAAGGATTCGGACAACGTCTCTTCCCGAAGCACCATCTGTAATGGTGGGTTTGCCATTAATTATTGCCAAATGGAATAATTCTACTTCTTCTTTCAATGCTTCTTTTGTGCTAAGAGCAGGGCTATGCATATCGCCACTTCGATATTGCACGAGCATATTATAGATGTCTTCTTTATTTTTCAATTCTACAGATTTGTCGTAGATTTTGATTTTCTCGCTTTGTAGCATATCATCGAAAACAAGCATTCTTTTTGTGCCTGCAATAATGATTGTTCTAATCTTTACTGGCGATAGCCAATTGACGTTTATATGGGCTATAGTGCCGTCAGTGAAGTTTATTGTTAGAAAAGCAATATCTTCTAGCTGTAACTCGCCAAACTTGTATAAACTCTTCCCTGTGGCATTCACAGAGTATGGCTTTTTATTGGTGATGTAATTCAAAATAGATATATCGTGTGGAGCTAAATCCCATAGTACATTCACGTCGTGCTGAAATAAACCTAAGTTCACACGCATCGAATCGAAATAAATAACTTCGCCAAGCTCTCCAGACTCAATAATTTCTTTGATTTTTTGAATAGCTGGCGTATAAATAAATGTATGGTCTACATTTATAATTAGATTTCTATCTTTGGCCAATAAAAGCAATTCATCTGCTTGGGCAGTGTTCAAAGTAAGAGGTTTTTCAAGCCATACATGTTTATTGGCAAGCAATGCCCCTTTGGCTAAATCAAAATGTGAGGCTACTGGAGTTGCAATAGCAATTGCTTGAATATCTGGATTAGCAAAAAGCTCATCAACATTTGTGGTAGTGTGCAGATTCGAAAATTGTTTTTTAATTTTATCTAATTGATTTTGGTCTTTATCTGCTATTTGCAATAAGTTCCAATGTTCCGATTGATAAAAATTTCTAACTAAATGATTGCCCCAATAGCCACAACCAATGATTCCTATATTCAACATTGGTTGCTTAAACTCCTACAGTTTTTTTAGCTAAATCCAAATTTGTTTTGAAATTAGTTTCTTTCGGATTTAGATATACAGCTCTTTCAAGAAATGTTATAGCATCTTTAGCTTTGTTTTGTTTAAGCAAAGCCACACCCAAACTATTATAAGCAGGCCCAAAGTTTGGAGCTAATGCAATAGCTTTGCGAAGAATTTCTTCAGCTTGTGGGCTTTGTCCTTTGTTTATCATATCGTTTGCATACATAAAGTAAAGATTAGCTAAATTTTCTTTCCCTGCATTGTGATTGGCGTCAATAGCTAAAGAATTTTCATAATTTGCTCGAGCCGAATCCATTACGTTTAAGTTTTGGAATGAAACTCCAAGCATATAATAGAAATTAGGATCGTTTGGGTTATATGGCAACGCTTTTTTAATTGTACGTATTCCATCTTCAAACTTTTTTTCTTGGATTTGTTTTGAAGCAATTCCCAGAGCTACTTGCGAAACAAGAGTCATAGCTTGTCCATCAACTTGATTTACCAAAGCTCCTTTTCCCATTTCAATTGCATTTTTACAATAGAAAATTGTAGAATCCAAATCTCCAATTGCAGAGAAATAGAATCCCATAAAATAATGAATACGGGCGTGTTTAGGGTATTTCTGAACTAAAGCTCTAAGTTCATTGCCGCCTTCGTCCATTTTTGCTTTGCGAATGGCAGGGTCTTTTTCCCTTGCTCCAATATCTACTTTTTTAACTGCCGCAAACCAAGGGTCTTCCACAGTAGTTTCTATATCGGCCCAAACAGTCATATATAGAATTGCAAAAATACCAAAGGGAAGGAAAGTGAGCCATTTGCCAATACTTCCAGATTTTTCTTGAATATTTTCTTGAATTTGTTTCTCTTCTTGCATTTTGATTTCTTAATTTATATTTTTAACTTTTACAAATTTATTAAACTTCTTTTAAATATTGAAACTTATGAATAGATTTTGGATAACTTTTCTTGCATTTTGTGTTTTGTTTGCTGCTCAAATAGATTTGCAAGCTGGAACTAAAGCTAGCAAACAGCTTGTAATTACAGACTGCCACTATACTTTGGATTCCGCTTTGCGAGGCACAAAAGCACCAAAGGAAATATTAGATTCGATTACACTTTTAGATGTGGTTTATTTCGGTTTTGATAGCAAATTGCACAGAGGACAAATTTTAGTCAATAAAGAAGTGGCAGAAGATGTGAAATTCCTATTTGAATTAATGAGAAAAGAGCGATTCCCAATTAAATCAACTATTCCAATTGTAGCATTCGATTGGGACGATGATAAATCTATGGAGGCAAACAACACAAGCTCATTTAATTATCGCAAGGTAGCTGGTAAAAACACTCCATCTAATCATTCGTGGGGCAGAGCAATTGATATTAATCCATTCACGAACCCTGCAGTTTATAAGAGTGGAAAAATTTCTCCCAAAGGTGCAAAGTATATCAAGTCTGCAAAAGGTGCTATAAATGGCAAATCTAAAATTCTTCTGGAAATGAAAAAGCGTGGATGGGAATGGGGTGGAGTTTGGACATCACTAAAAGATTACCAACATATACAAAAACTGAGATAATTAATCGTTCCAAACTTGGTCGAAAAGAAAATAACTAATTGTAGTCAGAAGTCCTATATAGGAAATCATTAACATAAGGTTCTCCTGAAAATCTTTGAACTCCCATCCTTCTAATCCCATTTTAGTGGATTCAATGCCGAGCAAAAGATTTGGCAGTAGTATGGGAAAAGAAAGTACTACTAAAAGTGTATTTTTAGCATTTGTTTTTGCAATAATTGCAGAAATAATTGTGCTTGCCGAAGCAAAAGCCAAACTGCCTAATAGAGCTGTTATCCAAAATATTGCTGGATTGCGTATTACAATTTTGTCGTTGAACAGGGTTAGCAATAAAATTGATAAAAGTGTAATCCCTAAGGATATTAAAATGTTGTAAAATAGTTTTCCGAAATAAACTGAAGTGGAATCTGAAATAGATTTCAAAAAAAGTACTGTACCACGCTCTTCTTCCGAAACGAAAGATTTGGCAAGACTTGTCAAAGCACCAAAGAAAACTATTATCCAAATAAATGCTGCACCAATTGAATCTCTAAATTTCTCGTTGCCAACTGAGAACACAATAATAGAAACAGAAGTTAAAGCAAAAAGAGCAATTGTAGAAATGGAATATCTATTCCTAATTTCAGATTTTAATTCCTTTTGGAATACCGCTATGATTCTGTTAGCCAATTAATTACTCGATATTGTGAAACGAGCACCAAGCAAAATTGATAAGTTAGAAATATTCCAATTGCCATCGTTGATTATGCTAGAGAATTTATATCTTTGATTGATTTCAATAAATGGAGCTAAATTATTTGTAATTGGATAGGTGAAACCTAAGCCCAAACTGCCACCAAAAGTCAAAGTACGAAGTGCATCTAAATTGCTGCTTGCATCAATTTCTCTTTCACCATTGGAGTACAAATAATCCACTGGATATAGTATATTTCGCTTATAATCAACAGATTTAGAAGTTAGTAAATTCGCTTCAAGTCCAGCAGAAACATAGAAATTTTTACTAAGGTAATATTCGCACATTGCACCAATATTCAAGGAAAGTCCCGATATGCTTAGCTTTCTACCTTCGTGGAATGTAGTAAGTTCACCCATTGGATTTCGATATTGCTGAATTTCTTTATCGGGCGACTCTAAAATACCACTCATAGTTTCTAAACTCATTCTGGCAGAAATTACAGTTTTAGCGCTAAATCTTTTCGCTACTAAAATTCCAATCCAACCAGAAGAGGCAAAGGCATCTCCAAATTGTCCCCAGCGTTGTTTGTCCTGAGTTTGCTCTTGAGCAGTTGTTCCTAAAGATTTTAAACCATTAGCTGTTGTGAAATTTGCTGAATGACTTGTATAACTTCTCATTAAGTATGCACCGTAGTAGAACTCTGGGTCGTTCACACAATTTACTTTTTCGCCTTCATTCAAGCTTATTACAAATTTGCCTGCAAATGAGTCATAGTTATAACAAAGTGTATAAATACAGCTATTTCCAGCTTCGTCAGTCATTTTAATTACAGCTTTAGCAGGAATATTTTCTTTGCTAAGTTTCAATCCCACAAAAAGTTGAGGTAAGCCAACATCATAGCTTGGCACATTGAATAAGAATCCACTATTATCAAGCACAGTAAAAGCTTTAATACCAGAATCGAATGGTCTGTCTTCACGAATAGTAATTGTATTTAAGTTGTTTTTACTAGTCAATTGCACATAAGGTGCAAGAGTATCTTTTGCATCTACATAATCTATAAATGACTGTCCTCCAATAGTACCATAGGCATCATACTGATCTTTATCGTATCCAAATCCATAAATAGACATACCAAATGGTTCTGCACAGCTTAATTCTCTTGTTCCATAATCTACTTTTATATAAGAAATAGAGTATCGGCTTTCACCCAATTTTTTAAATCGGCTCGAATCAATAGCTCTACCATCTATTTTCAATGTTTGAATAGCACTACTTGGAACAACTAAGTTTACATAGTGATCCCAAAATCCTTTCACAGGAGTTGTGAATCTATATTTTGTTAAGAATTGCTGAGTTGGGCTAATAAGCATCATCATTGGATCGCCAATTTTATCGCCATTGGAAAAACCTTGAGAAAACTGTGCTACTAACACTGGATTGGAAGCACTAACTTGTAAATTGTCTGTTGCTTCTTGCTCATAGTATTCCCCAGCAGAAAGCACTTTCACTAATTTTGCATTAATGAAAACTTTCGTGTCGTCTTTATTGGCAAGCACTCTCATTGAGTAGCGTTTTCGTTTAAAAAGAGAGCCGACATAATATTGCTTTCCCCAAGAGCTTAATGGAGGCATTTGCTCCACTAAGTGGTTGCAGGCAATCACATCTTTATTTGGAACATAAGCACATTGGTGTCCGCTGAAAACAGATATTTTTTTATTAGATGCAATTAAAGAGCCAGTCAAATCCCAACGGCGATTAGAAAAAGGTAATGCTTTTGCAGAAACTTGATAAACATCGCCTTTATTAAGTATTACTGTGAATGGTAAGTTAGGCTCGTGTCCAGAAAATGTTTCTACTGTGGGAGTGATTGAAACTTTAGTGCTATCTTCTGTGGCAACTATTGCAAATTCTGGAAATAAATCAGCACCATCATAGCACATTACTCTATATTGAGTCCCAACTACATTGACTGGTAAAGCCATAAAAGTATCGGTTGTTTGCCTACGTCTATTCAAACCATAAACTATAACAGGTACATCTGCAACAATATGCACAGCTGCATTTTCTTCTATTACTTCCGATGATTTGATTTGTGCTCTTGGGTCTATTTTTATATCTACTACGGTGCCAGCTCTAACGAATACAGTTTCTTTAAAACCAATAGACTGAATTTCAACTGTTACGTTTGCGTCTTTATCCGAAGTAATAAATAACTGAAGAGTTAGAATAGTTTGCTCTGTGGCTTGCACAGGGTCGTTGTGGTTTCGCATAAAGCAAAGCCAAAACTCTTTACCATCTGGGTTTTTCTTATCGGCTTTTAATATTTCGTCAGGAATTTGCGAAAATGAATTGCTTGACAATACAGCGAGTATTATGAATATATAGTATTTTAATTTATTCATTACTTAGCTATTATAAAATTAATAGTTTTACTTTCACCATTTGCAAGGAATACCAATGTGAAAGCACCAGAAAAGTTTTTCAAATCAGGATAAATCTTAAAGAAATAAGTACCCTTTAACAAGTTGAAATCAGTAATTTCTTTATCGAAAGAATCAAATAACTTGTATGGTATATCGCTATAATTAGGAACATCGGCAATTTGTTTTCCATTGAGTGCATAAATCAATAGCTTCACATTGGCATCTTTATCCAAAGTGAAAGGCAAAGTGGATTCATAGCTAATTGGATTTGGATGAAAACGCTCCACTCTCCAATCATTTTGCTGAAAAACAAAATCGGTGAAATTGATGGACGAAACAATATAGGTTAAACTACTGATAGGTGTGCTATTGATTAGTAATTTATTAGCTGCAATTTTAACACTTTGAAGTTTGCCTGCCAATGCTTCAATATTGAAATATGCAATAGTGTCGTTAGTTTTAGCACTTCGCTTTATGAATGTGAAAGTGATTACTTTGTCGTTGTTAATATCGAAAGTAACATTTTCATCTCTTTGGCTTTGGCTAATTAATGTATCAAGATTGGCAAAAGACATAGCTTTTGGACTCAACATTTTGCTTGGGTAACTAATCTCTAATTGAACAGTATCGCCAATAGCTATATCGACATCGGTAACAATAGGAATAGAATAATTGATTCCACGAGTAAAACCAGCACTCCCAAATTCAATTTTGATAGATTGGGCTGAAAGAATTGAAGCTGAAACAATAAGCAGTAATAATATTTTTTTTATGCTGATCAATGGATTTTGTATTGTTTATATCTTCAAAATTAAGAAATAGTAACGAAAGTTTCACTATTTTTAAGTTTTCTGTTTCTTTTTCTTGGCAGCTGGGAATAGCACATTGTTCAAAATTAATCTGTATCCAGGCGACATCTTATGTAAATTCAAGTCAGTTGGTGGGTCGCCTATGTGGTGAGTATAGTCCTCTGGGTCGTGTCCTGGGAAGAAAGTGAATGTACCTCTTCCAAGTGTGCCGTGTATGTATTTCACTTCATCTGTCTTTTCTCTTTCGCCAAGAATAATTACTGATTTCTTTATTTTATCTTTTTTGAAAGCGGTAGTTGCACCCACAAACCCACGAATTAATCCTTCGTGGCATTGAGTAAGCATAGTAGGGACTGGGTCGTATTTAGCAGAAAATTCAAATAAAGTGAAGTTATCGGCTTCAGGATTGCCAAGCGAAGTAGCCCCTGCATCAATATCGGATAAGCCACGGCTTTCTGTTCCCAAATTGATATTGAAGTTCTCGAACGCAAAAGTTTGGGTGTAATCTAACTTGCTATTTGCATTATAATCAATCGGGTCGCCATCAAGTGATTCTTCCACAATATCAGTACGGATAGTAGCCATAGCTAAGTCAAGACTTTCCGATGCATTGCACATAGTGAACATATATCCACCATTTGCTACAAATTCACGCACTTTAAATGCCACAGCTCTTTTCAATTCTGATAATTTTGGGAAGCCAAGTTTTTGTGCTGTGGCTTCATTGAGAGCAACTTGCTGAATATACCAAGGAGCACCTGCATAGTTCGCACCGAATTTGCTATACTGACCTGTGAAATCTTCGTGATGTAAGTGAATCCAATCGTATTCTTTCAACTTACCACCAATTACTTCTTCGTCCCAAATTATAGTATGCTCCACTTCAGCATATTCCAAAGCTATGCGAACTGCATCGTCCCAAGGCAAAGCACCAGGAGGAGCATAAACGGCAATCTTTGGAGCTTTTTCCAGCTTTATCACATCCATATTTGATTTTTCAGATGTTACCTGTGCCACTATGTTTTGATAGTCGCCTTCGGAAAGAGTTTCGAAAGACACCCCACGAATTCTACATTCATTAGCCACTTTGTCGCTATATTCAATGCCAAACGAGCCTGAGCGATAATTCAAAAGCCAATCTGTTTTGCCACCATTCTTTAGCACCCAAAATGTAAGCCCATAAGCTTTCAAATGATTTGTTTGGGTCAAATCCATTGGAATAAAGATTTGATCGGCACTTGCTATTGAAAAAATTATATTTAGAAGTAAAATTATTTTCAGTTTCATTTTTTGTTTTTTATATATTTCAATTACCAAACAATTTTGGCAAAAGCTCTTTCTACACGTTCATCAGTTTCTTTTGCATTGTCGCCAATCGCAGTTAAGTGTCCCATTTTTCTTCCTTTTCTGGATTCAGCTTTGCCATAAAGGTGTAGTGCTACGTTTTCGTGTAAAGTATCTTCAATGTTTTCGAAAACGCCTTTTCCATCTTTTTCACCTAGTATGTTAATCATTACAGCCGATGGACGAACCAAATTTGCTGAACCAAGTGGCAAGTCCAAAACAGCTCGAATTTGATTCTCAAATTGCGATGTTTTACATCCCTCAATTGAATAATGCCCAGAATTATGAGGACGAGGTGCGATTTCGTTGAATAATATTTCACCATTTTTTGTGAGAAACATTTCCACTCCAAATACTCCAACTCCATTAATAGTTTGAATGCACTTGCTTGCAATTTCCTTAGCATTATCCAAAATATTAGATTCAATATTTGCTGGAGCTATCACTTTTCTGCAAATATGATTTTCTTGAATAGTTTCCACACAAGGATAAACGATTATTTCACCAGAAAAGTTTCTTGCCACCATGACGGCTAGCTCATTACTGAAGTTCACAAAGCTTTCCGCCATTAGCTCTCGCTCTGGATTGCCTTTTTTGAACTTATCGAATGCTGCTATAATGTCGGTGCTATTTCTGATTGTGAAATTTCCATAGCCGTCATAGCCATTGCGTCTGGTTTTTATCAAGAAAGGAAAACCATATTCAAGAGCGAAATTATCTGCATCTACAAGACTATCCACTTTGGCAAAATTTGCTGTTTTGATTCCAATTTTAGAGAAAGTTTCTTTTTGAGTGAACTTATCTTGCACAAGTGACATTACTTTGGAACTTGGAGCTAAAGTAACATATTTTTCAATATGTTCTAAAATGTGAGTATCTATAAATTCATTTTCTAAAGTGACTACATCTACTAATTCGATAAATTTATCTAATTCTTCTTGATTTTTGTATCCACCCCCAAAATCAAATTTTGTCATTTTTCCAGCAGGGGAGTTATCACCATTTTCTATAATTGCAACATCCAAACCCATACGCATTGCCGCTTGCAGGGTCATTTTTGCTAACTGACCTCCACCCAAAATGCCAAGAACTAATGGTTTGCCGATATGTTTTTTTGATTCAATCATTGTTAAATTTTAGTTAATTATTATAATTTGAAAAACTTAGCTTAGCAAAATTATATTTTTTTTGTTAAGTTAACAATATGATTTGAGAATAAAATAAGATTGAATGTTTTTTCGTTATAATTTAAAAGAATAAAAGTAAGCCAAAATCACTAAATAAACCCTTAGAAAGGAGGTGTGACTTCAGCAACAAAATTACTTCACGAAGGTTGTCTAAAAAGGAATTTGATTTCCTTTTGAACGACCCAGAAGAAAATAGCCACGACAGCTCTCTCAGCCAAAAAGTTTTGATTTTGAATCAGAGCTATGAGCCGCTAACCACTTGTTCCGCACGAAAGGCACTTGTGTTGCTATTTCTTACTAAAGCCGACCTAATAGAAGCTCGCACCGACAAACTGGTGCATACCGTAAGCCAAACATTTCCATACCCAAGCGTAATCAAACTTGCCAACTATAAACGAATACCTTACAGGCAAATTGAGATAAGCCGCAAAAATATATTTAAAAGAGACAACAATTGCTGCCAATACTGTGGCACGCATACGACAGCACTAACGATAGACCATGTGTTGCCGAAATCTCGTGGCGGTAAAGAAACTTGGGAAAATTTAGTAACTGCTTGCTTCCGCTGCAACAATGCAAAAGGAAACCTGACACCAAGCGAAGCTGGTATGAAATTACTTTCGCAGCCATCGAGACCGAGCTATATAATGTTTTTGAATAAGACCATTGGTAGCCAAGAAGAAACGTGGCGGCAATTTTTATATCATTAAAAGTTGGGTTGTGGGTGGATTTGCAATTTTTATTAGTTTTTTCTAAGTTTATGGGAAAATAATTTAGGAAATGAAAATAAAAGTATTATTAATTGTCATAATATTAGTTTTTTCAACAAAAAGCTTATTTAGTCAAAAGATAGCACTTCAAAAAGTTAAGATTAGTGATAATGAATTTAAATCAATATTTGGAGCTTTAAAGACAAATCAAAATATTGTGTTTTGTTTACTTGGGAATGGTTTTTTAAGAGCTGAGAATTCTGAAAATACTGATAGTTTGATTAATATTTCACAAATATTAGATAATGAAAATTATGCTAAAACTAATAAGTTAGGAGTTTGGTCTAAGTAAAGAAATATATCTATTTCATAATATACTATGAAAAGAATATTCACAATTGCCTCTGCTAATAAAGTTGACGTTTTAGTAAGTTGGAATTGAATTTATATTGTTTGCCATATCTTGTCCACCTACTTCTGATTATGAAGATAATTATTAATTCTAACTTCTTAACACACGTTTTTATTCTTAAATTTTAATACAGTGAAGAACATATTGGTATAATCTCTTGTTGATTATTTGGCAAAACTTAGCTAAATTGCTAGATGTTTAAAATCAATATCTCAATCGAAAGAAATAAAGATGGCTTTTTGGCCATTCCTACTGATGTGGGCGGGGTGCATTGCCAAGCCAAAACTCGCAAAGAAGCCATAGATTTACTTAAGAAAACAGTAGAAACTATGCTGTTAGATTATACCGAAGAGGCAATCTATGAGCTAAAGTCCCGTGAAATATTCACTAATACTATTGTGATTGATTTGGATTAGTTGCGTGGGTTTTTAAGTTCTATTTGCATATTCTTAAATTTTGCCAAATCGTGCGATAAATCTATTACGTTTAACACACATCCACGAGTCATTTGAAGATAAGTTACTGATATTCTTTCTTTAGATTCGCTATCGCCGAAATTAGACATTTCGCTAAGCAACCCTTTGAATTGCTCCAAACTTGCTTCAAACTCACGTTGCACAAGCTCCATCCCGTCTGCACCTGCATTTGCTGGCTTCAATTTGCTGGAAAGTGTCCAAATAATTTTACCTTGAAAAATTAGGTTCATCATTTGTTCGCCAAGTCCATTGCTAGCTCCAAGTTCAAATAGCAAACCCATATCGTTACGTTTGCGAAGACCATTTTTTGTATAATCGTCTAGCATTTCAAGCACTTGTTCTGTGTCGTTGGATAACTTCATTGCTTAGTATTTAATTGTGGCTAAAATTGAATTATAAACTGATTCGACTTCGGTGGCAGTCGGTAACTCTTTGCTTGTGAAATTCATCGGAAATACTGAAAACTCGTAGTAATTATTGAGTGCAGACTGATAGACAACACATTTGGCAGTCATTGCTCCGCCTGTTGTGGAAGTTTCATACTGAACAAAGTTGTTATTGCCTAACACAATAGAGCGGAAATTTCCAACTTGTTTGACACCTGCTGAGCTTTTTTTAATATTGTTTTCAAGTCCAGTCCTTGCTAATCCAATCAGACCTTCTTTCTTCACGATGTCGTCAATTTGTTCGTTTTTTTTGATTTCTTTGAAAACAACACATAGGGTATAATCCTGATTGACAGCAACAGCTATCACATCGGAGCTGAGTTTATCTTCCACATCCACAAAGAACCAGTCTTTGGGAATGAATGCTACCATATCGCCTGGCTCTGAACGTACGAATAAATCCGACATTTCAAGCTCTGGCTTAGGGCTAAGTCGCATTCTAAGTGGAGTGTCTGGCTCATCGTTCTTTTCTCTAACTATAATACAGCTATTCACGAAAAGAACTATTAGCAATATGTAAGCAAATTTTCTGATTTTATTGTTTACCAAAATCAATATTCTTCCACGTGAAGTTCACCTGGAGAGTCGTGTTTGTGTAGCTTATAGCCACGCTTACCAACAAGGAAATTATTCATAGATTCAATCATTCTAGGATTGCCGCACAAATAAAAATGTGTTTTTTCAGGATTTATTTCAATTCCGCAGTTATTTTCTAACACTTTATCTTCTAAGTGTCTTTCTATATAGCCACGAAGACCTTCCCAATAATCATCGGCTTTTAGCAAAGTCGGGAGGTAATGGAAATTTGGGAAAGTATTTTGTATGAAAGAAAGTTCGCTATGATAGCCCAAATCCCAGGGCTGAGCAGCACCATGGAAAATAGCTAAGTTTACATTTTTGAATTCCATTATATTAGTTCTCAAAAAACTAATGAATGGCGAAAGTCCAGTACCTGTTGCCACCATAACAATATTGCAATTTGGTGGAGTTTCAATTAATTTGAAATGCCCAGGAATTTCAGGATCTACCCACATTCTACGACCAGGAGACAAATTGAATAAACGAGGAGTGAGATGACCAGCTTTCACCTGCGAAATATAGAATTCAAAATGTTGTGGGTCGTTGCCAGAACTGGCAATAGAATAAGAGCGTTTAATTAAAGTATTTTTCGGAACTTTTTCGACTGGAGGCACAGAATTTGTAGATCGTGGCTCATGTTCCATAAGTCCAATAGTGCCGAATTGACCAGCGAAGAATTTGCTACGAGGTTCATCAGTACGACATCTGAGCACCATTAAGTCTGGTGTAAGCAATATTTTGCCTATTACTGTCGCATTATACTGATTGCTATCCATAAAAAACCAAGATTTCTGTCAAAATTTATCTTTTTCAGACTTCAAAACTATACCAAAAATCTTATAAATCAAAGAAAAAAAGGTTTTATTTGCTTTTTTAGACATATTTGAAGCAAATTGTAAACTAAAAAAGATAGGCAATTATTCATTTTTTGCCTACCTTTTGAGAACTTAAATAACAATTTATTTCTTCCGATTTTCTTTGTCGAGTTCAGTAAGATTGTCTATTGTATTTATCACTTTGTAAACATCATTTTTCACTAGTAATAAAGCTGGATAGACATCTCTAGCAACTACCACTTTATAAGACACGTTGAAGTCTGGAGCAAGAGGAGTAATAGGATGAGTATAGGTATATTGCACTTCTATCTGCTCTATTCCCCACCAAGCATTGTATTCGGTAGAATAATAGTTGCCATTAGCTTCCCTATCCATGAAGGTGTAAGGCAAAAGCTGCCAAGTTTGTTTGTTTGACGATTTCATATAAATCAAAACCATACCTTTTTCTTCCACTTCGGAAGTGATAGCTGAAGTATTGTACTTGAAAGTCCATTTATTAGACAGATTAGGATCTTTTTGCCAACCATTTGGAGTGACAGTGAATTCAAATGTTTTGAATTCTGTATAACCATCTCCTCTGCCCTGATTGCCCGATGGACCAACTGGACCACGATCGCCTTCGCAAGAACTAAGCAAGATGACTACAAATGTAGCTGCTAAAAGAATTGTGATTCGGAAAAGATATTTAATTGAAAGTACACTCCCTTTATAGCCAGTTTGTAATGATTTGTTCATTTTGAAATCCTGTATCTGTTAAAGAAAGTAATTGATTGTTGCCCTGCAATCTAAACGAAATCTTATTTGAAAGGTTTCAATAAAATCAAAACAAAATACATTTATGGATTCAATATTGGTATCGAATCAACACTAAACCGCAATTAGAACTCACGAAATATTTACATATTTTCCAATTAGTTAAATAATTTATTTGAAAGAAATGAGAAATTACTTATATTTGCTTTCCGAATCGAGGGGAAACGATTCTAACCAGAAAAACGCAGCAAAAAAAAAATAATCAAATAAAAGAGGAGTTTGAATATGAATGAGTTCTCACTTATTGGCTATGAGCCGACTTCCACTGTGGAAGTGCCTTTCTATTTAATGTCCGTGGCGGCTGGTATCCCAGTGCCAGTGGAAAGCGAAGTAATTGATAAACATTTAGACCTAAATGAGTACCTTGTGGAGCATCCATCGGCTACTTTCTTTGCCAAAATGAATGGCGATTCTCCTTTTATTTCTGATATAAAAAGTGAAGATATTCTTGTGATTGATTCAGCTTTTGAGCCACACGATGGCAGTTTAGTGGTTGTTGATGTGAATAACAGTTTGACTATTCGTTATTATAGAGTTTTGGATGGGGAAGTTTTCCTTGAGTCTGATAATAGCCAATTTATGCCAATTGGCATTAGTGAAATGATTGACTATAAAATCCTTGGAGTAGTTCGCAAAGTGGTGCATTCTTTCAATTGATTTGCATTAAGTTAGCAATCGGCACGATTATTGGGATTTATAAAGCTCAAAGTTTACACTAACGAATTAATATGAAAGTCCAAAAAGTTATAGAATTTCAGAAGAAATACGATTTCGAAGCACCCGTTTTTTCGGCTACCCACAAATCGCAACAGGCAAGAGACACACAGAATAAAGATGTTTACTCGATTGATTTAAATTCATATTTGATTCCGAACTCAAAGACCCACTTTATAGTTAAAGTCAGTGGCGAATCTATGATTAAGGATAATATCTACGATGGCGATTTGCTGATTGTGGATAAAAGTGCAACTGCAATTGACGGCAAAGTGGTAATCGCTTCGCTAAACGATGAAATGACAGTAAAGCGTTATAGAGTGATTGATGGCGTTACGTATCTATTTGCAGCCAACGATAAATTTCTACCTATTGAGATTAGTCCATTTTGGCAATTCGAAATTCAGGGAGTTGTGAAGCACGTTATCCGAAATGTGTAATATAATTTTACAACTATTATTTTTTTTTGCATAACATAATCAAGACTCAATTGTAATAAATTGTATTCTATGTAATCTTACTATTGAATTAATAATTCAAATAGGATTAACTAAATACAATTATTCAAATCTCTAGGGCTTATTATGAAAATATTCCTTGTAATATTTTGTTCCTTTCTTTGCAATGCTTTTGCATTATCGCAAACTAATACCGATACACTTCAAAAAAGCAATTTACTCACTTCTAACGATCCAAAATTTAGTAGCAGAGTAGGGCTGACCGGCTCAATGTTTACTGGATATGGACTTACTTATATGACAAAAATCTCTGATGATTTTTGGATAGAAGGCACTGGTTCTATATTTGGCTCTGGTGAAACAAACTCATCGAATATAAGAATGACTATTGGAATTGAGCTGCAAAGAGATATGCTTAAATCAGAAGAAATGAGATTCTATACTTTTGTGGCAACAAGCTATTGGTATAATAACGATAAGTTCGAATCGCCAATTTCTAGCAATTCAGAAAGTAATTATGTTGGTGGCTTAGGAATGGGTTTTGAAGTGGTAGTGATGAAGCACTTGGCTTTAAATATTGAAAGTGGATTTCTATATAGAAGCACTTCGCTTACTAACACTTCTCCAGAATTAACTAGTAGTCACTACTATCTAGGCATAGGAGTAGGCGGTGGGATTAGATATACTTTCTAATTAGTCAAAAAAATAAATTTAATTTATAGTAGCTTATTTGTAATATTAAAGATTATTCTTTATATTTACAGGTGAGTTTATTCCCTGCTATCAAGGGATTTCAATCGGCTCGAACTAAGGAATTACCTGATAACTCAATAGAAATTACAATCACCAGTTTGGTAAACAATAGCAAATCAGACACAACTTATGTTATTGCAAAACAAATCGTTAAGAACTTAGCAACATATATTGAAGAATTTGAACTTTGCCGATCTGGTAGCATGATGGCAAATTGGTCAGTATTTGATGGACAAGCAGCAGTTAATGTGCCTTTGCTTAGTAGTTCAAATAGTCCATCGGAATATGAAGTACTACTAAAAACAAGAGAAAAATATAATACGATTTTTTTATATGCTAATGATTCTGCAATTGTAGCTTGGAGTATGAATTCCAACTATGACTGGCATAATGCAGAAAAAAACACTAAAATATTTAATTATTCTGATATTGAAAGATTAACTGTCTTAAAAACGGGTAATATTTGGCCAGGTGTAGGTTATGGTGCTTTGGTGGGAGGACTTGTATTATGGGCTGGTAATGCGACTGATAATCATTCAAATCAATATTATAGTTTTCCTATGTTTATTTTAGGAGCAGTTTGGGGAGCACAGTTTGGTGGAATCGTTGGTGCTATAATGAATATTGATATAGAAGATGATATAAATGGTAGTCAATTAGAATATTTAAAAGTGCTACCTGAGATTAAGCGAAGATCAATTTACAGCCAATTACCACCTCCAGAAATACAGAAATTATTAGCGAAATAAAAATATTTATTCTGGTTTCGACTTACAACCTCTTTCCTAAATAAACTTGACCACATTCTTTTCCATCGAAATCAGCTATATTTGGAAGAAATGCCCATTGGCTGAAACCATACTTTTTTAGTAAATTTATACTAACTATGTTTTGCTCCAGTATAATTGCAAAAATGGACTTGTAACCAAGTTCTTCAGTCCTTTCTAACATTTTTTCTATCAATTGGCTTGCTATTCTCTGACGCCAATGAGTTCTTGCAACAAAGTAGCTAATTTCCACTGTGAATCGGAGTGCTTTTCTGCCTTCTCTATAAGGGCTAATAGAAACCCAAGCTACTACTTTCCCATCGACTTCCCATATAAAGATAGGGTAGGCATTGGGAGTATGCTTAACAAACCATTCTGTTTTCTCGGTAATCGTTACGTATTCGGTATCCGCAGTCGATATACGGCTTTCAATTGCTTCATTGTAAATAGAGAGAATTGCTTGCAAATCCTCTTTTTTTGCTATTCGTATCATTAGCTTCCCAACTGTGAATTTAAGGAAAATATCATAAATCTAATACTAAATTATAATTTCTTTAGGAAACTTGAAACTAATATAATTTATTTACATATTTTTGGAGTAAATAGTTTTAATAATTGCGGTAGAAAATGAAAATACTTTTAGTGGAAGATGAGCAAAAAGTTGCTGCATTCATAAAGCAGGGTTTGGAAGAACTGAACCACACGGTAGATTTGGCACACGATGGAGTGAAAGGAAAAAAACTTTCTATAGAAAATGAGTATGATTTGATAGTGTTAGATGTGATGTTACCAAAGAAAAGCGGGATAGAAGTTTGCCAAGAAATTCGCAAATTCAACAAAACTGTGCCAATTATGTTGCTTACTGCTCTCGGCACAACTGACGATAAAGTAAATGGTTTGGAAGCTGGTGCCGATGATTATCTTGTGAAGCCATTCCACTTCAAAGAATTCTTAGCAAGAGTGAAAGCTTTAACCCGCAGAAAAAATGAATTCAGCGATGATGATGTTTTGAGGTTCTGCGATATTGAGCTGAATAACGTTACTAAGGAAGTGCATAGGGCTGGGAATTTAATTAAGTTGACGGCCAGAGAGTTCGCTTTACTTGAGTTTATGATTAAAAACATAGGAAAAGTGCTGAGCCGTGCCGATATTGCTGAATACGTTTGGGATATAAATTTTGAAACAGGTACAAACGTTGTTGATGTATATATGAATTACTTACGAAATAAGTTGGACAAGGGTTACGACAAAAAATTAATCCATACTATAGTTGGTATGGGCTATGTAATGAAAGAAGAAGCAATCAAATAAAATGAAAATAAGGGTAAAACTCAATCTTCAATTTAGTATAATAATTGCAGCAATCACTGCTTTGGTGTTTGTTGCAATTTATTTTATTTTAGACCATAATACTAATTCGGAATTCAACGAAAGATTGAAGAATAGAGCTTTGATTAGAGCGACTTTGCATATAGAAAATGATTATACTGATAAAAAATTGTTTGAAACATTCGAGCAGAAATACTTAAGTAAACTTGATGGAGAGATATATGAAATTTACGACACAAGAAAACCAAAAACTTACAATCAGAAAAATAAATTATTAAACATAACCAATGAAAATGTTAATAGTATAATAAAAAATAGAGAATATAATTTCTCGGTTGGTGAAAGGCATTACGTAGGCATATATTATGGTAATAGAGGTGAAAGCTTTATTGTGATAGTTTCTGCAATAAACCATCAGGGCAAAGACCAACTGCAGGCAAACATTCTTTTGCTGATTGTATTATTTTTTGGTATTGTAATAGTTAGTTTTATTTCTGGCTATTTTTTTAGCAGGAATGCACTTGAACCAATTGTTGAAATCACAAAGAATGTGAATGAAATATCGGCTCGCAATTTAGACCAAAGATTGAAAGAAAATATTAATAACGATGAACTTTCGAATTTGATAAATACTTTCAATCAGCTTTTGCTGCGGTTGGATAATTCATTTCAATTGCAACGTACTTTTGTGAGTAATGCATCCCACGAGCTTCGCACTCCTCTTACCCACATTATAGGCGAACTGGAAGTAGCACTAACAAAGGAGCGTGATGGCGATTATCAAATTCAGCTTGTAGAAAAAACACTTGTAAGTGCTCAACAAATGAAAACATTGGTGAACGATTTGCTAATGTTTGCACAAACTAATATTTACGAAGAAAATAATTTCCAAGAAGAATTACGACTGGATGAATTAGTATTCGATGTGATTGGTGAAGTGCAGAAAAGCAAGCCCACAGCAGATATATCAATGTATTTCGATATACCTCCAGACGATTCGGACAAACTGCAAATTAAAGGTAATAAGAATTTGTTACAAGTGGCATTTATTAATTTAATTGAGAATGCTATAAAATATTCCGACAATAAAAAAGTGGAGTGTAGACTGGATTATGATGGCACTCGAATGATATTTTCTGTGAAAGATAATGGCATTGGTATATCGCAAGAAGATTTAAATCATATATTCCAACCATTTTACCGAGCTAGCAAAGCAATGCACAAAGAAGGACATGGCATAGGGTTAGCTTTAGTAGATAAAATAATAAAAGCCCACAAAGCTGAAATACGAGTTGAGTCTGAACTGAAATTAGGCACAAAATTCACTGTGGAATTTAAAGCATAAGCAAGTAATTATTTGAATATTTGTTTTAAATAACCGCAATATATTATTTGGCTAATTAAAATTATTTAAACTTAGAGAATAATATGAATGTAAATCATAAAGGATTAGCCAAAGAATACATCTCAAAGTATAAATTCAAAGCTGAGATGAACTCATATAATTTCGATTTACTCCCAACAGCCAGCCATTTTGGTGAAATTGAACTTACTATTTTCGATTTCGTACACAAATTGTAACCACTTAAATTGCAAATATATCCTCCGTTTTCATTAAATTTGTTTTTACTTAAAATTCAATTTCAAAAAAATGTTTAGACAAAGAAGTATAAAATGTGGTGATTTACGCCCTGCAAATGTGGGTGAAACAGTGGTAATCAATGGTTGGGTATCAAACGTTAGAGATATTGGCAAAATCATATTTGCTGATATTCGAGATAGATATGGGCTTTGCCAAGTGGTATTTGAAAGTGACGATGAAGCTTTGCTATTGCGAGGCAGAGAGCTGAAAAGTGAGTTTGTGGTTTGGATATCAGGCGTGGTTCGCTTGAGAGAAAGCCCAAATCCGAATATGCCGACTGGTTTAGTGGAAATTGTGGCAAAAGACTTGGGAATAATAAACCGAGCTGAGTTGCCACCATTTGAAATTAAAGAAGATATTGAGACAAACGAAGAACTAAAGCTGAAATTCCGCTATTTGGATTTGCGTCGTCCCGATATGCAACGCAAGTTTATTGTTCGCAACCACGTTTACCAAATTACACACCAATACTTTTTTGAGAATGACTTTTTGGAAGTGGAAACTCCAGTGCTTATGAAATCCACACCAGAAGGAGCAAGGGATTTTCTAGTGCCGAGCCGAATTAATAAAGGGAAATTCTATGCACTACCGCAGTCGCCACAGATATTTAAACAAATATTGATGGTGTCTGGTTTCGACCGCTATATGCAAATAGTGAAATGCTTCCGTGATGAAGATTTACGTTCGGATAGACAGCCAGAGTTCACTCAAATAGATGTTGAGATGTCATTTGTGAACCAAGCCGATATATTGACTGTAACGGAAGGATTTATCCAAAGACTTTGGAAAGAAGTGCTGGGAGTGGAAATACAAACACCATTCCAAAGAATGAGCTACAAAGAGGCGATGACTCGCTATGGTTCGGACAAACCAGATTTGCGATTTGGAATGGAATTGAATTCACTTAACGAAACAGTTGCAAAATCTGAATTTAAAGTCTTCCAAGATGTGCTTGCAAATGGCGGCGAAGTGGCTGCACTAAATGCAGAGGGTTGCGGAAACTATACTCGCAAGCAATTGGACGACCTGACTGACTTTGCCAAGAAGTATGGAGCAAAAGGACTTGCATATATTAAATTAGAAAATGGCGAAGTCAAATCACCAATAGCAAAATTTTTAACTACTGAAGAAATGGCTGCTATTATAGAAAAATGTGGAGGCAAAGATGGCGATTTGATTTTAATATCATCGGACACTTGGACAAAAGCATACACTATATTGGGTGCATTGAGACTGGAAATAGCAAGACAATCTAAATTATTCGACAAATTAAAAAATACATATAGCTTCCATTGGGTAGTGGATTTCCCACTTTTCGAAAAAGACGAAGAAACTGGCGATATGCACGCAATGCACCACCCTTTCACAAGTCCACATCTAGATGATTTGGAATTGCTGGATACTGACCCAAGCAAAGCCAGAGCAATAGCACACGATTTGGTAATAAATGGTGCGGAAGTTGGTGGCGGTAGTATCCGTATCCATAATGGGAAAGTGCAAGAGCAAATGTTCCACAAGCTTGGATTAAGCCAAGAAGATATAAATAGTAAATTCGGCTTTTTAATTGAAGCATTAAAATACGGAGCTCCACCACACGGAGGAATTGCATTTGGTTTGGATAGATTGGTGATGATACTTACAGGCACAGACAACATAAGAGACGTTATAGCATTCCCCAAAACTACATCGGGCGTATCGCTAATGGACGGCTCTCCATCGGAAGTGGACGACACCCAATTAAAAGAACTTTGGATACAGACATTGAAGAAGGAAGTGAAGGAGTAGGTTCGACCTAAATACAATGCAACAAAAGCGTAAATATAATGTAATCTTTCGAGCTTGCGATGTCGTTAATGCAGTTAATAACAACCCACGCCCTTTTAACTTGAGTAAAAATCAACTTATTAAAGTTTGTTTTTTGTCGCTATTAGATGCATTGCGGGGAGTGGATTATATAATAATAGTGCTGGGCGATAAACTTTCCGAAGATATGGTAAACTTTTTTGAGAGCCAAAAAGTAGATTTACGTTTGGGTAATTTTGGCAACGACGCTTCAATTCGTGAGACTATTAAAATAGCTAATACTTTGCCTGATGATGAGTGGATTTATTTTTGTGAAGATGACTTTTTACATGTGGCGGACTGCTTCCAAAAAGTAGATAAATTAATTGAAGCGTTTAATAGTATATTTCCGCTTAATATTACTTTCGATACATTACACACAAAAAACAAACTATACTATGCTTTGAAATGGGCAAAGCTGTTTTTCAATGATAATTTCCGCAGCTTGAGTTTCACTTCGTTCTATGGCAAAAAAGACTTGGTAATATTTCTGCCAGACTATCCAGATAGATATATTCCTAAATATAGAAGGCACTCTTTAATAGTACAAACTAAAGACCACCACTGGCGACAAGTGCAAAGTGTGACTTTCACTTTCCTGATGCAATCGGCTGCTGTGAAAAAGCACTACGATTTATTTATGAAAGCATCGAATAAAGCAAATGATAAAATGCTTAGCAATAAATTATTTGGTAACTATGGCTTGTTTGCTCCTGCTGTTGCGTTCTCGCCAATGCCAGGCTTATCTACCCACATGCACCGAGATACAATGACTGAACTTGTAGACTGGGAAACAATAGTAAAGAAATATTTGGAAAAAATATAATAAGGGGAGAAAAGAATTTAGCTTCTATGAATATTTGGGCTTTCTGCCGAGTCTATCGAAGTGCCATATTCTATTTATAGCAACTCATCAAAGTATTTGGCTTTTAGGAATTGGGTGTTTTTGGTCATAAGTACTTAATATATAAGAAAAATTGTTATATTTGTTCGTAGTTAGTTATGTTGAAATCAAAAAAGTTGCTTTGGTTCACACAATTTAAAGTAGTTTGATGATTTACAAACATACATTTAAAAAATATAAAGGAAAGGAATTAGGAAATGAAAAACAAAATATGGCTTAATCTTGTTTTGCTGTTACTGACATTGAATGTTTATTCTCAAACAATTGAAAAATTGATGAGAATAGGTGAAGAAAAATATAATAAGAAAGATTATAAAGGTGCTATTATTTCTTATAGCAAAGCAATAGAATTAGATCCTAAAAATTCAGAGGCATATTACAATAGAGGAAACTGCAAAGACGATTTAGGAGATAAGAATGGTGCAATAGATGATTACAATAAGGCAATAGAATTAGATCCTAATGATTCAAAAGCATATAATAATAGAGGAAACTGCAAAGACGATTTAGGAGATAAGAAGGGTGCAATAGAAGATTTAAACAAAGCAATAGAATTAGATCCAGAAAATTCAGTTGCATATTATAATAGAGGAAACTGCAAATACAATTTAGGGGATAAGAAGGGAGCAATCAATGATTTCAACAAAGCAATAGAATTAAATCCTAATTATTCAGAGGTATATAATAACAGAGGACTCTGCAAATCCAATTTAGGAGATAAGAAGGGTGCACTTGAAGATTACAACAAAGCAATAGAATTAGATCCTAATGATTCAAAAGCATATTATAATAGAGGAATCTGCAAATACGGTTTAGGAGATAATTATGGTGCACTTGAAGATTACAACAAAGCAATAGAATTAGATCCTAAAAAATCAGATGCATATTATAATAGAGGAGTCTGTAAATACGATTTAGGAGATAAGAAGGGTGCAATCAATGATTACAGCAAAGCAATAGAATTAAATCCTAAAAATTCAGAGGCTTATTACGATAGAGGAAACTGCAAAGCAGGTTTAGGAGATAAGAAGAGTGCAATAGAAGATTACAATAAGGCAATAGAATTAGATCCTAATGATTCAAAAGCATATTATAATAGAGGAATCTGCAAATACGGTTTAGGAGATAATTATGGTGCACTTGAAGATTACAACAAAGCAATAGAATTAAATCCTAAATATTCACTTGCATATTATAATAGAGGAGTCTGTAAATACGATTTAGGAGATAAGAAGGGTGCAATAGATGATTATAGCAAAGCAATAGAATTAGATCCTAAAAAATCAGATGCATATTTAAATAGAGGAAACTGCAAAGCAGGTTTAGGAGATAATTATGGAGCAATCAATGATTATAGCAAAGCAATAGAATTAAATCCTAATGATTCAGTTGCATATATGAATAGAGGAAACTGCAAATCCGATTTAGGAGATAAGAAGGGAGCAATAGATGACTACAACAAAGCAATAGATTTAAATCCTAATGATTCAGATGCATATTATAATAGAGGCATCTGCAAATCCGATTTAGGAGATAATTATGGTGCAATCAATGATTACAACAAAGCAATAGAATTAAATCCTAATTATTCACATGCATATTATTATAGAGGTGTCTGCAAATCCGATTTAGGAGATAAGAAGAGTGCAATCAATGATTATAGCAAAGCAATAGAATTATATCCTAAAAATTCAAGTGCATATTATTATAGAGGCATCTGCAAATCCGATTTAGGAGATAAGAAGGGAGCTTGTATTGATTTAAACAAAGCATTGGATTTAGGATTATATCTAGCAGAAAAAGCAATTAATGACTTATGCAAATAAATTGCTTACGAAAACATTACTAAACCAAAAAAAGGTGGGCTATTTCTAACCCACCTTTTTTTTATTCAATTCTTATTTCTTCTCGTTGTCGTCCACTACTGTGTAGTCAGCTTCTATGAATATTTGGGCTTTCTGCCGAGTCTATCGAAGTGCCATATTCTATTTCCAGCAACTCATCAAAGTATTTGGCTTTTAGGAATTGGGTGTTTTTGGTCATAAGTACTTAATATATAAGAAAAATTGTTATATTTGTTAGTAGTTAGTTATGTTGAAATCAAAAAAGTTGCTTTGGTTCACACAATTTAAAGTAGTTTGATGATTTACAAACATACATTTAAAAAATATAAAGG
>Ga0163148_10000356_pt1 | contig 62094 bp, 41 predicted proteins | sample OliLakLV19MP7P2_FD_148606 | JGI IMG/M metagenome (GOLD analysis project Ga0163148, IMG submission 148606) | Freshwater microbial mat bacterial communities from Lake Vanda, McMurdo Dry Valleys, Antarctica- Oligotrophic Lake LV.19.MP7.P2 | ecosystem: Environmental > Aquatic > Freshwater > Lake >... | reverse complement strand
ACAACCTCTGGCTTTTTTAGCTCTACAACTGTATCTTTCTTCATTGGCGTATCTCCTTTCTTTGTCGTTATTGAAAGAATACGCCACCTTATTCAATTACTCAAAACACAACATCTGGCAAAAACTCCTGCGACCATAAGTGTAGACATAAACTTCATTTTGGGTTCTCCTTCGATTCCTTTTGACTCAGCGAGTCGATGAATCTATTAATTGGTTCGCAGTACCTGCTGCAAGCCTTCCTACGAATAGACTATTTCAGCCTTCGGTTGTTCCAATTTCTTAGCACACGAATACCGTGTCAGGGCAATTTTTTTTGAAAGCTTATCGACGCAAAACGCGCTAAACAGTGCCCTTTGGTGCATTTTCCCTGATGTCACTTTTCGAAAAATTTTTTCGATCACAGTTGAAGTTTTCAGTAAACCGTCGATGTTTATCGGAACTCGTATGTGTCAATCGCAGCCGCGATCACAACAGGGACAGGCATCAACAGATTCACGCCGCAATGTTTTCTTAATCTTTGAACTCAAAATTGCTCACCAGATACGGTGCTCAAAAAATATGACTGCATTAAAAAGGAACGAACTCAAAATAGAGTTCGTTCCTCGTGTGTTTATACTCAGCCTCCCAGAAGGCGAGTTCAGCGGACTCTGTGCGATCTATCGAATTAGAAAATCGAGTTGAGAATTCCATGCACGATTGAACGACCTCTACCTCCGGAGTAGTAGCGATTGTTATATGGATAGGATTGGTTGTAATAGCCGCCGTAATAGCGCGGTGCTACGTTGATTCCGTACCCATTGCGATAAGCGTGGCGCACAGCTCGTTGTTGGCGCTCCATCGACCGACGATAGTCTCTCTGGTTGTCCTTAAGATCATCGATGTAGTCGTCGTAATCATAGTCAGCCATCGCCGGAGCTGCGGTACTGAGCAGCAACGTGGCGACCATCATTGTTTTCATGAATTTCATAAATTCTCCTTCGATTCGAATGGACTGAGTTATTACGTCGATCGAATCTTATTAAACTTAATCGCAATCCAGTGGCTGTGAGCCTTTTGCGATTCGACTGAATTCAGTCTTGATGGATTGTTCCGTTTTTCTAGCACAAGAACTGGCTACCATGGCTATTCTCATGAAAGCCTAGCGACTTAAACCATGCGAATCAAGGCACTGGACGCCAATTGCAGTCTTGAGTTTTGTGCGAATTTATGTCACCTTTGGAAGTCCATTAACTGGTGAAACACTTGAAGAGCCAGGGCTAAGATCCACACCGATTGGCGGTTACGCAGCTTTACCGGAAAATCATCGCCAACCGTATACAATTAAGGTCAGAAAAGCGCCAGAGAGTGAACACGCAGCCATGCTTGGCAAACTTGGATCCGGAGTCAAATTTCTTCCCGTCGCCGCCCTTGCCATCGGCTGTCTTCTAGTGCTGGCATACGCCACCCGACACATACCGGATTTTTTCAAATCGATGTCATTGAAGATCGAACATCCTGAAACGTATCGGTTCGTCGCCTACGATCAGGTTCTTCGGAAGTATGTCAAAGATGGTTTAGTTGACTATCAATCATTGAAAAAAGATCCTCAGCTCGCCGAAGCAGCGCTGGAACTGGAAAAAACCGCTCCAGACAAGATAGTTGATCCAAAGGAACGCGCGTGTTTTTGGATCAACTCATGCAATTTACTGGCGCTAAAATTGATAACGGACAATTATCCCGTAACCACTACAGAACAGCTCTCGCAGTCGTGGAACAAGAGTTCTGCCATGGTCGGTGGTGAGCCGATATCAGTTTCCAGCGCAATGAATCGCGCCAGTAATGAACTCAAAGATAATCGGATCGCACCCAACTCAGTTTTTCTGATTTGCAAAGGCTCGCTCGGATACCCGCCCTTGACGGATCACGCCATCACGCCAGAGACAATGGAAACCGACGCGAAAGTTGCGACATACCAATTTATCAATAACGAAAAGAATGTTTTTTACGACGACGAGCACATGGAATATCTGCTGTCACCGCTGTTTAAGCGCTACGAGCCGTTCATTAGAAGAACAAATTTAGAACCGCACAAATTTGCGCTCATACAAATGAACTCGGGCAAAATGCCTGACCTTACAAATTTGATGATCACAAAAACCTATTTTAGAAAAATAGATCCGACCATAAATGACCTGGCGCTTTCTTCCAAGAAGGTACAAAAATGAGGGTTTTCGCCGGGTTCACGGCTATAGGTTTGCTGCTTGTGCCTGCCTGCATGGCGACATACGCACAGCTGACTGAGTCTCCGGATAAGAACGCGATTTACGTTGCCTACCCGAAGGAAGGCACGAAAGTTACCGCGTCATCTACATTTTTCGTTGGCGCGTCAGAGCCCGGCAAGGGAATGACCATCAACGGAGCTCCTGTCCGGAAAAACGCACAAGGATTTTTCGCGCATGTAGTCCCGCTCAAGCGTGGAACGAATACTTTTGTTGTTTCGGCAGCAGACAAGTCCTGTCCGGATAAGACACTGCATGTGGTGCGTCCCGAAATAGTCGCGCCAACCGCAACTTCCGGCGTTGAGATTTTAGACCAGACCGTCGAACCCAAAAGCGATACTGCAGTTTCAGTCGGCGATTTGATTATCTTGAAGGCGCGCGCCACCCCTGGCGGTACCATGACAGTTAGAATCGACGACCGCGCCATCACATTGAGTCCGGCGCCTGAAGTCAGACAGAGTCGCCAGAAGAAAGGTCCAAGCAGTAAGAAAAAATCTGGTGGGACAAAAAAGGGTGCCGCCGGCAACAAGGCCGCGACCGCGGCAGCGGCGAAATCGCCGAGTCCTGCGAATACGGCACCGGCAAACGTCAACGACGGACTGGCGATTGCTTACGGAAAAGTTTTCCAGTCCCTGCCGGCAGATGCAGAGGATCTATATGTAGGGTTTTACAAAATTCAGCCTACCGATCGTTTTAATTCCTCGCGAGTGAAGTTCACTCTTAAAAAAGACGGAAGTTCTGTCACGGCACTTGCACCAGGTGCGGTGACTGTCCTTACGCAACCGCGTATGGTGCAGACATCACACGACGACACCATCATTCGAGTTAGTCCGGACAAGGCCCGATTGACGCCACTGCCGCAGGGCGTGAGGCTCATGGTGGACGGATGGCAGGGAGATAACTTGCGCGTCCTCTATGGTCCAGGTCAACACGTCTACGTCAAATCGGAAGATGTGGTTACAGAGAAAGGTTCGCGGGGCGGATCTGGTGCAGCGGCGAAAGGTTTTATCAGCACCGTCAACATATCGAGAAGCAGTTACGGAGACGCGGTCGTAGTGCCGCTCAGCCAGCGACTGCCGTTTCACATCGAGCAAAGTTTAAATCCGAACAAACTCGTAGTGAAAATCTATGGAGCCACATCTGATACCGATTATGCCTCTCAGCAATACAACAAGGCATTCGAAGAAGGTGAAGATCCGCCGCAAGCTGGAGCGGTTTCACGTCCTGCCAAAGAACCCGGCATGATCGATGGAGTGACATGGCGACAGGTTTCCGACGATGTATACGAATTGACTGTGAAAGTGCGCGGCAACCGACAGTGGGGATTCGCGGGATCGTATCAAGACAACAAATTACTCGTCCATGTGAAAAATCCGCCGCCGGTCAAACCAACTGCGGACCGACCGCTGGCTGGTTTGTCGATCTGTGTCGACCCCGGTCACGGAATGCCCGCACCTGGCTCTACGGGCTGCTCCGGCGTGACTGAAGCCCAGGTAAATCTGGCCATCAGTTTAAAACTGCGCAAATTATTGGAAGCAGAAGGCGCCAAAGTGATCATGACGCGCACGACCGATGTCGATCTGGATTTGTATGATCGATGCAACGTGGCGCGCAATAACGGCGCCGACGTTCTACTATCCGTCCACAACAACGCGCTGCCGGATGGCAGAGATCCATGGAAAGAACATGGCTCGTCGACCTACTGGTATCATCCGCAATCAACAGAACTGGCTCGCTCTATCAAAGATGCCCTGGTCCACGAACTTAGCTGGCCGGACATCGGCGCTCGCTATCAAAATCTTGCCTTGACTCGTCCATCGAATCAACTCTCGGTTCTCGCCGAAATTGGATTCATGATCAATCCTGATGAATATGCGCAACTGATCAGACCGGATGTTCAAGACCGAATCGCACAGGCTATCTCAGCGGGTCTCAAAAACTATTTTCACGCAGGAAATCATTCAGGAAAATGATCCGCAACTTGCATTTGAAAGGGTGTGTTCAAAATGGCTAAGCGAATTGCAGTAGACATCGGCAACTCGACAATCGCGTGTGGCTTGTTCGAAAACGACCGCATGGTATCAAAGTGGTACCACTCCATCGATGAGACAGAAGAAGCGGCGCTATCACTGTCCGAAAAGCAACGAAGTGAAAACGCCGTGACAGTTGCGATAAGCTCGGTCGTTCCATCCGCACGGGAACGGCTTCTCGCGCTCCTGCAAAAAGCCGGCATTCCTTCTATAGCGATTTCACTTCAATCGCAAACTTCAATATCAGACACCTACCCGACCCTCGGGCACGATCGTCTCGCCAACACAATGGCGGTCTACAAGCTCTACGTGAAAGGCGCAGCCGACGCCGGTATCGTAATCGACTTCGGCACGGCCACGACCCTCACTGGTGTGAGCAAGGCAGGAAATTTATTGGGTGGAATGATCACTCTCGGTCTAAGAGAAACGATGAAGGCGATTTACTCAAACATCGATCAGCTGCCGTTATTGGACGTCGAAAATGTTTTTCAACGCGACAAAATCAATCCACTTGCCACCACAACAGAAGAAGCGATTCTTAATGGAACCGTTCTTGGCCATATCGCCATGGTGGAACACTGGATCGCAGAAGGCAAGCGTAAAATGGGCGGCTCCGTTGTCGTTGTAGCGACTGGAGGCTTATCGCACTTTTTTTCCGATGCCCTCACCGGTAGTGTCAATTATTTTGATGCGGATCTGACCCTCAAAGGGATCAATTTTATAGCCGGGGAGGCAATGGACCTAAAGGATCCAGCTTGAAGCAGCGCTCCAGCTCGTCTCTGTAAGTAGGATTCGTGAGCGCATCATATGAATAAAGCTCATCTTCCCAGTAAGAGGATTCCAAATCCTTCAGTTCCTCAATTCTCTTTTGCAAAGCGACGGGCAATGTATCGTCCTGCATTCGGGCCTCGTTTCTAGTAATAGTTCTGTGATATCGAGATGGGTTCTGTTCGCCAATTGGCATATTTATGTACTAGCACACAATATATAAATCGGCTCTGCGTCTGCGTTCAGCTCGCTCAACCCACTGCTCCAGTTTAATCAATGGTGGCAAACAAACAAGTCTTGACTACCATGCTAAAACGGACGCTTAGCTCCTTTACTAAAGCAGTTCCAGATTTCGGACTCCCTTAAGTTTAAGAGATGGTGAGAATACATACTCATCGAATAGATCACGAATATCGAGGTGGGTAAACGGTTCTAATCTGCTCTGAAAGCCAACAAAAAAACTATTATCCGACGCGATGATCTCTGATGGTGCCTTTGGAAAAGGGCTTGCCGAACGAGATCCAGATCGATCGCAAATTTTGGCTAAGCGTCATTTCATTTGCAAACATGAACGTTCTCTTCGACAAAATTCGATTCGACCTTCTAAGTATTTCGATCGCGGGCTAGAGTTTCAACACCTAATTGCAATAGAAATCTTTCAGTGCGATCACATCTTCGAACTGGGGAATCAATCAATTCAGCGGTTTTAAGCACCCAGAAGAAGCAGCCTGATGGCGTGTGTAACACTCGACCTCAGTAAGCACTGTGTGGCGTGGAAGCAGACTCTGGCTTCAAAACATCTCGGTTGTGTAGGCGCGGGATGCAGCCTTAGCGATGTGGATACTGCCACAAAGATCATGAAAACCACCACAAGTACACCGGCGATGTTACTATTAGCTATAAGCAAGGGGGCTCTATAGGTCTATGGTCATGAACATGAAACTTAGACTCGAAAAACTCTCAGACACGCGAGCGTGGGCGCGGTTGCACTTTTCCGATGGCACAACGCTCACCGGCAGAGTCCTGCGAATCGGTCACGATTACGTAGAAATCGAGTCATACGGCGAAACCGACAAACCCTACTATAACGAGCACTCGAAGCACCTGGTGCCGTTAAACCTGGTCAAATTTATAACTATCGAGTCGTCATCCTTCGCGGACGCTGAGCGTCGCCGTTTGGATTATCTATCGCGTCTGGATTCGAACGCGGACTCCATGCCTGAGATGGATCGCTAGATCTAGCGATAGTTTGAACGTCAATCAACCCATTCGAAGCTTAAACGTCGCTAAATCATTGGCTTGCTTGAACGGCTAAGTCATCTAATGGACAGCGAGCTCGTTTATCAAACCTTGCTTTTCTCTTCGACTGAGTTGTTTCAACGCTCTTTCAAGTTTCATCGCTTCGCTTTTGGAAGCCAATTCCCAACTTGCCACCAGTTGCACCGGACCTCGGCCGCGCGTGTACTTGGCACCGCGACCTTCATTATGAGCGCACATCCGCTGGTCAAGATCGACAGTCCAACCCGTATACAACGAGTCATCCGCGCAGCGAATGATGTAGGTATAAAAGCCAGTCGTTTGTTTTAAAACCATATGGTGTCATCTTACACCAAAAATTTTTAGGCACAAGCACGTCGCAGTCAGAAGTCTTGCCTAAATCCCGTCGATTTCACAACCAGACTGATGCTGATTTCAGGTCGGACTAAACGTCGAAACGCGCTTCAAGCAACGAGTTGCGCTCGCACTTTTGGATCGCGCAGTTTCCAGATCGCACCATCGGTGATGATATGGAAAAAATTGACCGTCGTGAAAATCACAGCTGCTGACATGGCAAAGTCGATGCCGGTAGAGAGCAAAGCCTGCGGCACGCAAGTGTAAATCCCAAACGACACGAGTGCAGTCATCGCAAGGAAACGCAGAGCTGGAGCTCGAAATAATTGTCCCGCGATTTTGCTTGCCGGCATACCTTCAGGCAGCCCATTCTCTTTTATTCTCTGCGCTGTCACGACCATCAAGTATTGTGCACCATGATAATAGGCTGACACGTATAGCCAGAAGAAACCGGTGGCAACAGGACCAAGAACGAATGCGCTCACTCCGGTGAGGATAGTGAGTTGAACCGGGACTGGCAGCATCTCGCCGGTTCTCACTGTGCGCACCAGAACCAGCACGCAAAGAAGTGCGGCGGAGAAGAGCATGCTGTACTCGGATGCGGTGCACATCCAAATCGGCAGCGGTCCCCAGAATGGAATCGGCACAGTGAGGAAGGAAGTACCGCTCCACTCTTGAAACGTCAACTGCCGCAAAACGGCGAACCATGTGACACTGCGCAGAAAGAACTTGATCGTTTCACGTTCCCAATTACTTAGTTTGTATCCGCGCTTCATGCAATAAAGCATGGCAATTCCGAATGTCTGCGCAATAAAGTGGTGCGGAACCATAAGCAAATAGATCTTCACCAAAATTGGCGTCACTCCCGGAATCGTCATTCCAGCTAGTGCTAGCAGCACGCACGCAAGTGCGAGCCATTTAGTATAAAAAGCAAATTTGCTACGCACATCCGCATTGCGATAGACAACAAGAAAGGTTGAGGCAGTGTGCGTTTCGGCAAAGACTATGACGCCAATCGCGGACATCGAGACGAGCGCTTGAGGTATGACACCACCCTGGTTCAAAATAAACGTGTGTATTGCAAATAGCAACCAAACGATGCCACCACATCCGAAGGCAAGGTCGAGCACCGGATGTAGTATCCAGGGATACGGCGCGTTTGATGGTGCGGCATCGGTCGATATGGTTTCGGTCGACTCGGCATCAGGCGAAACGGCACCGGGCGATGCGGCATCGGAAGAGCCGGCGTCATTCGTCAATGATCTAAATGACTCGACGATTTCAGCAGTTTCAGCCGAGCCATCAAGTTGCTCTAAAGGGTGGATGTCTGAATTGGCCATTGATACTGTCATGATTAAACTCACACGGAAAGACTCAACTAGAAATCCACAGAAATTGCGGACGCCGCAGCATTCGATGACAAACCATAGACTGGTGGCAAAGGTGGTGGCGGCACTAATTTGTGCACGCCCACCGGACCCGAGGGAGTGGCACCAATCACACGGATAGCTGATCGGTTGTACAGTGCGTTGTATTGACTCGAAGACAGCAAAACTGGTTCATAAAATGACAGCATGAATCCGACGAGCATCAGGCCGCCTGCTGCGATCAATCCGAAGATCCAGAGAGGAGCGCGTCTTTTGAACGCGATGGAACGAACGCCTACGAACATCAAACTGACGGCAAGAGAGGCGAACAACATTGTAGCTATCACAGGCGATTGCGCACTGCTAACCGGGATATCGACACCACTTGGGGCAACCGGCAAGGCCGACGGCGGATCGGTGCCCTGCAAGTGCAGCGTTTCATTGCTGATGGGCATGATCAGCATCGGCGAAGCCGTATGCGGCACTGGCGGTGGTGCCAACGCACCGGGTGGTGGCACTTTACAAAAATTGCCCTGTGGTAAGGGCAAACGACAATTACCTTGCGACATTTTGATGTAGCCCTTAGCCGTGCCTTTCTTTTGAGGAACAGAGGGGTCGCTTGAGATTTCATACCCACCGGTCAGTTTTGAGCCGGGAGGGCTGAGCGGACCAGAGTAGGAGCCCTGGAAGACAGGCTGGGAAGCTCCCTTCGGTACGAGCCACCCCGCAGCCGGTGCTTCACCTGGCGTTTGAACAAAAGGGGTGCCCATAAGGGAGTGCGGATTCCGCGTGTTGCCGTTGTTTGGGCCCGTGTGAGTGGTCGCGTTTTGCGTGATCGAGTTTTGCGCACTGCACTGCGGCACGGCTGAAACAACAAGGCTGGTAAGTGCGGCAAAGGCAAACAAGCATGCGAATTTGGTGCGGTGCATGGCGTTCTCCCGGCAAATTAGTAATCGGCTGATTACCAATATAATGATTGGCCAGGGAATTACATAGCCATCTCACACTGATCGAATATCAGGGTTTTCACCATGGACCTTGAAACTCATAAGCGCGGCGAGTGCGAGTTTGTGTGCGAAATCGCCCTCCACCGGTGGTTGTTTGTTATGACAGTACAGGTGACTAGCGATCACTCCAACCCATCGATGTTGATTTGTCGCGCGAGCAAACGGCCTTAACGATCGCTCCAACCATCGATGTTGGTTTGGCGCGCGCGGCTTACAGCAAGCGAGCTGCCTGGAACATCTTTAGTCACGACGCTGCCTGCTGCAATCACCGCGCGATCACCGATGGTGACCGGCGCCACGATAACGGAGTTGCTACCGGTCGCCACGCCATCGCCAATCACTGTATTGTGCTTAAGCTTCTTCAAATGATCGTAGTTGGCTGTAATCGTTCCAGCGCCAATATTTGACTTGCTACCGAGCGTGGTGTCACCGATGTAACTGAGGTGAGAAATGTTGGTGTTGTTTCCAATCGTGCATTTTTTGATTTCGACGAAATTGCCGACTTTGACTTCGTTGCCAACACTGTTGCCTTCTCGCACATGACTGAATGGACCGATCTTGCAGCCTTCACCGAATGTGGAGTTGACCACCATGGACAGTACCACCGAAGAATTCGCACCGATCACGACGTTGCCGCGAATCACCGCATTGGGACCGATGGTGCAATTGCCACCAATCTTGACGTTGCCCATGATGTGAGTGCCGGGAAGAACTACGGTTTCCTGACCAATAGTCGCTTCCGGAGCAATCCAGGTCGACTGCGGATCGACAACGGTGACTCCACTTTCCAGCGCCAATTTTTCAATTGTCAAATCGCGCAAGTGCCTGATTGCTTCGGAAAGTTCCAATCGAGAATTGATGCCTGCCACTTCGCGGTGGTCTTCAGCAACCGACGCTGATAGTTTAAAACCCTTACCAACAGCCCATTCCGCTAAATCCGGCAGGTAGTATTCGCCCTGTTTATTTTCATTCTTCAAACCAGCAAGTCCAGCTTCAATCTCAGGCCATTTGAAACAATAGATCGCCGCGTTTATCTCTTTGACCTTTCTTTGCTCGTCGTTAGCGTCCTTGTCCTCAACGATTCCGACGACATTTTGCTTTGCATCGCGCAGCACTCGTCCATAATTTTTAGAATCAGGAACGATGGTACTGAGAATGGTGACAACCGCGTCGTCCTGTCTATGCGTGTCGAGAAGCGGCTTCAAGGTGTCGGCGGTCAGAAGTGGTGCATCGCCGACGGTTACGATCAAATCGCCTTTGAAAGATTTCAAATCCGGTGCCACTTGCATGAGCGCGTGACCGGTGCCAAGTTGCGGTTGTTGCAGGTGAGTGGTGATGTTTAAATCGGAGTGATGCTTGGCGATGAAGTCTTTGATTTGCTCGGCTTCATGTCCGACCACAATGTGCAGATGCTCCGTGCCAAGCGCGCTGACAGCGTTGATCACGCGGGAAAGGATAGTCAACCCGAGAACATCGTGGAGCACTTTCGGTGTGCTGGACTTCATCCTTTTGCCCTGTCCGGCAGCCAGAATTACGGCTCTCAAAGGTCTTTGCTTTTCAGTCATAGTAAATCACCACACTAGACGCCACTGATGTTCGTCAGCGCACAATGACATGCCTGCATGAACATCTTTCCATCGCATCAATTTATCATGCTTCCACGCGCGGGAGAGCAAGCCGCAACGCGGGTTAGATTAGCTGTGGCTAGAAAACAAAAAACCCTGACTAAATTGTCAGGGTCTTACTTTTCGTACTTCAATTAATTGTCCGCAGAGTTGGTACTGCCCCAACAGGCTTCATCCCTGATTCCTCTCACTTGAGTGACTGCGTTATGTGTTCAGTATTTGTAGCGCATAAAACCCGCTTTGGCGAACAGTTTTAAGGTTTCGTTCACTTTCGCGTAAATCAAATTCGTTTACACTTTGTTCAAACAAAACTTCTGAAGTATCCATTGGGCGGACGTTTTCGTCGTTTGAGTCGGCGCTACAAACTGTTAACTTATGACGGCCGTCTCACATTTTTGTTTCGCGCTGAATGTTTTGTATCTCCTTTGAAAACCCAGATTTCTAGAGCAAGTTTTGGCATATGGATGTATTATCTAGTAACAGGTTTGTAACATTAGCGAGAGATCAACGACGTGTTCAGAAAAGGCAACTCTCAGCCGGGTTCTTTCCGACTACTGTTGAACGCATCTCTGATTGTCATAAGTGCATTAGCGTGTTCGTCGACAATCATGGTAGCGCCCACTGAGGCGCAGTTTCGCAACCGGTACAGCAACCTGCCGTCAGTCACCGGATTCGGTAGCGCGGGGCAGCAACAAACTCGCCCCCCACAACAGTACATTAAACAACAATATCAACCAGCGCGCTCGAAAGGCGCAGCAGCACCTGTTAGTAGTGGCGGGGTCTATCCGGAATTCAGAAATCCACATGGAATAATTCGCTGGATTCCAGATCAGATGCCGCTCAAGGTGTATGTGTCAAACGGACTTGCCATCGACAGCATCCTGGATCCAGCGCTGGGAGCGCCTTATACCAACACGGACCACGTCGATCAATGGCCAGGTTTTGTCGCTGGCGTCATTCAGAATCAAGAGCAATTCGGCAGCTTGCCCCAGGCTCAAGGATACTTGCCGCAGCATCGAGCAGCAGCTATTGAAGGAATAAACTTCTGGAAACGTTTTGAAAAAGAAGGATTGCTCTCCTTCAGTCTCACCGATGATCCGATGGAAGCAGACATTCATGTGTTCTTCGTGAATCACTTCGTAAATCAGCTTGGGCTGGGGCTCTTCGCTAACGATATTCGTGGATACACTTCAAAAAATTGCTTCGCTTATAAAGAAATTTTGGCCGGTAAACGTGCGAATTTCAAACCGGTAGTAATTCTGCTTCGCTGCGCTGAAAAGAACGGCGAACCCATGCCGCTGTTGAAAATGCGGGCGGCGTCCGGGCATGAATTCGGTCATGCACTGGGCATTGACGGGCATAGTAAAAATGCCGCAGACTTGATGAGCATGTACTATGGCAATGGAACCTTATCAAATTCCGACGTCGCGACCATCAGGCATCTCTACAAGAGCACACCGGATTTAATACCATAGTTTTCTATGACGTACCAAAGCGATCTACTTTCCGATAAAGACTTCGAAGCCCAGAGAAAGGGTGGAGCTTTGATTGGAAACATGGGGATGTTTCTCACTATTCTGGTGCTCGGTATCTTATCGTGCATGTGGCTTTTTTCCGATATATCGGGTGAGTATTACATGCGTGGGCAGGGCACTTCGGTGCGCATGTCGCTGATTAGGCAAGCGACTAGCCTGTGGGGCGAGCTGACATTCGGTCCGGGTGCGGTTCTTGAGCTGGTCACGACCGAGCTGCCGAAAGATGAGTTCATCAATTTGACTTTCGAAACGCCGCAGAAATTGCAACGGCAAGGTGTGCCACCACGAGTGGTTGCGTTCTCAGGCACCATTAAAGAAGGCGTCATCGTCGGCGAGTTCATCGACGGTAAGCGTCGGTTGAAAGCGAAACTGGAACGGAGTGGTATCAATTCCGTGTATCGCCAGATTGAATCGCATTTGCCGTGGCAGCTCTACGACAAGTGGTTTAACAACGCCGAATAGCTCTCGCCAAAACTTTCTACGTTACCTTCGCGCTCGTGACCGAGAAATCCAAGTTGCTTGCCAGCGCACAATTTGCCGGCACAGTGATCTCAATAACACTGGCTTGTGGTGGGCAGAACAAACGATAGTTGGTTCTTGGATCGGCACCCAATCCACGTGAAATATGGAAGGTAGTTCTGCCTCTGTATGTGATACCAGAGGCTTCGTGGCGCGCCAGTTCCGAATCAGTAATGATGGCACCAAATCCGGGGACACGAATTTGTCCGCCATGAGTGTGACCACCAAAAGCATAATGAACACCGGCGTCGTTATACGCTTCCAATTCTCTAGGCAAGTGAAACAGCGCCAGCACAAGCCAGTCTCCAGGCGAGCGTGACACCAATTCCAGAAGTTTGTTTTTCTTGATGCCGGGGAAATCGACACCGACTATGCAGATGCCTTTGTCTTCGAGATAACGAGCTTCGTTTCTCAAGACCTGGTATCCAACATTCTCTAGCGCATCGACTAATGGCTCCACATCACGGTTTTGATTGGTCGGATGTCTCAAAGAAGGAAATATTCTTCCGAATATTTTGTTGAACATCGAATATCTGTAATAATCGTGATTACCAAGAACGGCATAGGCACCGATTCTTGGACGACGCGACAGAAGCTTTGCCGCATACTTGATCGATTCATCATGCTGAAAAATATCGCCGGTCAAGAAAACGAAATCGTAGTCATCATCAGTGACATCGGCAAGGAAATCCAATTTTTCTTTGGAGTCGTTGCGGGTGATGTGCAAATCCGATATATGCAGAATGCGAAGCCGTTTCAGTTGCGTGGCGTCTTTCGATGCGGCGTTTGCCGATGTCGATGGCAACAGTTTCGGTTCTACCCGAAGAAACTCGCGGCGATACTGTCCTGCCTCGCGTCGAGCGTAAGCGTACACTCCGGCGCCAGCGGCAAGCAGTCCCAGAGATAAAAGAAGAGGTTTGCGCATTAGTTTCCGACTAACTCATCCAGAGCTTTTCGATCGTATCTTACTTTCTTTGGAGCCGGCGTCGCATCAGATGAAACCAAAGTGTCAACCAACCATCTGAACGGGAAAGCCAATCCAACTAGCATGAACGCCAAAACAAAGTCGTAAGGAAGCGCATACCAGCTCAGGTTTCGCGCGTATTGGAAAATCCAGGGCTGCCATTCGAGATATGACTTCGACCCCTCTAAGACATAGAAATAAAGATAGGTGCCGATCAGATAAAGCACGCCGATCAAGTGCAATGACAGCAATCCCGCGCCAATGCCGGTCATTTGTGTAAGCGATGTGCGTCGTTGGTTTGTGATCCAACCACACATGGTGGCAGCGGCGAGCATACCGAGAAGGTAGCCGAAACCTGGCTCGAGATAATAGTTTAGTCCTCCACCGGAAGCCAGTGGATATACGCCAAGCGTTGGTCCGAAGAAACCGAGCACGAGGAAAAGACCCACCGCCCACAGTGCCAGGCGTGCGCCCAGGATGTAACCGATTGCCACCGCAGTTGGAGCCAATGGCACATATGTCGAATACCGTATAGACTGCGGCTCGTCAAATATCGCCGGGACATATTGGCGGATTTTTGATTGCGCTTCAGCAGGCGCTGTCAGCACCAAATTGCGCACTTCGCGGTGCGCGTATTTGACCAGGTTGCTGCCCGTTCCAGTCGGCACTTCAAAGCAAGTGAAGGAGCCGAAGAACGCCAACTGCGTGCCTAAAAGGACCAGTACGAGCTGCCCGAGGAAAGACTTTCTCTTCACTCCGGGGATTCGTTTGTTGTCGGCTACCAGATGCAAACTTCCGATCCTCGTTACCGTTTAGCTAAAAACAGCTAAGGCTAATTTTCCTGTAATCAGGCGATATTGTCGACTAGAATTCAGTTCATAGAAACCAAGAATAGCGTTAAGCGGCGACTTTGTCAGCCATAATACTTTGTTTAGCTCGCCAGACTTGCAGCACCGAGGAACAATTCGCACACTCCGTTCACAGGCATGTCGAATTTTTGGAGATGCGGAACGAAGACATCGACGAATTTTTGCTCGCTCAATCGGTCGGTCCAGAGAATGAGCGCGTCTTCACTATTGTCTTGATAGTAGCGCGGTCGCACACCTAAGCGCCGAAACCCATACTTGTAGTAGAGCTCTTGAGCCGCCTCGTTGGAGACGCGCACTTCGAGCGTCATCCAATTAGCTCCAAGCTTGCGCGCTTCAATAATATTGTTGATCAGTAAACGCTCGCCAATCTTCTGGCGGCGCTGTTCCGGATGCACTGCCAAAGTTGTGATATGCGCTTCATCCTGGATCAGCCAGAAGCCGGAGTATCCGAGAATCGTGTCGTCGATTGGATTGACGGCGCCGAAGTAACAGCCGGCCGGATTAGTCAATTCGTTGATGAATGATTGCCGAGACCAGTGGTGAGCGCCATAAACCGCAGGCTCGATTGACATTATCCCATCGAGATCGGTGAGCTGAAGCGCTTTAATTTCTACTTCCGGTCTGGTCATTTGCTTGTGTAGGCTTCATCGTGATTGAGGCGCCCCGCAAGTATAGCGGGTTGACACTATCGAACGTATATGTGTTTTTCAAACCTTCACGATTTTTGTTGATCAAGTTCAACTCGCTGGCCGCGAGAAGCGCTTGCATCTCAGCAATATTCAGTCCTTCGGGGATCGGCGCCGCCGTACTTTTCAAAGCCGTTACTTCATCAAGAATCTTGTCTTCAACGAAACAATTTTCAGTCTTACTCAAGGCTAAAACGAAATCATCGCGCATCAAACAGCACGGTTCCAAAACGCAATTGAGGGGTGGATCACCGGGCTGCCACCGGTTTTTGCCTTCGACACCGGAGGTGTACGAGCCAACGAAATAATGACCGCGTCCGCCGGACAAAACGACCATCGCTGGAAGTGGCAAGCTGGCGGCGTAGCATTTCAACGAGTCGATTCCGACCAGGGCGATCTTCAGGCTCTGAGCCAGAGTCCGCGCTGTCACCACACTTGTTCTCATGCCGGTGAAACTACCGGGACCAATTCCGACAACGATCAGATCGATGCTGTCGCGTGTCCACTTCTTCTGCGAGGTTAATGCGTCGATTGTGGGCATCAGCTGGCTGACAGCTTCTTGCCGCCCCGACTGATTAGGCGGAACGGATTTGGACGCCACTATATCGGCGTTTTCCATGAGAGCCACGGTAACGACAGGGCCGCTGGTGTCGAAGGATAAGGTTTTCACGAGCGTTCGCTCACACCTGTTACTTCGCTACCGAAGGTTTTTCGGTTTCTTTATCGGAGACGCTACCATCTGCGGTATCACCTTCATCCACTCCACGCGCTTCTTGCATAGCCTGGTCGACTTCGCCTATCGCGTCGAGAGCATATGAAGACGAGCCATCCGTCGCCTTTTCCTCAACCGATTTTTTCGGTGTGGTGGCATCTACGTCGAGCTTTTCAAAAGCGGTTTTGACGTCGGCAGGAGTTGGAGCAGATGGAGCGGTGTCACCATTGGCGGTGTTACCGGCATCGAGCCCACGAACTTCCAAGAGGTTTTTATCGACTTCGCCATGCGCATCAAGGGCATATGATGCCGAGCCGTCGGTCGCTTTTTCTTCCTTCGATTTCTCAGGAGTGGTGGCATCGACATCGAGCTTTTCAAATCCGGTTTTCTGCGCGGACGGTGTCACTTCGTCGCCTTCTTCTTGATCGTCGTCGTCGTCGTCATCGAGGTCTTGCAGGAGGGTGAACGGACTGCCACCATCAGCCTGAGCGGCCAGCATCGCTTCTTTCAATGCAGGCGAAAGATCGTCTGGATCGATGGATGTGATGTCACTTAGATCGATATGATTTTCTTCAAGCCACTTCACCAATTCAGCAGGCAATTCTTCTTCCATGCCGCCTTGTGATTGCTGTTGATTCATCGGTTGCGCGCGGAACACAAGTTGAATTGCTTCCTGTTGAATGTTGCGAAGCAACATGTTGAACATGTCGAACGCTTCGCGTTTGTACTCTTGCAGTGGATCTCTTTGACCGTAGCCGCGCAAGCCCACGCCTTCTCTGAGGATGTCGATGTTGTGCAGGTAGTCGACCCATTTGGTGTCGATTGTACGGAGCAAAACTTGACGCTCGAGTTCGCGGATCGTTTCGATTCCGAGTTCTTGTTCGCGTACTTCGTATGCGTGAGTGACCGCTTGCATCAGCTTCTTGCGAAGATCGTCGTAAGCCAGTCCAACAAGTTCGTTAATCGTTACTGATCCCATCATTGGAATATCAGCTTCCAGCGCGATGAGAAGCTCAGGCATGCCTTGTTCTTCCCAAACTTCAGGTGGTGTCTCGTGATCGATGTGAACAGCGAGAACCAGGTCGAGGTGCTCGTGGAGCATGTCTAAAATGTTTTCGCGCAAATCGGTATTTTCGAGAATGCGGCGACGTTCTCTATAGATTACTTCTCGTTGTGTGTTGAGAACGTCATCGTATTGCAGAACGTGTTTACGCATATCGAAGTGGTGCGCTTCGACTTTCTTCTGGGCGTTTTCGATAGAACGAGTCACCATCTTGTGTTCGATTGGCATCTCTTCATCGGCGCCGATGAAATCCATCAAGCTGGCGATTTTTTCACCGCCGAAGATCCGCATCAATTGATCTTCCAGTGAAAGGAAGAAGCGCGCAGAACCAGGGTCTCCCTGACGACCGGCCCGACCTCTCAACTGGTTGTCGATCCGTCTTGATTCGTGGCGCTCGGTACCGAGAATATGCAAACCACCCATGGCGACGACTTCGTCGTGCTCTTTGTCCGTTTGATCTTTGTACTTCTTCGCCAGTTCTTTTACTTTTTCATCGTAAGCTTCGCTGCCCGGCTCCAAATTTTCTTTGAGCAGTTGCTCTTTGGCCAGGTACTCGGCGTTACCACCCAGAAGGATGTCCGTTCCTCGTCCTGCCATGTTGGTAGCCACAGTGACAGCGCCTTTTCGTCCGGCCTGGGCGACGATCATGGCTTCTTTTTCGTGGTGCTTAGCGTTGAGCACATGGTGCGGAACGCCCTTGCGAATCGCCGAAACAACTTGCGAAGTCAGGTGAATTGAATACAGTCTTTCAATCAGCTCTTCGTGCTTTTTCGGGAAATCGATCTCAATCTGTTTAATAACCGGCTCGAGCTTATCCGGATCAACCGCACCTGGGCGTTCAAAAATCTTCTTGAGTGAAACGATCGAATCGCCGGTCAAGTTGCGCGCCTTGATGTATTCGGCCGCCTTCGTAATTTTGCCGACCAGATACTCACTCATCTTCTGGGGTTTGCCGAGCAGCTCTGCAATCAGTTCGGATTTTTCGATACTGACTGTACCAACCAGAACAGGGCGACCGAGTTCATGCATCTCGACAATTTCTTCAACAACCGAGAAATATTTCTGCCGTTCAGTTTTATAAATGATGTCCGAAGCATCTGAACGAATCGAATTTTTGTTGGTCGGAATAGCCACAACGTCAAGGTTGTAGATCTTGTTGAATTCAGCGGCTTCGGTCATAGCTGTACCGGTCATGCCGGCAAGCTTCGGATACAAGCGGAACAAATTCTGATAAGTGATCGATGCATAAGTCATCGTCTCTTCTTGAATCTCGACGCCTTCTTTTGCTTCAACAGCCTGGTGCAATCCATCGCTCCAGCGCCTGCCCTGCATCATCCGTCCGGTGAATTCGTCAACGATGACGACTTCCATTTCGCCTTCTGCATTCTGGTGAACAACGTATTCCTTGTCGAGCTGGAACAGTTCTTTCGCTTTCAATGATTGAACGAGATAGTGGTGGAAGTTGAAATGCATATCCCACAAATCGTTGACGCCCAGAAGCTTTTCAGCGTTGATAACACCTCGTTCCGAGACCAGAACGTTCTTGGCCTTTTCGTCGACGAAGTAATCGCAATCCTCATCGTCTTTGTCACGACCTCTTTCCAGAAGTGGTGCCAATTGAGACATGCGTTTATAAATTTCGGTATACGATTCGGATGGTGCACCGGAAATAATCAGAGGTGTTCTGGCTTCGTCAATTAAGATGTTATCGACTTCGTCGACGATCGCGAAGTAGTACGGACGCTGCACCATATCTTCCAAACTCGTGCGCATGTTATCGCGCAAGTAGTCGAAACCAAATTCGTGGTTGGTACCGTATGTGATATCAGTGCCGTAAGCTTGTTGTTTTTCCCAATCAGGTTGATGTGAATAAACCAAACCAGTGGTCAGATTGAGATAACGATAGAGAATACCCATCCACTCTGAGTCGCGTCGAGCGAGGTAGTCGTTGACAGTGACGACGTGAACGCCTCGACCGGATAACGCGTTGAGATAAACCGGCAAAGTAGCTACGAGAGTTTTACCTTCACCTGTTCTCATCTCGGAAATTTTGTTGAAGTGCAACGCGGCACCACCAAGCAACTGCACATCGAAATGGCGCATGTTGAGGATACGGCGGCTCGCTTCTCTGACCGTGGCAAATGCCTCAGGCATCAGATCTTCGAGAACTTCGCCCAGCACTTTGTCTTTTTGCGATCTAATATGACCAGGCATCTTTGGGGCGTCGTCCGGAATCAATTTGATGTCAGGAACATCCCGCATGGCGTTGTCAATCTTGTTGCGGAACTCTGCTGTTTTGCGGACCAGGTCGTCTTGGCTGAGCTTTTCGATCTCAGGTTCAAACGTGTTGGTCTTTTCGACAAACGGCTGCAACATCTTAAGCCGCCGCTCGTTGGTGTCTCCAAAGAGCCCACGCAGCCATTGTCGTCCCCGTTCATCCCAATCCATCTCGATGGTTCCCCCGAAGGTGTATCCCGAAAAGCAAGCCTAACCCTGACAAGAGCGTATCTTAGCGCGCATTAATCCGTCTGGCGGCATTGGCACTAAAAACATTCAGGAAAAGGCTTCCAATTTTAGCACTTAGATATATGTCTAATTGGCACAAATACCGGCTGTCGGTGCTTTTGCCGGACCCTGTCGCCGCTTCTGGTCGGTAAAGTTACGCAACAGTCGGCGATTGCTAACCGCCGCTTGGCTGCTATCATGAAACAGCAGTAATCAGGGTTTAAACCAAAACCGCCCTGGAAATCACTCCACGGCGTACAGGCAAGAACGACTGAGACACTGGATTTCGACCACGCAAGCAGCGCAATTGACTAAGAACAACGACATCGAAAGAGGACTGAAAGATCCCGCCCGCGACAAGAGCGGGCGAATTGCGCTTTCCGGATTATCGCTGGCGCAACTGAAGGCATTCGTCAAAAGCATTGGTGAACCGGCATTTCGGGCTGATCAAATCCACAGCTGGATTTATGCAAAATGGGCAGGCTCGATTGATGAGATGACCAATCTCTCAGCCGACCTGCGAAAACGGCTTAATGAAGCGGCTTGTGTGTCGGCACTGGAAATCGCCACGCTCAAAGTCAGCCGAGATGGTACACGCAAATATTTATTTCGATTGCCTGATGGGAAACTGGTGGAGTCGGTTTTGATGTCGTTTCAAGATCGCGACACGCTGTCGGCATGCGTCTCCAGTCAGGTTGGCTGCGCCGTCGGTTGCACTTTTTGCGCCACCGGCTACCTTGGCTTCATGCGAAATTTAACTGCGCAGGAAATTGTCGATCAAGTTTTAGCGATTCAACGCGAGTCCGGTCAACGGATTTCAAACCTCGTATACATGGGACAGGGCGAGCCTCTTCTCAATACCGAAAATGTAATCGAGTCGATTTTCACGATGCAACAATCGGTCGGAATCGGTGGACGACATATAACGGTGTCGACCTCGGGCATCATTCCCGGTATCGAACAATTGCAAAAGGAAAACCTCTCCGTCACGCTCGCACTGTCACTCCACGCGCCTGACACTAAGACGCGCGAAGAAGTGGTGCCGATTACGAAGAAGTATTCGATTGCGGATTTGATGAAGTCACTCAAAGATTACGTGCACACTACTGGTCGACGAGTGACAATTGAGTATGTGCTTTTGAAAGATGTTACCGATCGCCCGGAGCAAGCAATCGAGCTTGCTGAGCTAGTTCGGGACATTCACTGCAACATCAATCTGATTCCATATAATCCGACATACAATGAAGACGGCACCGCGTTGTATGACAGACCAAGTCGCGAAGCGCAATGGAAATTTAAAGAGCTGGCTGAACGTTCCGGAAAAACGGTGACGATAAGATTGGAACGCGGCACCGACATCGAGGCTGCATGCGGGCAGTTGCATAACGCGTTTAAGGAGTAGACGCTGACAAAACAGCGCGAGCGGCAACGACCGCGTCATCGACTTTGCGCAGAGGGATGTATTTTCCACCGAAATTCAGGCGATTGCAGCTGAGCGATTGAAGTGCAATTGCGGTTTCGCGATTGAAACTTCGCAGACGAAGTTCGTCTAATTGAACAAGGTGTCAAAAATCAAATCAAGTTTGCGATGTTGCACGAAATGCCCAGTTGCCGGAACACTGACAAGACGCGCTCCTGGAATCAATTCCGACAAACGTGTGGCTCCTGAAAGTGGTGCGATTGTATCTTCGTCACCGTGAAACATAGTGATGTCGACTAAAATTTCGTTGAGAGCGAATCCCCACGGTTCTCTCACAGCCCAGTAGTCATCGATCACTCCATCGCCGCCCTGGAATAAGCTGCCATTAAGCATAGTGGTGACGTCGCTGTAAGACATCCCGCGAACTACCGCTAAATCTGAGGCCGATTTTGAAACTTCTTTTTCGGCTTCGTTCTTCAACATATGCGCCGGCGCCTTGCCGAGTAGCACAAGAAACGTTCGCATCAGCCAGCGAAATGAAGGCGGGCATGAAATCAAAAATCTGTCGAGGTACAAACCCATTTCCTCAATGTACTCGGGTGAATCGAACATCGCGCAACTACCGACGGTGGCAATGCGCGTGAATCGTTCAGGGATTCTATGAGCGCAGGGAAACACATATGAAGAACCAAGCGACCAGCCGAACAGCGCCACTTTGTCGAGCTCAATCTGATCCAAAAATTCTTCCACATCTATGGCCCAATCAGTCAGTGTGCGATCAGGCAAACGATCGGAAAGTCCTGTTCCCGGACGGTCAGGCGCAATGATGCGAATGCCGCGCTCAAAAGCGCGCTCCGCCGCGAAAGCCATATCTAATCTGCAACTAATGCCGCCGTGAAAATACAGCATGGGCGAGCCACGAGGGTCGCCAAACTCCGCAAACCCTAGTGTACGTCCATCTGAAAGCTTCACTCCCAGTCCGTCTCTAACTAATGAATGCGTCGTCGTCAATCACAAATCCTTTCGCGTAGGGCCAACCCGACCTCTTACTCAATCCTTAGCACCTTCGGCGCACAATGCCGGGGCGACTTGCACGCCACCACGCCCAGTATCATGATTGTGAGCCTCGCATGTCCCGGGATCCAGGCAACGTTTAAAACCGGTCTGAATCCACGCAGCGACTTTCTTCCCGACATGCTGTGCCACTGCTGGTGCCAGAGGTTTCAATCCCAAAACTGTATATACCGAGTTCAATCTGATTAAGAACATGCGCGTCTTCATTGCACAGTAAACTTTTTCCTCGCGAGCACCTTTCATGCCGGGACGATACTTGAGTTTATGCTGAGCCAAATTCTTGAAGTTATACAGATAGTTGGCTTTTTCGAAAGCGTATCTGAAGTGCGCGGAGAGCAACTTACTGTGCTTGAATTCGCCCTGGTCATCAACTTTCGCAAGAGGCGACAAACCGAGTGAAAGTTCGCGTTTGCCTTCCGCTTTGAATTTTTCCATCGCCTCGAGAATGATGTAATCGACAACCGAATACGATCGGTGCAAGTTGGTGCGCAGATGATTGGCGATGTATCCAATCGATTCTCCGTTCTCATACATCGGATCGAAAATCACGAAGCCGACTATTTCACCGTTCAGTTTTGCCACAAACTTCCGCACGTCGAGCTCGTCTATGTAGACCAGAGGTCTGACGATAAAACGCATTTCGCTATCCGAAGTAACCTTGTCTTTGAGCCAGTCATCGCTGATTTTCTTGAACGCCTTCAGCGTAGCGTTGTCGACGGAGGTCAGCTCAAATACTTCGAGCCCATCCTTCCGCGCATTATTGCGTTGCTGCCGCAGTTGTTGTTTTTTATTTCCAATCAGATCGAAATCTTGAATGTCGATGATTGTTTCAACCCCGAGTTCGTTGACCCTGAAACCGAGCCCGTTGAGCACTTCTCCTGTCTCATGAGTGACATGAAGAAACACTGGATCGCTTTTGAATTTCAAGAACTCCAACAAAAATTCTTTCCGAAATTCTGGTTGACAAATCGGATCGGCAAGAACAACGACCGAATTTTTTCCGTCCCTTAGCTGCCTGTATGCGACATAACCAAGGTCGTGCATAAAATACTGCAAGCCTTCTTGCAAAGACGAATATGCCAGCGAACCTCTTCCAAACTTCTGCAATTTGGTAAATCGAAACTTCGCCGTTTCCGAACGCTCTCTTGCATTCGCCACCGCAGTTTGCAGAACTTCCTGATTTCTCTTAAGACCGTGCAGCGTCTTTCCAAGCTCGCCGCGAGTCAGCGTCAACTCCGCCGGGTTAACTAGAGCGGGTTCCGCTTTGCTTTGAATAAAGTTGCGAATCCGCGCTGCCAATCTCTCTTGCGGTGACTGTTCCATGCGGACCTCTATACTTATTTCTGGATTTCTGCCGTACTACTCATATATTACCGAATTGACTTCAAATCAACCGGCTCAATTGACAGATCGAACTTACCGAATTTCACCTGGAGCTTCCCTCACCTCAGATGCAGCGCATTCTTGTTCAGTTTTCGCTCCATACTCTTTGAGAATCGAAACGACTGAAGAGTGATTGGCGCGAACCGCTTCATCCAGTGGAGTATTCTTCCATCGATCGACCGGGTTCACATCAACACCAAGCTGCAAAAGATATCTTAGCGCTTCCAACTGTTCTTCGCTGGCCGCCAGGTGCAATGCGGTGCGACCATCGTAGTCCGCGACCGACGGGCTCACGCCTCGCGCGACCAACCGGCGCATCTCGGAAACATCGCCCTGGGCCGCCGCCCAACAAAATGCATACGCGCCGCTCAAGCGTGACTCGTACATATTGCGTCGAGGGTCGATTCTACCATCGCGCAATCCAAGCATACTGTCGAAAGTGTGAAATTTAAATTTGTTGACTAAACGTTTGCTGAACTCAACTCCGCGAACGCTGTTGCCCAGCTCATCCAAACGCGGCGACCAGACCGCCACACCGCAAACATTCGGCACCACCAGCAGTATCGCGCCGGAGACACCGCTCTTTGCAGGGATGCCGACACTGAACGCGAATTCACCAGAGAAGTCATACATTCCGCAAGATAACATCAACGACAGGCAGTGTTTCACATGGTCGGGACGGAAGACCTGAACGCCGGTCAACGGGTTTGTACCGCCATTCGCGAGAGTCGCGGCAACGGTTGCCATCGCTTTGGTCGTCGTATCGATCGAACAACACTGGAAGTAGAATTCCAAAACATCAAGCAATTCCGTCTCGGCAGGGAACGCTTTTTTCTCACGCATGAAATAACCAAGAGCAAAATTTCGATCGGCCGTTTGACGCTCTGATAGATAAACAGCATTGTTGAAGCCAATCTTGGCGCCGCCTGCAGCTTCCTTCCATTTTTCCATGACGAAGTCAAAACGATCGGATGGACTCTTCCGTTTAATCAACGCACCAGACATGATGGCACCAGCATTGATCATCGGATTGTGAGGCAGCCCCCACGAATTCAAAGTCAGTTCGTTAAATGTCTTGCCGCTTGGCTCGCGGCCAACGTATTGATGCAGCGTCGCTTCGCCGACTTCTTCGAGTGCTATGCAATATGTCATTGGTTTAGAACAAGACTGAACACAAAAATAATCGTCACTATCGCCCAGCGAAAAACGCTGTCCATCGATGGTGCAAACAGAAACAGCAAATTTGTCCGGGTCGACGCGCTCCAGCTGCGGAATGTATGTGGGCAACGTACCGTGGCGCGTTTCCGATACATTATCAAAGATTTTAGCTATGCCATCGCAAAACTGACGAAACTGTGGAATCACCAGACTGCCATCAAGCACCGACTCGAAAAGAGTGGGCGAATTTTCCATTAGCGCCAGGAATTCTTCCCTGGATATGGTGTCGCTCGACCGATTAATGGCAGATAATAAGCGCTTGGCGCGCGGGTCGTCCTCGAGGATTCCGCTGTCATCGAAAAGGCGAAGAAGGTCAGCTCTGGTCACAGAGCCGTCCCGGGCAAAGGCTGAAAATAAATCTGAAAAGTGCTCGGAGGACATTTTTACTTCTAGAAGCAGTTTGATTTAGGATCTACCCAGTATTTTTCACAATCAAATCGTTTGGTCAAGCCGCATTCGGAATATTAATCCAGAAAGTCGTCCCCGTCGTCTCCTCTGACAGCAAACCGACACTGCCACCATGCTGCTGAATGATTGCTCGACTCAGTGCCAGCCCGAGCCCGAGACCGGTGCCCTCGCGCAGGGCGGGCAACGAGATCTGTTGGAATCTTTCAAAGATCGTCTCGACCTGTTCGTCTGGGATTCTAAGAGTGGGAACGTTCAAGCGAATCTCAATCGCGCTCTGTGCAGTTGTGGTGGTGTCGATGGTGATGGTCTCGCCTTGAGGCGTCAGGCGAATGACGGATGAAAGCATTTTGGTCAGCGCTTGCGTGATGCGCTCCGGGTCGACTAGCGCCCGTTCTTCAGCACCTTCGAAGTGCAAAAGCACATCGGCCGCGTCGATTGTGTTGGCCATCGCCTCGACAGCTTTGTCGATCACGTCCTCGATTTCACAATCGGATTTTACCAACTCTAATTTGTTTGCCTCCAATTTTTCGAGGTCGAGCAAGTCGTTAATCAGCATGATCACTTCATCTGTTTGACTGCCGGCATATTTAAGGTCGCCTGCAATTTTCTCATTGGAGCTGCCAAACACCCCCATCTCCAGCAGTTCTAAGAACATCGAAACCGAAGACAATGGCGTTCTCAATTCGTGGCTCACCATGGCAACGAATGCCTGGCGCAGCTTTTCCATCTCGTGTCGTTCTGAAACATCCAGAGCCATTGCCAGAAAATGTTGTTTGCCTTCGTACGAAACATCAGCAATCGAAAATTCGACGGGAATGGTGCCTTCGTCCTTTCGCTTCGCTGTGAGTTCGACTACATGTCCGTCGGATCTCTCAACTAGCCAGTCGAACAAGTCACCATCTATGGTGCCGCGCGTACTGAATAAATTAGCAAGCGGAACCGATGTCAAATCATCCTGGTCAAAACCAAGCGCATCGGCAATTTTTGGATTGGCAAATTCAATGCGCCCTCTGCCATCGATGATGAGAAGACCAGCCGGCATCTGAGAAATCATCGACAGTACTGAGTTTTCACTAGAACGCAACAACGCCTCCTCGCCTTGCATTGTCGCCACCATCTTGTGAAACGAGTTGTCCAGTATGTCGATTTCATCACGCCCGTTCATTGGTGGATGAAGCGATTCTCCATCCTTCAATCGTTGGGAGTTGTCCGTAAGAATATCCAGTCGTTTCACGATGCCATTTATAAATATCCACATCAGAAGCACAATGAGCACGTTCAAAACCGCGCCACCAACAAGTATCCCCGACTGTTGTTGTAACTTCTCGGCTTGCAGTTGCGGCGCGTTGGTTTCGAGCGCGCGCTCCTCGCTCATAAAAGCCATGTGATCGTGAACCAGCTCTTCGATGCACGGCTGCAAAGCTATGCGCTGCTTCATACCGAATTTCACGGCGTCCAGTCGTGATTCTGTATCAGCCGCAGCTTTCATACTCTCAAGTATTCCGAGACCGACTTCGACATTCTTATTTATTTTTCCGAGCAACGCAGACTGGTTGGGCTGGGCTTTTACTTCGGTTTTAAGCCAGGCAAGCGACTCACGAATTCCGTCGCGCGCATCCGTATAATTTTTGAGAAAAACCGGACCTTTAGGTTCATCTTTAAAAAACGCGTATTTCCCGACTTTATCACCAGCTTCGTACATCTGGGACAGCAAGCGGCTGGCGCGGTCAATGATTTGTTTGGTAACTCCCTGTTTTCGTGATTCATGCTCCGCCTGATCGAGCAGATAGAAATTCGCGCCGATGAACACTCCTTGAAAAACGAGGAGCAAAGTCATCAGGAGAAACCCTTTCTGTCCCAACTTAAGCCCGGGCAACATAAACACCTACTTGGATACTTTTGGTATCGGAAGCTTGAACCAGAAACTACTGCCTTTGCCCTCCTCGCTATCGACACCAATTGTGCCACCATGCTCTTCGATGATTGCCTTACAAATTGCCAGTCCTAAGCCGGTTCCACCCTTCTTCTTGGCGTCATTTGCTTCCACTTGCTGGAAGCGCTCAAAAACAGCACTAATGTGAGACGGCGGAATACCTCTGCCGCGATCGATCACTTTGATCACAACAAACGACTCCTGTGGTGTGTCAATCGCAATCGTCACACTACTGTCCGGAGGTGAGTATTTGATCGCATTCGACAGGAAATTGATTAATACCTGAACAATGCGATTTGAATCGGCAAACAAGGCGCAGTCCGCGGCTTCAACTTCGATCTCGACTTTGTGTTGTTGAGCGAAAACCGAAACAGCGCTCACTGATTTATCGATTATCGGTTGAAGCGAACACCAGCGAGCTTCGATGTCGATCCGCCCCGCTTCCAGTTTTTCGAGATCGAAAAGATCGTTCAGCAATAGAATCAAGCGCTCGATATTGTCGCTCGCTCGTATCGATTCTTTGTTGATTTTTTCGGATGTCTCACCATACTCGCCACCTGACAAACGATTCAAAAACGCTTTCACATTAGCGAGTGGATTACCTAACTCGGTGCTTACCATGGTGACGAAGGACTGACGCAAATTGCGCACAGCGATGCGTTCTGTGGCATCTAATATGATCGCCAACTTGCGATTTTGCTGCCCAAACTCCACTTCAGCTAGCGCAAAATCAATTGGAAATTCCTCGCCCGACTTGCGCACCGCATTCAGTTCCACGATGTGGCCAATGGCGCGCTCGGCAAGACCCGCCATCAGCCGAGTAGAACCTTGTGACTTAGCTGAGCCCAGCAGCTTTGACAGGTTTTTGTTCAACAACTCATGCGGTTCGTAACCAAACGACTGCTCGATCGATCCGTTAAACAATTCAATCGTTCCGACTTTATTAATTAGAAGCAATCCAATCGGAGCGCGCTCGATAATCATCCGCAATCGTCGCTCGCTGTCCTTAAGCAGATCCTCTTCGGCTCTCACTTTCACGGCAGTATCATGGAAGACAGAATCGACCTCTGCAGGTTCATCACTTCCACCAACTGGTGCGTTCAATGGCAAACCATTTTTCAACCGCCCTGTGTTATCAACAATAATGTTAAGTCTTCGGGTGACGCGAACGATAAAAAACGCGCCCAGCAAAATGCACAGAGCCGCATTGGTAATCAAGCCGAAATAAAGCGCCCTCCGGAACTCCTCGCGCTGCTTCCGTTCTATTTCTGGTGCCTCGTTATCAATCTGGCGAGCGGAATCAATCAGTTTGTTCAGGTCACCGATTAGTCTATCGGCGTGTTGAACAATTGTTTTACGACCTTCACGCCAAGCTTGCATCGCTTCAGCTTGAGGCAAATTCTCGGACTCTTTATGAATTTTGACTATGACCGGCAAACAGATGCTCATGTTGTCCTGAATGCGCTTGAGCAACTTCATTTCATTGGGGCGACCTTTGAGGTTTTTGTTCAACCATTTCATGATGCCGGGAATTTCGTCCTTCGACGTTTGATACCGCTGTGTCGCGTCAGTTCCATGCGTTGTCGTAAATTTCCCAACAGCATCCCCGGTGTCATAAACCAAGAGCATCAATTGAGTGGCTTTCGAAATCACCTGTCGAGCATTACCAAGACGGCGAGCTTCTTTCTCAGCGTTATTGCAGAGTTCGCGAAGCGTCCAAACAAAAGCCAACTCCGAAACAAGCAGCACCGCCAGCAGTATCATACTCTGCTGCCTCAAACCAAACGAATTTTTACTCCTGACTCTACCTGACGGGGTCAAGTTTTATTCTCCGTCTGAAAAATAAACCCTACTCCGTGCTTTGTGTGGATGTAGATTGCCTCGGGATCCAGTTTTTTTCGCAAACGTTTCATCGTGCTCTTTGTCGCTTCCAGTGTCGATTCCGACTCCGAAGACCAGACCCGATTCAAGAGTTCCTCAGTACTAAAAACACAGTTAGGATGACGCATCATGAATTCTAACAACTGAAATTCTTTGGGAAGTAGAACTATTGCTTGCCCAGCCAAACTGACCTTACGATTTTTGGGATCAACAACCAGATCGCCTGCGCGCAATTGATTGTCTTGAACTTCTTGCGGTCGGCGCAGCAATGCGCGGATGCGCGCGGTCAGCTCTTTGACACTGAATGGTTTCGTCAGATAATCATCAGCGCCACTATCCAGACCCATCTCTTTGTCTTCGACAGAATTTTTTCCAGTCAGCATGAGAACCGGTGCGGCACCACCGGCGGCGCGGTATTCCTGCAACAGTTCAGGCCCGGTCGCATCGGGTAACTGCCAATCCAAAATGATAAAATCGAACACCGGATCGGCGAGTTTTCTCCGAGCTTCGGCCCCATCGTAGGCTATTTCGCAAAGGTATTTTTCGAAAATTAGAGACTGGAAAACCAGGTTGACCAACCCCTTATCATCGTCGACGAGTAGAATCATTGTCATATCGCAGATGGTACCACTTAATTTTCGCCCGACCGCAATAACTTCCTGCTTTTCAGCGTCATGCTCGCGGAGCCATCGAGCGAGTCATATGAAACTTCGCCGTGCACTGGATCCAACGCCACATTCGTTATCTGCATAGTCAGCCTGTCTCGACCTGATTTGAACGGCTCCGTTGCGTAATAAGTTTCTTCGCCCTCGTGATTTCGATACTGCTGAATTTGCCAACCATTGTTCATAAACGCCGCAGTAAATGCGCCGTCGTTTGCTTCGACATAGATATTTCCAGTGATTGGATCGATGACTAAACCACTGAGAATGAAAAATTTAAACGAGCCGCCGCCGTTGCGCAACGATAAAATCGTGTCGTCGCGACCTTCTGCGTTTTGAATGCTGCTACCATCCGACATCGTGATTACAAGCGGCGTTACGCGATTGAAATAAATCGTCCACAGATGATTTCCCTGGGCAGATTGCACAGTGAGTTCTTCTGTTTCGGTGTCGTCTTCAGCGGTGTCGTCGTCGTCCGTGGCCTTGCTGTCTTGTTCCTCAAAAACATCATCCTGATCTTCGACTTCTTCGTCTTCGTCCTCAGCGTCATCGTCATCGTCGTCGTCATCCTCCTCGACGTCATCAACTTCTTCATCGTCATCTTCGACATCTGAATCGTCGTCGTCATCGTCCTCGTCCGATTCGATGTCTTCTTGATCGTCGTCATCAGATCCTGAATCACCCGAACTGGCATCATCGTCTTCATCCGGGTCTAAGTCTTCTGCATTATCATCATCGTCGCCATGATCCGGATCTAAATCTTTTGGACCCGCTTCACCACGCTCCACATCTCCAGAGACAACTTCATCGTCGTCATCAAAATTTAAACGTTCTGACCTAACATTTTCTACATTTCTATTTATATGATTGGCATTCCCGAAGTCCCCAATCACCTGCTCAGCAGTCGGAATGCGCTCCGCAACCATTGTGGGCGGTTTAATCTCCAAAACATCAGGCGGCAACAAATCAGACGCTCGACCGAATACAGAGCTAATTCCGCTGGAACGCCCCTGTTTCAGACTGTCTATGTACTTGCGATAACGCTGCAAATGCTCCGACATGGCACCTTCGGAATCATCGTCTGGGTCTTCGATTTCAGTAGTCAAACAGGCTCTCCTTGCGCCGGAATGGCGTTTATCTACAGGCGCCTCGGGGGAACATAGAGTGGACGATTTACCCTTTATGCCCCGAAATTGATCCAATTCTTGCGTAACGTCCTTGTATCCCTTTCACTTTCGCGTAGGGATACAAGAACGGTGCAGGTATTCGGGACGACCAGCGAGTTTCTGAGAACTGGACGAAAGAGCCCAAAACAAATGCCATTTACTAGAACAACTGATAAAAAACAACAGCGATTCACTAACCGCGAGTACTAACACGGAGTTTTTGCCGCATGAGCAAGAAAGGGCCAGCAAAGAAGGGCGCAGATAAGCCTGCTGCACAAGAAGGGATATTAGCTCAAACAAAACATGCCCTGACGGAAGTTTATGGCAAAGTCAAATCCGCAGTACAGACGGCACAGCACCCACCGGCGGAAAAACCTCAAACGAAGAAGCCCGCGCCGGTAGAAAAACCCCGGGCAAAAGCTAAAGCCGAAACGGCCAAACCTGCCGAACATCGTCCCGCTGCAAAAAAACCAGCAGAACGGCCGGCCCAGGCAAAACATGGACAAGCGAAGGAAACAGTCCCGCGGGCAAAGGGCGATTCACAACCGCAACAAAGCAAAAAGCAAAGAGTCGGTGACTCGGCTGGGGCTAAAAAGCCGCAAGAGAGTGGTGCTAAGGCTAAAACAGCTGATACCCCTGCAAAGAAAAAAGCGCACGACCAGGCGAAAGCAAACGATTCTGCAACAAACAAGAAAAAGCCAGCCGAACAGGTTGAATCAAAAGAAACGAAAAATAAGCAGGGCAAGGAATCGCCGAAATCGATTGGGATCAACTTCAAAGATGTGACCGACTATTTTGGAGGCAAAAACGAATCAAAAACTGACAGCAAACAAGTTGAGAAGAAAGCAGAAAAACTACTTGATGAATTCAAGCAAGAGGCAAAGCAGACTCTCAGCGCGGTCAAGAAGATCATCAAGCCGGTTGAGGAGAGTTTCAAAGCTTTAGGTAATGAACTGCATCGTCAGCAGAAGCATATAACCGATCTCCTGCCGCATGCCGAAGAGCCTCAGCGTAAGCCGCGTCAGATGAATACCGAGGAAGCAAAACGAGAAGAACGCATCGCAAAAATGAAGCCGGAAGATCGCGCTCGTTTTAAAGTCATACAGCACGAAGATCCCAAAACGCACGTCATTTACCAATACAACGCTAAAGGCCTGATTACCGAAACCGAGACGTTAAATGGTCAGCGCAAAGAGATCGATTACAAACCCGGATCGAATGAGCCGACGAAGCTAAAGATCAGCCAGCTTGGTGGCGACCAGAAAACGAACATCGAGTACAAGTCCGATGTTAATCATCGAATACTGGTTGACCAAAACACAGGAAATGCCAGAGTCGATTTCAAGCAGGTCACTCCTGAAGGCAAAGAGCAGAACGTGGAGGATCATTTCGGTGCCGACGGCACGAGAACCAAAATCCTTTCGCAGAAAGGACACAGACTTTCCAAGGAAATGCATGGGACTGCCGGTAAAGAAGTCAAAAAAATTGCGACCCTGAACTACCGCTACACTGATGAAAATAATAAGGACGTTCCTCCTGCAAAAATAAACGATAAGAGCAAATGCACTGTCACACAGACTGACAGTCAGGGCGCTGCCAGGCACCAGTTTGGATTCGAATCACCGACTGCAGCAAAAGAATGGAAACCGAAAACGCAGATAGATATCGGCCAGCCGAAGGAGGAAATCCCGGGCACGACTACTCAAAAAAGTGTCACCTATGATCTGACCAAAGGAAAAGAGCGAATTTCCGAAACAGATGTCACCACAAAAATCGAAGGAGAAAACAAAACTCAGAAAACAGAAACGTTTAATTTCGATCTAGCGCAAATCAAAACCAAAGTATATGAAAGCGACGTCTCTATCCACGCCGAAGGCGAAGTGGCTACGCAAACTACTGAAAACTTTGAGTACATAAACGGCAAAGCACAAAAGCTTTATCACAGCCAGGAAACTCTCGATCGGTCGACCGGTAGCTCCTCATCGGAAGAATTTTCTTATAGCAACGGCAAAGTGATTGCCAAAGATTTTTCGCGCAAAGAAGTGACCGACACCACCGGTGACACTAAGATTACAACTACGGCGATCCGAAAGGACAAGACCGTGCAACACCGCGAAGCCAGTTTCGACGGCACAGGAGTTGCTGTATCGCTGAAAAGCGAAGAGGGCGGACATAGTCTTTCTGTCAACTTCGGACCGGACGGTAAAGTCGCATCGACTATCGGAAAGCTCGACATTCTCCGGGATGGTAAACCAATTGCCACCGCTCGCCCGACCGCAGCAGAGAAAAAACGAGTTCAGGCTGAAATCGATACTCTGAGCGGCGATGCTGCCAGGATTATGAAGGAGCTGCATGATCGCTACGATGTTAGAGCGCAGGTAAAGCAACAACGACACAATCCCACAGACGAAGCCACCGCGGACAAAACCTCGTCAACAGCGGTCCCGAATAAACCAGTTGAACTAACATCGGATGACAGAACCAGACTAAAGGACATGGCTGCAAACCTGCGCCAACAAGCCGGTTATAACAACAATGTGTTCACATACGCAGACGGAAAGGCATTAGAAGAAATCCTTAGAGGATGCAAAAATCAAACAGAGATAAACGAACTCAAAAAACTTTATCGCATTGGCAGCAATGGTGAAGATCTCGAAAAGCAAATGGCCGCCTGCAAACATTTTCAAGGCTCGGGTGAATTCCTGCTCAAATCTTTGCTGACAAAAGATCCAGCGGAAGTGACGGCTCTGACGGTGCGTAGAATACTGGAAGAACAACAAGAAACGACCGGCAGAAGCAATTGGGAAATCAATAATGATTTGCGAAAGTCATTAGCTCATTTAAACGGCGCGCAAATCGATGAGGCCGAGAAGGTTTTCCAGAAATTATTTCCTGACCAGGGCTCGATGGGAGGAGCAATTCTATCAAGCACGAAAGTTCCTCAGGAGATTAAAGATGCGCTTCCTTTCTACTTCAACGGCGTAGACAAGCTCAGTGAACGCGACAAACTAAAATTGGCTGATATCGCCCTAGAGTCTAAAAATCTGGACATGTTCAAAGAGGTGACAGGACGATTCGACGAAAAAACTCGCACTGTCTTCAATGAGAATGACGACCGTCAAAAAAAGTTGAGCAAGATTTTTTCGGGTCAGCAACTTGAGCAAGCGAAGGCTGCGGCAAGCGGCGGAATCAGTGTAATTGTTCAGGAGATAAACGATAACAGTGGTGCCTGGACCAATCGCGAAGGAGTGAGAGGCGCGCTAAATAAATTGACTGACGAACAACGGCGCCAATACTTGGAAGGCAAACATTTAGAGTATCGAGTCGAATCCACTCTGACAGATGACCAGAAAAATTCACTTCGTTTATATCAATCATTGCATGGCGAACTTTCAAAATGCGTGAGCACATCAACGGCTACAGGACTGGCTGAACTACAAGGATTTGAAGACAGCATCGCGCTGAAGGGCGGCGGTCTGGTCTCCAACATTTCGCAAGGCGCAGGCTACATGTACAACACAGGCGCTCAGGAGCAACTGGATAAAATCGCCAACATGAGTGAAAGCGATTGGCAGAAGTTGAATGACTATGTGAAAGGCACGCATGGACCAGGTCATAGCGAGTATCGTCAGCAACTGGAACAAACGCTTCGCGACATGCAAGGCTATCGAATTCAGGACAAAGAGATCAAAAAAATCCTGACTTTATACGACAAAAAAATGGGCGCAGATTCGTTTACGCAGAGTAAATTGAGTGGACAAAAAGATGTGCTCGATGTGCTCTATAGCCAGCGCGGCTATATCACAAACGATCGCAGCGCGGCTCTCGACGCGATTTCTAACATGACGCCGGATGAGCAAGTCCGCTATAGAACCGACGCCAAGTACCAAAAACAAGTGAATGCAGAGCTGGAGCACTTCACGCAAATAACTGGCAAAAGTCACGCATATGAGCAAGCCCAACGTATGCTCAATATGTACAAATCTGATGACAGTGGTGTTCTCGCTCAATTCAGAACAATCAACAATATGCCGGAGCAAGAAAGACGGCAGTTGGGACAGAACGAGAAAGCCCTCAAAAACTTGGAAGACAGCATCAAAACGATGACTGATATCGAGTCACGAAGTGCGGCTCAACGCATGTTGACACAGCTTCGCGATGGTCGACAACCGGAGATGTTGGATGTTTTCGGCAAACTGTCCGCACAGCAATCGCAGTGGGTTGGTGATCCGCGTCAAACGGTAAAAGCGATGGAAGATGCGTTCAAAGATGATCCATCACTTTTCAAGAGAATACAAAACCCACTAACGCCCGAAGATCGCAAACTTAGCGCCCAGTTTAAAGAAATATCCAACGCTGCGCTCGGATCAAAGAGCATTTATGCCGACAATTTGCTCAACAGCAAAGATGGTCGACTTCCTCTCGAGCAAAAGTTGCAGATGCACAAAGGAGTGTTTTGGAACGATCGGCAAGGCATGCTAAACGACATTGCCAATGCATCTCCGGAAGAGTTGCAGCTTTTGAAGGATAAGACTTCAAAACTTCGCAAAAATGTGGACCGCGCTCTCGACGACTGGCGGGAAGGTGTTTACGGAATAACCGAAAGCGACAAAGGGCAACGACAAGTAATCGAAAATGTTTTGCGAACGGGCAAACTCGAAACCCACGACAAAATCCGATCGTACGTTTTGGACACGGGCTACTCATCTAACATTATGGAGCTTTTGCACACTACGCCTCCAGACAAACTGGACAAACTCTGTGATGATTATTCGAAAAATTATCACAAAGATCTTCGTTCTGAATTGATAGCAAAACTAGGCAAGAAAGACGCTGCCGAAGCACTAAATTTGTTGTACAAACCAACCAGTGCGGAGGATTTGCGTCGACACATACTGGACCAGTATCTCGACAGTCGCTCCGGATTCGGCAGCTATTTTGCCGACAACATTGGACGCAGCGGGACTGGCTATCAGCTCGACAACAGCATCAACCAGATTGAAAACATAATCGCAGACGCGAATAAATCAGGGAAGCCACTTACCCCCGAACACGAGCGCTTGCTATTGAGCACCGTCAATGGTGCCGTGGAAACGTTCACAAAAGACCTGACAAATTTCAAGGAATCGAAAGCGGCTTGTGCGGAATACACAGCCACCACAGTCATGGCTGCGCTTACTGTTGTCGGTGCAGTCGCAACAGGCGGTGGCTCTGTGGTTGTTCAAGGCGGGCTGGCCGCAGCCAATACAACGCAGTCGCTCAGCCGCGGAGCGCGAGGGCTTCAATGCTTACAAAAAAGCTTGTCCTTCGCGCAATCGGCGCAGGGAGACGCCTTGATCAACTGTGGTCTGCAAATGACGATGATGGGAAATGATTATGACCTTTCATCAATTCCAACTGATCTAACGGTCGGCTTTGTATCAGGAAAAATGTTTGAACTCGCCGGTCCGGTCCAGGCTGGTCGCATGATGCGCCTGGGCGACGGCACGGCCCAAATGACATCGGAATTAGCCTGCACCACAATTTTCAAAGACGAGGCACTCGGCCTAACCAGAGCAATTACCACTGAACAAGGTCAAAAAATTTTTCAATCTACATTAAAACGCGAGGTCGCCAAATCGATTAACGAAGCCATGTTGGTGGGCGGACGGGAACTCGCACCCAACGCGTTGCGAGCAGCCACTGGTAAAGCTTTACGTGAATCAGTCGAGCACGAATTAAAACAAAATGCCGGAAAGATCACCAAACAAGAATTAGAGAACCGAGTTCAAAAACAGCTAACTAAACTGGCTGAAGAACAAATAGGTCCGCAAGCCCTGCGCGAGATGAAAGAAGGCGTAGAAAGAGAAGTGCGACAAAATGCTTCGAAACTGGTGCCGAAAAAATTAGTTGACGAACAGATAGAACGAACAATTAATCACCAGCTAGCCGAAGTAGCAGCCGGCAGCTGCGAACGAGTCCTGGTCAGCTCTCTGGACCACGCCGGTCAACAACAAGGTAAGAACATAATCAAAGGACTCCTCGAATTTTCCGGTGACCAGGCTCCAATATTAACGCGATTTTTGAGAGGCATGGGCATGTCGGGGATGGGAGGCGCAATTGGTGGCACAGGCACCGGAATCATGCAAGGCTTGATTCAGTGGGACAAAACCAAGTCGTTCGAAGAAAACATGAACGCCATGAGAGAACACGTCACAGGAAACATCGTGGCCAGTATCGTTGGCGCCACGCAAACTCACCCGCTGAGCATGGCGGCACATCACGTGCAAACACGCAGAGCCGCGAATCATCAGCAGACTGCGCCTCATGATCTTACCGAGCCCAAGGGTCTTGCAGAACCACAGGCGGTATCAGATCGCCTGCCAGACTCAGGTGATCAAACGCCAGTCTTAGATCGCCTGCCCGATTCCGGAGATCACCTGGACAGCCTGACCGAACAACAGCGGAACATGACAAATCATCTGTTCAGCCTCGAGCAACAACAAGCCGACGCATTCACGGATGTTATCGAGCTGCCGGAAGGAACAATTCGCTTACTGCACGATGGTACCACCGCATTCACGGATCATTCAGGTGCCCAGCTACTTAAACAAGTCGACAGAGTGGTTGCGATTAAAGACGCTGAAGGAAGACAAACTCACATCTCATACGATCAGTCTGGTGCCGTCAATCAATTGGATATGAGCACACCCGGCGGCAACCAGCGCTGGGTTAGAAATGACGATGGTAGCTGGAAAATAGAAACGGCGCACGGCACACTAAAAACTGATGAAAAAGTATCCGTCAAAAGCGATGGTCGACTGATCTTCGAAACCGATTATGGCTCCAAGCAAATAAAACATCTTGATGGTTCGGTCGAACATTTCCAGCGCAACAAAACCGCAGGTGTCGCCAACCTCAATGAGAATGTACAAAGGCAAAAACTGCAAAGTTTGATCGAAAAACAAGTACAAAATTCAGATGTAGGCGCTCATCTGCTCGCCGACATGGACATCCTCAGCGAACGAATCATAACTGGCGGCAAGAAGGATCGCCGAGAGTTGGCAGAAACATTTTCGCACACTTCTGACATGCTTCAGGACATAGCCAAGCATCACAATGACCCGGAAACAAAACAGCGTATGGAGCGTGTAGCCGAAGAGATGCTCTGGATGGCGGCGCATCCTCAACGCGTGAGCCAGGGAAACCATTCCACATGCGCACTGGCATCAGCCGAGTCGCGATCCTACACGGAGCATCCGGCAGAGACAACAAAAATAATGAAAGAACTCGCTCTCACCGGCGAATTTCGTTGTCCGGACGGCACCGTCCTCAAACCATTCACCGCCGATGGTGCATTTCTTCTTCAGCCTGATGCCGATGCTCTTGCACATTATGACGGAAAAGAGGATCGCAAGGACGGAAAGAGATTGTTTGCCAGTCAGATGTTCCAGACACTAATCGTGTCGGCTCACTACGCAGATCATGATTATTACAACGGCGAATATATTGGCAAAGGAAAAATTGGTTATTTCAACGATCATGTCGTTGACCTGGGCACCAATCCGCCCCGCGTCTTGAGTGAGGAAGCCGGTCCAGGAATGCTCGCGTCGGAAGTAACGTGGGCCTTCGAAAAACTTACCGGCAGGCACGAGGAGTTCGTGCTACAGAACAAGCGTTATGACGACTCGAAATTTCTTAGTGCTTCATCTACTTTTGATTCCCCTGAAGGTTTTGCCCACGTTCTATTTGCTAATCAAGTCAAAGGTAAGCTACCGATCAGCGTCCAGCTCCATACTTTCCATGAACCATTTCATACAGATTCCAATGAGCACCACATCGCCGGGTTGGGCGGCGAACATTTGCTAAATGTTGTAAAAGTCGAGGTGATAACCGATCCGTCCGATCCACGAAAACTTTCCGAAATCAATCCGGAGAATCTGTTCGATCCGGCAACCGGCAAACTCAACGTCAATCCTGACGACGTGTATGTTTCCGTCACAAATCAGTGGCACAAATCGGCGAACCATATTTACAAGAAGATCCCACTGAGCGAACTTTATCGCGCCACGACAGATCCACTTGATGTCAAAAACTTGAGAGCCCTTGAAAAAGAAATCCAGAACCGGCCCGACAATCTCGATAAACAACTTGATTTAATCAGATACAAAAACGAATTTGAAAACCGCCGAGCAGCTTTGACTGAGGAGTTAGCTGTCCATCCGGACGTAGATAAGGCGGCTCAACTTACCGTAATTGATTCATCAAAAGATTGCATCACACCAGCTCGAATGATCGAAGAGGTGAATAGACTAACGAGTCTCAAAATGCAAGAGATTGCCGAAAGGGCGCCTGGCTATAACCGACCCAATAGCGCAGACATGGCAATGATGGACAAAGCGGAAGGTCTCCTGATGGCGGCCGATCGACAGGTTTCAACCAGAGCTGCCCGCAGTGGCATGCCGGCCGCCGACGCTCACATGCCGACCTCATCAACAAACCAGAATCGCGCCAATCGTCTCGAAGCGAAAACCGCTGAGCAGGCTGATATAGAGCAGTTGCGAAAACAATTAATCGATGCAAAAATCGAACTCAAAACGAAACAAAAAGAATGCCTCGAGGACTCGAAAGTAAAAGATACTCTCAGTGAGTTCGGCTTCGAATACAAACTTGCCGAGGAAATTGAGCGAGCAACACTGCGACAAAAACGAATAGATAAAATGGGCCTCGCATCTGTGGTCGAGCAGCCCTCGGTAGTAGTCGCGTTTATCGACCTGAACAATTTCAAGAACGTCAACGTATTGCACTCGATGGACATGGGCGATCAAGCGCTCAAGGAATTTGGCAAACAAGCCGCCTCTGTTTTAGACAAGCATGGTTACGATCCGAAAACCGCACTTGGTCACTTCGGCGGCGATGAATTCGGTTTACTTCTAACCAACCCGAAGAAAACTTTTGACGAATCCGGAAGACCGATTACAGACGACGAGAAGCACGCTCAAGTACTGAATGAAATCATGAGTATCCGCATAGGCTGCAAACCTCTGTCAAACGATCCAAAAAATCAAAAGCAATGCGAATTTGAAGTTCTTGCTCCGAAACAAGATTTTGACCATACCGCATACAAAGTCGAAATCGATAAAAAAACCGGAGAGCCAAAAGTATCAGAACAATCTTCTCCGATAATTTCTGCGACCGTAGGCGCCGTCAGATGGAAGGCCGGCATGAATGCTGAGGACGTCCTTCAAACCGCGGACAAAGTGATGTTTGTGAAAAAGCCGGTCGTCAAAGACCAGCTGAAAAATGGCGGTGACGCAGTTCTAGATCCCTTTGATAAAAACGTTAACGTAGAGCGTCAAAAGGAAAGCGAGCAACTCAAGTTATACAGAAGACTATCGGACAATCAGGAAGACTTCCTGATTCACGGAATGACTTACGAACAACTGGCGGCGCATCGCGACAAAACCGCGACAACCCGGGAGAATCTCTATTTCGATCTACTCTACAAACACAGACACACGAAAATTCTGGGCAAAGAAACCAGTAAAAATCGTCTCAAAGAGTACATCAGCGAAGCCACCGCAGGTGATGGCGACGAATCGTTCACCATCATAAAATTGTCTGTTGATAATTTTAAGCAAGTCAACGATCGAATGCAGTCGCACGCAAAAGGCAACCGCGTACTGGCTGACGTAGGTAAGTTTGTACGTGGGCTTGACGCAGATTTTGTCGGCTCCCTAGGAGGCACATCGCCCTTTCTAATCGTCAAAGATTCTGCCAAAGTCGATGAGATCATGAAAAAATGCGAGAAGTATTTCCTTGAGGTTTCAAAAGGCGACGTTAATTCCAAGCGGATAAACAATCACACAGATGTGACCGGCGACAATATCGCTGTCGGAATCAGCAGCGGAAAAGTGAAATGGCAGAAGGGCATGGATGTTGAAACACTGCTCGATCTCGCGGATCAAAAGACCGAGGTGTGCCAGCAAAAACACGCAAGAGAAGGCCGCCACACGAATCGCGAAGAAAACGTTCCACGCAAAGAAGGTGAAGCGGAGCGAAGAAATAGACCAGATGTAGCTAACGTCTCCGGTAATACCACACCAAATTCGGTATCACTAGCAGACAACGTCGAATCTGTCAGCAGGAAAAAAGGCAACGTTCCTGGCGCTGGTAGCGGCGACTGGACATACTCCAATTTTGACAGAATACCGGTTACCGACAAGTTTTTAAACGAACGTATGCACGTTCGAGAGTTTGCCATTGATGACAATGGAAATTTAAAAATCACCCGGGAACATCCGTTCTTTACGAAATCGACCATGGACGGATTTGCAGATGCGATGGAGCCCACATTAGATTGGAAACGCTTCAAACCGACAGATGAGAAAGCAACGGCGGATGAACTGGACCGCAGAAGGCAGGTCGCGGAGAATTCGATCAATACGTTTCTTCGCCAACAAAATCTGCCAGCAATTACGATAGAAACCGGATCCAAAATCGATGCACAATTAGACGGGTTAAACGCAAAGGCTGGTTACAAAAACAGTACCGGCAAAATTATGGTGAGAAGCGCCGATTTACTCAATGTTGCCAATCCAGAATTCATCAGTGCTTTATACCATGAGATTCTGCACGCCGAGCAAGATGTGGCAATGATAAGGGCATCTGCCCTGGACTCCGTTCGCACTCACGCCAAAAATGCAAAAGGTCAACAGCAGTTGCATACCGACGAACCGACTCTGATTGACGAAACCCGCAAACACTATTTAAAAGTAGCCGGTCTTTATAACGTACAACGCGATTCGGCTCTCTCCGGTAACGAGGACACATTGGCGGTAAAAGACTGGATCTCGAAAATCGTAAAACTGGAACACTCGAGAGACTGGATCAAGGACCGTGAATCGATTAGTAACGAAGACTTAAAACTGAAAGATGGCGAGTACCGAAGAGCTGACTGGTTGCGACATTCATATCTCGCCGGCGAAGCAAAAGGGGCGCGACGATCGATTGAAGAAAACGCAGACCAGGTGAAGAATCGCGTTGAATATTTAAAAACAATCGTGGATAACGATCGCTTTCCACGCCCATTCCGTCTTGATGAATTGGACACCTTGAAGAAGTTGAACGCTGACGATCCTGCGATTCGAGTTAAGACTTACGGATACGATCCGCTTCAAACAAAATTCCAGAAGCGCGATCAAACATTCACAGAACTGCTGCAAAGCGACCCTGCGTTCGCCGAAATGGTCCGCGATGGAAATCGTCGAGGTTGGCTAAAGGCTTACGATGAGCACACTGCGAAACTTGCGGAGAAGGCCAAAGATTGCGATTTGCAAATTAGTGCCTTGAATAAAGACGATCCCAATTATCAAAAGCGACTTGAACAATTGCAATCGCAAAGACCTGACTATCAGGATGGGCCAAGAACATTGAAGCTGTTAACCCGTTGGGAATTAAAAGGCTTAATTCATGGCATGAATGAAAAGTCTCATGTCGCAAGCAAACTAAACTTCGTTTTGGCCGACCACTTCACTCTGGTCAAAGAAGACGCATCCAATCAACGCGAGCGAGTGCGATATGGCACAACCATGCGCAAGGGCGAAGAACAAGAAGCGTATTATGTCACTCAAAAAATGGCCGATCGGACCGCATTAAAAATCGCGGAACGAAAAGAGAAGCCCGCAAACGACTTCGATATTAATGTCGGTTTGGTTCACAGTGAAAAGCGGCCATCCGACGGGCGTTTAGTAAATCTAAACACTGAGGAATTGCAACTACAGGCTGGTGGAAAGTGGGCTAGCGAGAGTCACATCGCGCTGGTAGCTGATACTGTATCGCAAGCGGCCGACCGGATGAAAGTAGTCGATCCGGCAAATAACCCTCGCTTAATTGAAGCCAATCAAAATTGGAAAACGGCTTACAATGAAGCTCACGAAGCAATCGATCAAAGATTGCCGGGACTTCTGCCTCGTGACAAAAACGGCGCCGAAGATCTTTTTTACGACCGCAAACTTGTGCGTCAAGCTCTGGAAGACCATCCGGATCTGCTCGACATTTATGAAAACGCGATCGAATCTTACGTTGATTACAGGCGCGTATGCAGAGATGAGATCAACACCGTAAGACGAGACAACGCCGAAATTATCAACCAGGCACTCGCAGAGCTAGCCGAATACAGCGGTGAGCCTCCGATGGAAGTACACACCACTCATCTTGGCACAGCCACGGCCGCTCACAAACTGGGTACAAACAGGCTGTTCATAACCGACGACGCGTTGCGCGGTATGGTATCAAAAGAACGTTTGATCGAAGACATCAGCCACGAATTTTCACACAATGCGCAAAATAGTCTGATCGTAAGAAACATGGCAAATGAACTCGGCATCGATTCTCAGCCAGGAGAAGTTGAAATTGCCAGACTTCAACAGCACTACTTGCAACGCATAGGTCAGCCACTGGAGTCGGAATACCTACTGAGCGCACTTAAAGGAAATCGCAATCTTTCCGAAGGCGACAAACTCCGTGCCGAAGAATTGGTCAAATCATTCTCCGAAATTAGAATCGGCGACAACTTGCGCAGCGAAAAAAATCTTGTCGACTGGGCGCTCAAAAAGCTATCCTCCGAGAACGGCGCCAGTGCCATCATCGAGCAAGCCCTCAATCAAGGCAGCGATCTCGAAAGCGTCGCCAACAATTCAGTTCTGAGAAAACTTTTCCCGAGTTACACATCAAAGAGCATTATTTCTCTTCTGGACAAATATCTGGACAACAGCCCTGAGTGGCACAAAGATGCAAAATTGACAGGTGACTTCTGGAAGCTAGTTTTAGAGCAGCGCCAGAAGCAGTTGAATGAATTAGTATCTGAACACCACTTACGGTATCAAGACTGGTTTCACGAAAAGGAATCATCAGCCGCAACGGAGCTGGTATCACGGCATCTGCAGAAGAACTACAGAAGAGACTGGGGCGAAAGCGGCAGTGCCGACAGCGAGCTATTCAATGAGCTACAACGCCGACGCCGGTCGCATCGCGACGATGGCGATGAAGCCTTACCTGACGGACTGGTTTTATCGCGAGCTGAAGCTCGACAAGAATCGATAGAAGATAAGCACCGAACGGTCCTCAATTTGACCGAAGCCCTCTCCAGAGCGCTTGATGGCCGCCCATTAAGTGAAAGCCAAATCGGTAACTTGAATACACTAAAATTGAACGCCGAAAAGTTAGACAGAACGATTGCTGAAAAGGTCATTTCACTGCTCTCCGAGAAACCGTCCGGACGAGCATTGCTCGATCAAATCGCAGAAAGACCCCTGAGTCTTGACGAGTTAAAAGGCGTCCAACAGATGCTGAGCAACAATGAGCGCATCGTTTCGAACGGCAATGCGAAAACTGAAGTCGTTGATAAAGTTCGGGCCGAGCATCTTTTATCACTCGACCATGCGCTTCTTGTACTTGAAAAATTCGCGGATACAGATGGTTCGCAAAAATTGAATGCCCGCGACAGTTTGCATCTGCTGCAAGCCCAACACCTCGCACAAAATGGGCTCAACTATTTAGCGAAATTGCATCAGCCACTCGACACAGAGATCCAAATGCAAGGTCAGCTAAAAGCGCAGCTGAAAAAATTGGACGCGGCTTCAACCAGGCTAATGGACAAGAGTCTCGCCAACAATGTAGTTGAGTTTATTAGCTCGTATGAAAAGCTAGCAGCTGGAAATACCGCCGGTCTCGACGCCGACACTCAGACGCGGTTATCACAAAACATGAACAAATCACTCGTCCAAATCTTTTTTCCAGAAGGAAACGGATCAGACGCACGACAAGCCAGCATGCTGATGTCGCGATTGAACGATACCGTCAATCTACTGACCCGCGACAATCATGGGTCGCCGGACGATCAGATTAGAAACCAGCTGTTCAAAGAACTGAGCCAGCGGAACTTGGGAGATTCCAACATCGGCGACGCAATTGGTCTGGCTGATCGCCGGTCGGAGCTGATCATGAGCACCACTGATGGTGCACGGCGACAAATTGTGCAAGACGAATTGGAGAAATCATTGCAAGAATTCGCCAAGAATCCCAGCTCCGAGAATGGCTCACGACTTCAATTCACCAGGGAGCTTTGCGATTCTGCCAACGGTCAGGACGGCAGATTTGAGATGCTGTCCAAGTTTGCTGCGTTTGCAAACCAGCATCCCGACATTCCTCTTGCCTTCAGACAGGTGTCCGCACCCGACGCCATCCCCGAAGCAGTTGAGCGTTACTTGGACTTGATGTCGCAACACGCGAAAAATACCACTGAAATCACTGGCGATACCACAAAAGATCAACGACATTTCGATGGCGACGAACTGGAAGACGCTTGCGTCAAAGCTACAATGGAAGCAGCGCGGCGAGGCGATCTCGGTGATTGGACATTTGTTCCGACCGGTAAAATGTCTACTGCAGACAAGATGAAACTGGATGGTGTTTTTATCGATTTGCAAACCGGTGAAATCGCTCCTATCGACTTCACCGCAAGAGACAAAGGCGCTCACAAATGGTTTTACAAACTTTCCACCAGAGACAGTCAGTACGGCAACCAGCTGGCTGTATTTCAAAACAGCCCAGAAAACATTCGTGGTTTTATCGAAGGATTAAGAGGCGATGGGACGACTTTCCAGCTTGATCAATTTAAGCAAGCAGGCATTCCATTCCCCTCGTTTGAAAATTGGAGTGGAGCAACTCCTGCAGCCATTCGCGATTTAAAAGCGATAGCCAACGGCGCCAAGAGCCTCTCCAGAACGCCAAACGACAAATGGGCTTTCCTCGGCACGTCTGCGTATAGCCCAGTGCATCACAGCGAGCAGACGCGTCATCCGAACCTGCATTCATCCGATCCGATGAAAGCAGCTAAATATGAGGTGATCGTACAGAAGTATTTGAAGGGCCAGCCCGCCGATCATTCCTCAAAAGATCCTGCGCAAGTGCAACGCGACATGGTCGATTTAATTGACCACTGCAATGGTTCGGTCGAGGATGCCTTGAAAACTGCTCGGATGGCACCAGTATTGCGTAATTCCGGCGTCAGTAATTTCAGCGATATGGCAGAGATAGGGCGCGTTTGCGATCAGTTCAAGACCAGCCCGCAGGAAGCGGCAAAAGCGATGACAATTTGGCGTAGTATTGGCAATGGTGGCACGCTAAAACAAGCGATCCAAGTGTCTAGAATTCAACAACGCTTAAATGACGCAAATGTCACCATCACGGATGAGCAAGCATTCAAAGCACTCGACTTGTTCGATCGTTCTTCTCACCTGTCGCCGCTAGTGGCACTCGCGCTGGATGCGGTGCCTGACGAGCATCAAGAATACTTACAGAAAAAACTTGCTGCAGCAGGCAACCTGACGAAGCAACAACTTTCGGAGACAGCACTAACAAAGACTATGGAAGCCGAAGGAGAGGAGGCTCAAGCATGGTCTTTGCTGTACGAAGCGACGGAAGCACTCTAACAATCCAACGCGGCCGGACATATACGTTTGAGCCGAACAACTCGACGGAACAATCAATCTGAACAGTACAAACTATACCTGTTGTCTAAGCGCTGCCTCCCTGTTACGCTGGCATCCATAAATCATGCCGAACATCTTGATAATCGAAGACAAAATAGATCTCGCCAATCTCGTGAGATCGTATCTCGAGTATGAGGAGCACAAAGTCGAAGCGCTGCATAGCGGCGGCGGAGCGCTTCAGAAAATCCAAGCTGGTTCATTCGATCTGATCATTCTGGATTGGGATCTTCCGGAGATGAGCGGCATCGATATCCTGAAAGGTTTGAGAGCAACTGGGACGCTAACTCCGGTTTTGATGCTGACTGGCAAAAACGCGATGGAAGATAAAGAAACTGGTTTCGACGAAGGTGCTGATGATTACCTGACGAAACCCTTTGATATGAAAGAGTTGGCAATGCGCGTCAAAGCATTGTTGCGAAGATCGCGGACAAGCGCTAGTCAATCTGCTGCCACCGTCAATAGTATCACCCTCGATACGGCAAAACTGCGTGCCACAAAGAACGGAAGAGCGGTTGCTTTAACACCCAGAGAATTTGAGCTGCTCGCATTTTTGCTGAGAGAAAAACCACCGCATGGAACTGCAGACTTGATCGACGGCTTGTGGCCGGGCAATCAGACGATGACAAAAGACGTCGTCAGGACGACAGTGAAGCGACTTCGCAAAAAATTGGGACCCGACACAGCGGAATTAAAAGATGCTAATTTTCCCGATTTGTTTGCTGGCAAATCGATGGGCGGGGCAGTCGGGGGCACCGATGGTGGTGCCGACGATGAAGAAGATGACGCACTCGATCCATTTCTGGGAATCATCCTCGATGAGAAGTATGAGCTTGTAGAGCTGCTCGGTGGCGGTGGCACTGGCGTCGTCTATAAAGCAAATCATTGCATGTTAAATAATTTCGTCGCAGTAAAAATGCTTTTCCCTCACATGGTTTCGCGACAACTCGCAGTTCGCAGATTTCACCAGGAAGCAAAAGCGACCGCTTCTCTGTCCCATCCAAACATTCTAAAAGTATCCGACTTCGGCACCGGAGAACAGGGTCAACCCTACCTCGTAATGGAGTACCTGCAAGGCTTAAGCCTCGCAGAGATGCTCGAAGCAGAGGGCGATCTGGCACCATATCTGGCGGTGGAAATTATAATGCAAGCAGCCGCAGGATTGATGCACGCGCATAGCAAACAAGTGGTGCATAGAGACATCAAGCCAAGCAACTTGATGATCATCGGCAAAATCCCAGAACGATTCACAGTCAAGATCGTCGACTTTGGCTTAGCAAAACCCAGCAGGCAAGACGATCGCCTCTCAAAAATCACAGTCACAGGCGAAGTCTTCGGAAGCCCCTCTTATATGAGTCCAGAGCAGTGCCGCGGCGAAAATGTCGATCATCGTGCCGACATCTACTCGCTCGGCTGCGTACTCTTCGAAGCACTAACCGGTCGCCCACCCTTCGTCGGCAAAGATCCTATCGACACAATCTTCCAACACGTCGCACCGGATCCACCTGTCTTTAAAATCGAAGGCAGCAACCCACGCCTGGTCGATCAGATGGAAAAAATCATCATGCAAAGCCTCGCCAAAAATCGCGAACAGCGCTATCAATCAGTTTCCCAACTCCTCCAAGACCTTCTTCAATTCCGAGAAATTCTGAAATCCGAAGGCGGCGACATCAAGTTCGAAGTCTAAGCACGCAATCTCACGACTATCTCACAACTCGAGAATAGACTGCAGTGATATTGATGAATCGATTTCCCCCCAAAGCTGAGTCGATCAACGCATCACCGAGCCACACTGTCGCGCCACTAACAATACAGTCACCGTCAGGTTTCTAATTGTCGAACTGAAGGATTGAAACATGAATATCGTTAGCAATTATCTCCAGGACATCTCCTATGTTTCTCCTCTATCTGGCGAAGAAGAGAGCGACCTTATCCGAGATCTGAAACAGAATGGTTTCGCTGCCATGAATGCTCGAAGCCGGCTCATAGAGGGAAACCTGAGGCTTGTCGTCAAACTGGCAACTCAATACGTCGGCTTCGGTTTTAGTTTTGTCGAGTTGGTTGCAGCAGGGAATCTCGCATTGAGACAAGCTGCACAAAAGTTCGATCCGGAAAGCAAATACAAATTCAGCACGTTCGCGACCTGGTTTGTGAGCCGCTCATACACTCGGTTGATTGCAACGCGCATGATGGACGAGATTCAGTGGATCGAGAAAGTTATCGCCGCTAGAAAGAACGAGTTTCCACTCACAAATCAGCAATGCGCCGCCGATCTAAGAATGACCGATTCCGATTTCTCCAGTTTAGTTTTAAACGCACTGGCACCACTTAATCGCCAGTCGCCCGAGATGCAATTGTGTTCAACCGACACGTATCCACGGGTCCTGATTGCCGAGGCTAAGGTTATTTGGCAAAAGTGGCGCGATGACAACGAACAAATCTGGTGGCGCAGCAGTAATGATGCGAAACCTGAAACTTTGAAGTAATCACGATTGCCGAACAAGTATTATCGAACAAGCAGTCGCAGTCTCTGAAGTAATAAGATCGCCGAATAAGTAGTCCCAAACGCGTGTTTCCGGTTCTAAAACCGCGCTAATTCCGTCCGCAAGCTTTCCGTCACAAACGGGTATATCTCGATGGCAGGATCGAATAGACCCTTTGAGCTATGGCAGACGAAAAGACCAGAGACGCGAGTCTTCAATCAAACACGCCTCAGACAAAGTCGCTGGACACCGAGGATCGCACAGACGGTTTACGCCGCCCTGCGGAATTAAAAATCGGACAACTCGTCAGCGAACGGTACACAATCAAAGCATCGCTCGGAAGAGGCGGCATTGGTTCTGTTTATCGCGTCCACCAAATTTTACTGGACAAAGAATTCGCGCTCAAAACACTCAACCCGGTAACCGCATCATCTGCGACGATGCGCCGCTTCCACCTGGAAGCGCAGTCGGCAGGCAAGCTCAATCATCCCAACATCGTCAAAGCATTCGACTTCGGCTTGATTGATGGCGTTCAGCCCTTTTTAGTGATGGATGTGATTGAGGGCAAAACGCTCTCGCGAATTCTAAAACAAGGGAAATTGCCGCTCAACATTTTCTTGGAAATTTTCATCCCGCTAACACAAGCGATTGCATATGCGCACAGCGAAGGAGTGGTGCATCGTGATTTAAAACCGAGCAATATCGTTTTAGAACCTGACAAAGAAAATGCCGGCAAATACATTCCAAAACTAATCGATTTCGGACTCGCGAAACTCACCGACTCCGACAGTCTGAGCCAGCATCAAACATTGACGAAAGCCGGAGATGTAATTGGCACGCCGCTGTACATGAGCCCAGAGCAATGCTCCGGCACATCTGTCGATCATCGTAGCGACATTTATTCACTCGGTTGCGTGATGTTCGAAGCGCTAACAGGAAAGCCACCATTCCGAGCTGATACCGCTATCGAAACGCTGATGCAGCATGGAACAAAACGTCCACCATTGTTGAACGAAACCTGCGAAGGTATTGAATTTCCCCCAGAGTTAGAAGAGTTGATCGATACGTTGCTGGCTAAAGATCCAGCCGAGCGATTCGAAAGTTGCACACTAGTAGCTGACCAACTAATCGCAATTAAGAGTTCGACGAATGATGAAACGAACGAGGAAGAGATCGCGATTGCCATTGCCAGACTGGCTGACGAACCCTCCACAAATCCGGCGTCTCTTCGACAAATATCAATCCTTTTATTCTTGGGCGCAGTGCTCGCCCTTGCAGCAGCAATATTCGTAGTTAATTCATCGCGCACCACACCTGATACCGCTCAAGGCGCCGCTGTTCAACACGCGATGCTACCAACAGAACAAGCGGGTCCATTGAGTGCCGATCGCTTGACGGCACCTCCCGACGACGGAAAAGCGATAGTGCCGTGGGCAAAGCTTGAGGGAGCGAATCGGGTTTTCCATTTTCCCAAAAATAGACGTCTCGGAAAACTTGGTTGGAAAGTCGGCACGGGCTATGAACTCGCATTAGCAACCGGTTTGGTGCGTCTGCCACAGGACACGAAGATCATCTTCATGTGCAGTGAAATGATGCTCCGGAGTCCGACAGATGTTGGCGGTTTTGGTACTGACGACTTTAGAGGAGTCAACGTTAAGCTCGGTGAGATTTTAACGGGAGAAGAAGTCGTTGAAAAATCGATGTCCTCGTTACTCGCTTCAAAAAATCTGACGCTGGTCACAATAACTGACGGCAGTCTCTCCGCCGACAACCTGTCAAAACTTGGGTCATTGCCAAAATTGACATGGTTAACACTGATCGGTAATGAAGCAAAGCTTGAAGAGTTAGCAGCCTTGAAGAACCTCGACAACCTGCGACTTTTACGGATTGAGGGGCAACCATCGGTGTCTCCGGTCATTGAGAAATTAAGCAAATCCAGGGCAATGGAACGCTTAGAGTTGAACCAATGCGGTTTGACTCTTGCCGATGTGAAAGCTATATCCGAAATTCGCAATCTAAAAGTCCTGAGTGTTAAAGGCAACTTCGGCAAAAATCCAGACACAACGATGGCGAGCCTCATTCTAAGAACTCTCTCCACACTTCCCAATTTAGAAGTGCTTGGCGTAGATCATTACCTCGTCGAGGATCCAACCAATATTTCTTTGCTATCAAAGTGCAAGAATCTAAAATATTTGTACATCAAAGACGAGCGTGGCAAGCCCATTGACCGCGCGTGGGTGAAAAAATATTTGCCGAAAAAATGCGCAGTGATTCACGATGTGAACAAAACAATAAATCTCGATTGGTTCGACCCTCTTGCGACGGGTAAACACGCCAGTCATCTGTGGTAGGCGTTTCAACACGGACGAACGCGCCGGAAGTCTTTTCATAACGTCAGCAGAACACTGCTTGACGCATCTGGCAAGCCGGTCATCCGCACCAAAAGCCGATGTCTTCCGATTTCAGCTCAGGGTCCTTTTGCAACAGATAGGGAGGCAAGTTTTTCGATATTGACGTTTGCTGCCATAGCGAACATAATGACTATTATGACCATCGTGACCAGAAAAGTCCAAAAGCCAACCCGGCAAGTCGTTAAAGTCACTTGAGGAAAGCAAAAAAATGACAGACACGAAGAAACAATGGACAGTGGCAACAGCCAAAGCACACCTCAGTGAAGTTATAGACTTGGCGCTGACAAAAGGGCCTCAAGTAGTGACACGCAGTGGCATAAAGACCGTTGTGATCGTGTCCAACGAAGAGTGGGAAAGGAAGACAAAACGGAAAGGCACATTGGCAGACTTTCTAGCCGACTCACCGTTGCGCAATTCCGAAATCGAAATCAGCCGCGCAGAGGATACTCCGCGGACACTCGATCTGTCAGATCGTGATGGCACCACTTTTCATGAGTGATGAACTACCTCCTGGACACAAATGTCATTTCTGAATGGGTCAAACCACAACCATCTATCGACGTCGTTCGCTGGCTGGTCGAAACCGATGAGGACCGACTTTTCCTGAGCGTTATTTCAATAGCTGAAATCAGAAAAGGCATTGAATTAATGTCCCGCGGTGAGCGCCAAAACCGCCTGAGCGATTGGTTAACCAACGACCTTTCGCTGCGGTTCGCCGGACGAATCCTGGACGTCAACGAGCGCGTCGCAAACCACTGGAGCGTAACGATGGCCAAGTCGCAAAAGTTGGGAATTACGATGAACTCTATGGATGCACTTCTTGCCGCAACTGCGTTTGTTAACACGATGACTTTAGTTACGCGCAACGCCGACGACTTTTTACACCTGCAATCTGCGTTAATCAACCCGTGGCAGTCAGGATTATCCTAGAAAAACAGCTCCTCACCTTGTACCACAGCGTTCAATACATGATTGTCCGACCATCAGTTCCGCGAAATTCTGAAGTCAGAAGTGGCGAAATAGAGTTGAAGTTTAGCTCCGTCAGCCAGCTGCACGTCAATCGTTAAAAAAACGGCGACCCCGTCCGACATTGCCTCGAAGGCGACGAGATCCGTTCTTTACGAATCGCCCCAGGCATCGATCGGCTCCTCTGAATCTACACGACACCTCACCCAGTCAAATCGACGACAGGCAATTGTTAAGCCGCGTTTAAGAACCCCGAGATGTCAACGAGGTGAGACTACAATGGTTCTACCGTTACCAATCTGGCGTACAGAAATCTCGAGGTCGGGCACCTTCCTCGCGATCATGTTTCAGAGACTTCTCAGTCCTCGCTGTTCTCTTCAGCAGGGCGGATTCGTTGCGCACCATATATAGTTCCACTCATTCACAAGGCCAAACGATGAATAGAAAAGCAGTTTCAAAATTGGAATTCGCAAAGCACGCAACTTCAGCGTTGTTTTGCGTAGTCTTGGCATGCATGACAGGATTTGCAGCATACGAACAGCAAAACGAAAGGAGCTGGACAAAAGTAACCGCTACGGTCCTGAACAATCGCACTAGTAGTGAAGATAGACATTCGAAATTTGGAATGGAAACATTTCACAGCTTGTTTCTGACCTGCGAGTACAAGGTAGGCAGTTCAACGTACAAGAAAGAACTCCAAGAGGAAGAAGACAAGTCGTCTAATGTAATTCAGCTAGCATCGGAGAAATATCATCCTGGCTCAACCATAGCAGTCCACTATAATCCAGCTGATGCTTCGCAATGCGCCTTGGATCCAGCAGTCGGAAAAGATAAACTTCAACTATGGCAGATATGTACAGGATTGTTTGCCCTGATGGCTATCCTAAGTTTTTTTGAAGCGGGCAAATCCATACAACTTCGTTACTAACGGCAACGCGTTGCCAATTCAGGCTACTTAGCGGCGAGAGCACTTACTACTTGCTTTTGAGTCGCTTCAGTTCTGCCACTACATCTGATGGCTCCATGCGCTTTTTATAATCGGTGTCAACATAGACATAAGCGATTGTGCCATCGCTGTCGATAATAAACGTGGCTGATAGTGGCAGTTCGTCGCTCTTATTGCCGATTGCTGTTTAAGGCTCATTTCTTTCTCGAGGACGGGTTGAGGTGTATTTGTTTGTTCATTTGCATCTGATGCATGCGCCTCCCGACCGGAAGTCTAGTACCCGGCTCACCCGTGATGCCCGCGTATCCAATTCCATATGTGGAGACTTTGGCTTATCAGGTTTTGCCAGACCCAAACACAGATGGTCAGTTCATTTTGCGAGTCGCGCGTTTTTCAATTCCCAGCATTCAGAACGCCACAGCAGAGCCTTCATTGAACCTACCGCAAACGATTGCATGTGATTGACATGCAATTGTTCCTCTTTTCTATTTCTCAACGTGAAAAGGCGAAAAGTTCCCCATATGACCTGAATTGTAATTCGCTTCAAGACTTTGCTGTTACCAATAGTGATCCTTTAACAAGCAATCGTTCGAATCAATCTGGTATTTATAGATATCCTAGAAAAAGTGGCAATCCCCGAGAGGTGACGCTTTTACGAATTTTTCATCAGAGCACTCGGTGCAACTTCACCCTTTGAACTAAGCGACAAGAGAAACGGCAATCTCGATTTCGTCCCAAGGCACCACAAGTTTTTGATGTTCATCTTTCTGAATTAATTCAAGTTGCGATAACTGTTTTACATCCTGGTGCACATTCGAATAAGCTCGGTTAAGCAATTCCGCTAGTTTCCTGCAACTCAAAGGACCGGCCTTCTTAAGGAATTTAAGAAGCACCATTCGCTTCGGCGACAACGTGCTGAACAAATCGTCTTCGCTGGTAAAATAAACGCGGTGTATCGGATCATGCGCCGATTCGCCAGCCGCGGCACTGCGGAAGCTACTTCGAACATTCTTTTTGAATTGCTCTAAACTACAAATTGAGATTAGGATTTTGCGGCTAGTCATTCCTTCTTCTCCAAAATTTCGTCCACGTCACGCCAGAAATCTTTCAACAAAGTATCAACATCCGTAAACTCGTAAGGAGCCTCGTTGTCTCCGTAGTGCTTGTGATCACCTTTTCCAAGTTCATTGTCATATCTGACAAGAGTGATACCATCTGCGGTGCAATAACTAAGTCGATATTTGAAGCCGTGCGGGCGTTCGTCAGATCGCTCCGGTAACTCCCAGATCACCACGAAAACCAAAGAACCGCCTGGAAGCTTGATTTTTTGATTAGCGTACACCCTAGCCTTCACAAATAGCCTATCACACTATATAGCCCTTGACACTATCACCATTCTGCTGCCCGAGGTGGCTTTTTACAGTTTCGTCAAACCGTTCCGGTAACTCCGAGCACCACGAAAACCAAACACAGCCAAATCTTTCTGGCTCGATTTCACTCGGTCTTCCACACCACCGTCTTGAGCGCCTCGTCGAATTTTTCTACAGCTTTGTCAAAGTTGTTTTTGGTTGCTGCGACTCCGAATTCATATCGTTTTGTCCAATCACCAGTTGGGCTTACGTAAACGTTCTTCTCCAGGGAATCAGCCTTGGTACTCTGCCCTGTCATCACGATTACGTGTTTGCCCGCCAAATCTTGGACTTCGATGGAATAGATTTTAAACAGGTCAGGGTTACCAGCAGTACCAAAGATTTTGATTCGCTTCCAATTAGATGTTGGAACTGGCCCTGGAGTCGTTTTGGTGCGGTTCTGGAGAAAAGTGACAGTTTCGGGAGATGGAGGTTTAGGGTTGGCGTATACACGAAGAGTTGCCGGGACTGGATTAAGGAGTTTATAGAGCCTCCATGCAACACGTCCGCCGACGACCTGATTCCCAAAGTCTTTCCAGTCGGAGCCGAGGGTTAGAGTTTTGATTGGACCATAGTTTTCAACGTGTGCCGATTTTGTAGATGCTGGGTTATTGAATCGATTGCGGTGCATAGCATCCAGCTTTGCCTGTTCCTCAGGAGTTAGTTTTACAACCAGGGGAGGATTTGGTGGTTGAGCGTCCATGATGTTTCACCTCGTAGGAAAATTAAAGCTGTGCCAATATTTCGGCTCGTTCACGTTGTGGTAGATCCGCAAGCAAACTATCGAATTCTTTGGTAGCCAGCTGAAACAAGTTGGCAAACTACTGCATCGTCGGTACTAACCAGTCTACTGTCGACGCTGTTTCCCCGGTGGCAAATGTGACACCATCTTTGCTGAAAAACATGCCGTCCTTATTCAATGCTGATTGAAACGAAAGCGCAGTCATGCCGAGTTCGGGCAGTGAGTGCACTTCATTGCGTTCACTAATTCCATTTTGATTTTCATCTTGCCACACAGCCAAACCGTTTAACTCAGAACCAAACAATTTCCGTCGTGATTATCATCGAGAGCTGTCATCGCTTCGTATCCGTTTTTCCAGAACACCCAGAATGTATTCTGACCAAACAGTTGCAATCGTGACGTAATTTTTTTATGGATGAATCTTCAGTCACACAGATCAAAAGCCTCCCTCTTGAACAGATCGAACAGCTCGCTGCGGACATCCTTGACTTCAAATCAATAGCTAACCTGGACCTGTGGATTTCAGCGAACTTGAGGTAACGGTCAACCCGTGGTATAATAATAACCGGCGTCTCTTAAAACTGGCCTCCTTGAGGGCATGCGCATGACTGGCGAAGAGAACGGCGTTAAACCTGGCGAAAAGAGCAATCTCCAGAAACCAACCGAACGAAAGTCTGAAGCGGTTGCGTTGGAGACCGACTTAAAGGACGAGAACAGCCAGCGTCACATCGAACAATTTACGAAATCGAACAATTCAGATTCACTGTCGGACATGCAATTAAAGGCCCTCAGCGCGGAAGCATCTGAACATGCCAAATTGGCAGCCAATAGATTTGAGCTGAGTGACGAAGCGAGCAGCTCTTTTAGCAATAAAACGAATGCCCACGATGATTCTTCACTGATGGCTGACAGCGCGCCTGCGCTAGATAGAGGATCGTCATATGTTGAGGGATTGCAAGCAGTCGTCGAGAATGCCAGGACGCCGGAAGAGAGAGAACAGAAACGGCAGAAGTTCGAACAATTTTATTCCTTACGGAAAGAAGCCGAGCATTTAGCTGCTAGTGCCTCTGTGCACCGTGGCGAAAAGGTTTCGAAAAAGATAGATGCAGGTACTGACACAAGAAGTTCGGCAGCAAATAGTGTCGTATCGGACAAGCCGAATGAAGTTGCCGCTACACACAAAATTTTTATCCAGAGATTCATCAAACCAGGCGATACCTTGATGGGCATTGCCCGCGAACAGTTGGGCAAAGAAGCAAGCGAGAAAGAGGTAAGCGAATATGTGAAAGTAATTACAAGAGACAATCGAATAAGCAATCCGGACAAACTCGCGCTGGGCACGATGCTAACAATGAGACCCATCGAGCGGCCGGAGCAAGTACAGGCCGAAGAGCCGCAACAAAGTCATGAGCCTGAAGCCGAGCAGCAATCGAATCCGGTCACGTCGGCAGCCGATTCAAATTTCGACAAGCTCAGCGAAATGATGGAGAAGCATTATGCTAATTCACAAGAATTCAATGATTCTAAGTTGCCTGATGAAACGCGAGATACGATCGGGCGGGAAACTAATCGCGAACATTTGTTCGAAGTAGCAAAGAAACATGGGCTTGAGATCGATAAGAGTATTGGTTTGATAGAAGAACGAATAGCACGCAAGGAAGTTAGCTCGCAAGAAATCGATAAAGCGTACAAGCATGTAGAGCGGCTATTGGAGGCAGAATCGAATAAGGGCGTAACGAAGCCTGAGCGAGAGGTGTTGGCGCAACAGATTCTTTTGCAAACAGCCAATCCAACGCGGATCGATCAGGGCAATCATAATACCTGCAACGTCAACTCAGTGGAATGCAGAATTTACACGCGCGAACCGTCGCACGCCGCCAGAATGGTCGCTGACCTTGCGTTGAACGGGGAATTTGTTGCCGCGGATGGCAATACTGTCGTGAGACTGAATCCGGGGCCGGTCGATTGGAACGGAACCAAGGCCTCTGTTATGGATGGGCTGCGGAGCTACGCCAGCGAACTCTTTCAGGTTTGTGCGGTAAATGTTCACTATGTAAAAGAAGGCAAAGGAATTAGGTATGAGCAGATAAAACCAGTACATGGAAACGAAGATGATACCGGTGAACGACTCTACGATTTCTCTAAGTCAGACCCGCTGATAGAAAAACAGCCCAATCTTGACGACAACGCGTTGATAGGAATCTACAATTCAATTACGGGGAATTCCGAAGACAGTTTTGTATTCTGCCATAAATCGTACGTATGTGGTTCCGACAAGGAACTAGTCACAGTGTCGTCGGAAGCTAACTTGCTTGACAAATTGCAGTCCACACCGTTGTCGCATTACCCGCTAATTTTTGGCGTGCATACAGCAAACGATCCATTTTGGACCGACAGTACGGGCGGTACCGCTGGTGGCGCCGGTGGTGACTCGGGAGGCGGTCATTTCGTCACTGTACTTGCGTTCAAACCAGGTCCGCCACCAAGCGTGGTGCTCGACAACCAGTGGGGCAGCAAGAGGGACCATGTCGACGAAGTGACGAATCTGTCCGTAAGAGAACTCTATTTCGCAATGAGGCCTCCGCACCTGGCAGTTGATGAACTGGACAGAACGCTTACGCAAGATAGAAACCACGGACAAAGAAATGCCTGGCGAGATCTTGAATTACAGCGCATGAAGGCAATGTATCACTTGTCCGAACCCAAAACAATTGAAATGGATGTCATCAATGTAATCGCCGAAAGATTGAATAAAAACTCAAATGCGGATGATTGGGAGCGAGCTGCCGGAAAGGAACGGTTGGAAGTGGTTCTAAGTTGTCTACCCAAAGAAAACGTTATGCGGATCAGGCAAGAGCAATTTCGAGTTGGGCTAATAAGTGATGAGGAGTTCCGAGAACACGCGATCAATTGCGCCAAAATGATCAAAGAAAGAGCTGCGCAACCGCACGACTTGGAAAAGTTGTTATTGGATATGCAGTTAAGTGATGAATTTACGGACGCAATAATAGATGATTTGCCAGAGACGAACAGTTAGAGGGGAAAGAAATGGACGCACAGCCACCACCAAAGCCAGCCCTGACAAAGCAATTGAGCCCCCAAAACAAAAGAAAGCTTGACTTGTTTTTGAATAGCAAAACGCGTCCGATACCCACGGTATTGAAAGTGCAGAATTACGGACCCATAGCAAGCATGACGTTAGGTGACGATTGGACTGACATCGGCGAAAGACCAAATTCCGACGACAAATTTCATGGTGGTAATTGGCACCGCTGGCGCAACTACAAACTCGCAGGAGATGGTGGCACGCTGAGGGTACACGCACGGTCTGAACCTTGTGCCGACGATGATGCGAGGAACTACCGCGAGTTTATAAAAACTCACAACAGCGCGGTCGATAAAGCGGAATACGATAAGTTTCGATATCTTTTCGGAATGGCCGGAAATCCTCGATTCTTTACTGTCGAATCTATCGAAGTTGTTGAATTGGGTGGAATCAAGGTTGTCGCGATGAGCGGGCAAAACACAGAAGACAGTTCACGAGAAAAGACGATTTACGTAAGTCCTTCCGGAGACTGGAAAGAAGCCTACAATTTTGGCATCGGAGTTTCTGCCGGCAAGGACTTTGACAAAGCGGTCGAGAAGTTCGACAAGGCGCTCAGCACGGTCGTATGGAGCAAGAAGTGACGCCGACGGTAAGACATACAAATTCAGGGTCGCGAACATAACGTAACGAACAAGTCTGTAAAATAGTTTGTGTCAAAAGATCTAAAACAAGCGGACGCACCATATACACCACCAATGCAATCGAGTCCATGAACATGACGCTCCGAAAAGCAAGCCGCAATCACAGGATATTTCCTGACGACTCGGTATTCAAGGTTATGTACCTTGCCGCACGAAACATCTCTAAAAAATGGACGCCGACGCACCCTGAATACCATGCCTCATTTTTCGACGGCAAATTCTTTAGCAATGACCTCTCTGTGTAATTTGATTGGTTCGTCGTTTTCCGCACCTTGTTGATCGAGGCACCAAACAAATCCGAGCTTGGCTGGCGTCAGCGAGGGCATCAAAGCAGGGGTTGGAAGGCCGAACGTGACACTTTCATGGTCGGCAGGCTTGATACCATCGAGCTCCGCCAGTTTATTCATAGACCCAGACTTGACTGGGTTGGATTCCACCGCCTGCTTGTGCTGCTGCTGGTAGCCATTTTCGCCGATCACCGACTCTTCCGCGGTTTCTTTGCTGGTCTTATCTAAGCCCTTCTCCAGCCGCTCTTTGGGTTGATCGCCAGTGTTGCTAACCTCTTCAGCCATGACGCTTTCCTCGACTCAGTACTTCATAGGCTCCCGAATAGTAACTTTATACCCGCGTCGTCGCTTGTAAAATAAACGCGGTGGATCATGCGCCGGTTCGCAAGCAGCGGCACAGCGGAAGGGACTTCGAACATTCTTTTTTGGAATTGCTCTAAACTACAAATTGAGATTAGGATTTTGCGGATAGTCATTCCTACCTCTCCAAAACTTCGTCCACGTCATGCCACCACGAAAACCAAACACCAGCCAGACTGAACGATTCACAGTTATCTTTCATCGTTGCTGCGACTCCGAATTTATATCGTTTGGTCACAACCACTAGTTGGGCTTACGAAAACTTTCTCCTCCAGCGGCTTGGCTTTAAAACCGAGTTCAGCGGTGACAAAAATTGCAACTACTTGCTTTTGATTCGCTTCAGTTCTGCCACTATATCTGATGGCTCCATGCGTTTTTTATAATCGGTGTCAACATAGACATAAGCGATTGTGCCATCGCTGTCGATAATAAACGTGGCTGATAGGGGCAGTTCGTCGCTCTTATTGCCATTGACTCGCTCCAAGTCGATACCAAAGCCTTTGTAAATTTTGATGAGATCTGGTGGGAGCTGATATACGAGACCAAACTGTCTTGCTACCGTGTTGCCCGAATCACTCAGAACTTCAAAGCTGAGTTTATCTTTCTCAACCGTTGACAAGGTTGCGTCGGGCTGTTGTGGCGATATTGCTACCAGCGAAGCGTTCTGAGCCGTAATAGCTGGCAACGATTTCTCGAGAGCGCGCAGCGCTAGGTTGCAATAGGGGCACCAGCCGCCACGGTAGAATGTCACAACGACAGGACCTTTGCTCAACAACTGTTTTAAAGTTATCGTTTTGCCTACTGCATTTGGAAGTGCAAAATCGGGAGTGCGCGCACCATCTTTTAATACTTGTTCGACAATTCCGGATTTCTCCAAAGCATCGAGTGCATTTTGCATGACTGCTTTTGATTCATCAGTCTTTTTTGACTTTGATTGCGCGGCCAAAGCTTCCAATTGCTGTTTAAGGCTCATTTCTTTCTCGAGGACGGGTTGAGGCGTATTTGATTGTTCATTTGCATCTGATGCATGGCAAGCGGGCGATGCAAGTTCAAAACTGAAGATTGCTGCGACCATAGCCGCTGTGAGCAGGATTTTCATGACCTTAAGTTTCCTCATTCTGGCAAGTTAGTTTGTACTGGAGCAACTACTGCATCGTCGGTATTAACCAGTCTACGGTAGACGCTGTTTCCCCGGTGGCAAATGTGACACCATCTTTGCTGAAAAACATGCCATCCTTATTCAATTCTGATTGAAACGAAAGCGCAGTCATGCCGAGTTCTGACAGCGAGCGAACTTCGTTGCGTTCACTGAAGGCCACAGACCACATCGTCGCATACCATGCCCGTCGAGGTCGAATCTGATTTCGGAGTTTTGCATCATTTCAGATGCCGCCACATGTGGTGTCAATGGAACAACCACAGGCGTGACCGTGCGAAATTGATTACTAACCTGCTTGCTTTTTTCTTTAAGCTCCGCGATCTCAACGGCATCTGTTGCAGGATCCAGCAGATTGATCAAATATGAGGCACAGTCTCTACGGCGATTGAGATACCACGAAAACCATCCTTGTCTTTTTCGGCATCAAATTGTTTTGCAAAAACCTCTCGATACAATTTGACTGCCTCGATTTTCCTACCGTGCTGATCGAGACACCAAGCTAAGCCTAGCTTTGCTTGTGTTAGAGCTGGCGAAAGAGCAATCGCCTCACGAAGATACGATCATTCATTTCATGCGACAAGTCTTTAACTTGTTAGAAAATCTCTCAAAACAGGGCATTAATATAGTTAGCGTCTGGACAACGAGAAGGTAAATGCAGTTTTTCATTCCTAGAAAACGAAAACTTTATTCTCTAGTTAAAACACGAGGGAGACGGTCTTCGCACGGCTACTATCTTGTTGGAACCCTTGTCGCTTTGCTCATCGGGGTATTGGTATCGTTTGCACTTCTTCAATTGTTGGTTGAAACCCTCCGAGTAACATCAACCAATTCAAACAAGCAATCAGCCGATCTAATGATCCAGACCACCCTTGACAGCACAAAGGCATGGTCGTATCAGAATAGAGCGCAGCCACAAAATCTGACTATATTCCAGCCTGGAAATTACGCACTGCTGGCCGATAGTACAACTTCGGGTCAAGTGTTGTCGACAGCACTCGTACACCCACTGCCGGTCGGACTTAACAAAGGCGATTTAACTTGGAAAAGCTCGTACAAATTCCCTGGAACAATTTCACTTGACCTTGCTGATGTTCCAATTCCGAATTCGCTCTCTCAAAGTGCTACAGCGTCAGTGTCTTGGATGGACAGCGGAAACATCAATGGAAGGACAATATCAACCCAGTCCATTATTCATCAAAGGGGAATAACCTTTTGGCCAAGCCCGTAAAGCGTTCATCTTGTGGCATGACAATAATTGAGCTGCGGAACTTGTCAATGAAATTGAGACAAATTTTTTTAGAGTTTAGGGTAAGTTGATTTTTTTTTTGATTTTTGTACTTTTTGACGAGATCGAAGAGCCTCTCCTACCCCAAAAGTCGGTTTTGCTCGA
>Ga0163148_10000355_pt1 | contig 62102 bp, 46 predicted proteins | sample OliLakLV19MP7P2_FD_148606 | JGI IMG/M metagenome (GOLD analysis project Ga0163148, IMG submission 148606) | Freshwater microbial mat bacterial communities from Lake Vanda, McMurdo Dry Valleys, Antarctica- Oligotrophic Lake LV.19.MP7.P2 | ecosystem: Environmental > Aquatic > Freshwater > Lake >... | reverse complement strand
GCAAAAATATGGATAAGCTTTGCGAGCAAGTTTTGAAAGGTGCGAAATTAAGCCTTCAGCAATTTCAGATAGTAAACAGAATGGGAGGTCACGACACCTTACTAGTCAGTGCTACACCACGCAAAAACTCAATGGGTAAAATTATAGGTATGCTGGTGGTCGGTCAGGATATTACTGAGCTAACTGAATATAGAAATTCCCTTGAGGAGAAAGTAAAGGAGCGAACTGAAAAGTTGGCGTCAGCGCTAACAAAAGAAAAGCAATTGGTGGAATTAAAAAATCAGTTAGTGGCAATTGCTTCGCGCGAATTCCGAACTCCCCTATCCACTATTGATTTTACAACCAACTTCCTAAACGAACACTTTGAAAGGCTTCCGCCCAATTAAGTAAAAAGCAAATTGGAAAAAATAGAAAAACAAGTAGTTCATATGACTTCTCTCTCGCTAACCTAATGCTATGACCAAGTAAAAGGCTCAGCGAAATCATTTTACATTCCAACGATGAACGGAAAGCATTATTAAATCAACTTAATAAGTTGCCAGGCAATAAGATTGATTTAGCCAAAATTGAGGAATCGTTGGATGATTTTATTATTAAGGGTGGAGACATTGGTGGCAAAATAACCGACTTAAATCAGCGGATTAATTCATTAGTAGAAACTAACTAAAACATTATGCCGAATAAATGGGACAAAATTGCTGATGAAGCGGACAAGTCAACGAAGGCCACGTTGATATCGGGTATCCGCACCTGGTATGTCTTATGAAAACCTTGTCTTTGGGATTGAGGACTGGTCCGGAAAAAACACAAATGTCGCTAAAATGGAGATTCCATGGTGGTTGACCACTTTATTTCGTTTATCAGTGACCATTATTTTTCGCGATACCAAACAATTCATTCCACAATGATTTGACCATCGCAAGCTTTGACATTCAGTTATTTATATAATATAAGAATACTAAATGATGGTCGTGAAATAACTTTCAATGATCACACTCTCACGAAAAGAAGTGGTCAAGGGTAGCAAAATCTCCACAAGAGCACTTGTAGCACCTACCTATCAATAGTATGGGAGTTACTCCCATACGAACACAGCATGAAGTTTCAGTTGGGCTATATTTATTTTAAACTCCAAATGAATCACGCCATGAAATATTTAAAAAATGCTATGCTAATTGCACTCGTTATCACGTGCTCGTGCGAAGGGCAATTCAATGATGAAACTCCAGCTTCTTTCAACACTGGGATATCCAACGGAGCCGCTAATATGACTAACGCTCCCATTCAAACCTTAGTAACAAAGTATACCTTCAATGGGGCAGAAGGCGACCCCATTGCCCGAGGCACGGCCAAAACATGGACTGCTAACTTTAGAGAATTTAATCCTGGTGGAACAGAAGCCCATTTCTTTGGTGCAGATATAATCAAACAAATTTTAGCCGAAGAAGACTGTGTAGGAATTCGAATGTATTATGCATTGGACGATCACAAGCAACGCCAGATAATTTTGGTGGGCGTGAATGCACAAGGCCAAGATTTGATGCCTGCAGCACAAGCGCTGGATGGCGCTGACCCAAATATAATTTCTGATATTTCCTGGCCATGTCCAACCTATTGCTCTGGTAACGGCTTCTAAGGAATGAAATAGGAATTTACTAACTTCGATTTCATTTATGAAAATCGAAATTGCCATTGCTTATCTGTCTACTGCATCCGTCATTCTGCCTTTTGGACTTGCTATTTATCAGTTAAAGTACTTAAGGAACAATTTAAGATTGATTTTATTTCTATTGGCGTTCTCCCTATTGGCAGACGTGATCTCATATTTCCTTAGTAGAAGTGCTATAAGCACAATCTGGATAGCTAATCCTTATCTGCTTATTCAATTCTCCTTGTTAATGATGATCTATTTTATTGAACTTCAACGTCCGCGCTTCTTGATTTTTATTGCGCTGGCTTATATAATCTATTTTATCGTTAGCACTTTCTTCATTTATGGTGTATTTAATTTTAATACCTATGCCAACAGTATTTCAGGATTAATTTTGGTTGGGCTTTCAATTTATTATTTATATCACCTATTAAAGGAGCTTCAAGTTGACAACATTGCGAAAGTGCCTATGTTTTGGATCACGTTTGCTGTTCTTTGCTATTACGGAGGAACATTGGCGTTGTTTCTTTTGAATAATCTGACGGCAGATAACTATCCCAACTCACACAGGATGTATTGGATATTTCATAATATTTGTAACATATTAAAGAACATTTTATTGGCCATCGGCCTATGGCAGAATTATCGGAATTTGAAGCAACCTTTATAATATTAATTGCCAGTGCAGGCATGCTATTGCTCGCGGGCGCGATCGGCATCTTTATTTTGTTTTATCAAAAGCGGATGTTTAAGGCTCGACTTAAAAATGCGCAAATTGAGCGAGAATACGAGCAGAACATGATTAATGCACAACTTAAAAGTCAGGAGCAAGAAAGGAATAGAATCGGTGCGGACCTGCATGACTCACTCGGATCTCTCTTATGGGGAGCAAAAGTAAACAGCTCATTTATCCAGCGAACAACTGACTTGAGCGGTGAAGCAAAAAAATCTTATGATGAACTAATTCATATCCTCGATCAGTCTATAGAAAGTGTTCGAAGAATTTCCTGGGAATTAACACCTGATGCTTTTAATCATATAGGTTTTTCAAAATCAATAGAGAAACTTTGTGAGCGATTCAACCAACAAGATTTCACGGTCTCATTTATCGAGAAAGGCACATATAACTGGAATGATGAGGATGGGATTCATGCATACAGAATCATTCAGGAGCTCGTTAGTAATTCAGTCAAGCACGCCAAGGCGACACAGTTGACAGTGTCCATCGAATGGATTGAGCGCAAACTCCTCATAGATGTCCAAGATAATGGCATCGGCTTTAACCTTGGTGCGAGCCGAACTGGAGTAGGGTGGTGGAACATTCAGCAACGCGTAAAAAAATTAAATGCGCAAATTAGTATGGGAATTCCTCCTACACACACAGGAAGTCTTATCTCAATAAGCATACCTTTAAATGATGGAAAATAAAAAAATCAATGTCTACCTGGCCGATGATCATAATGTAGTGCGCAAGGGTATGATCCGACTGCTCGGTACCTTTTCGCGAGTAGGCAAGGTAAAGGAAGCAGCAAACGGAAAAGAACTGTTGAATTTAATGGCTGTTGAAGAGCCTGATGCCGTAATCCTCGATGTAGAAATGCCCATTATGGGCGGTATTGAAACCGGTAAGCGAATCGCGGATAGTTTTCCCAGCGTAAAAATGCTAATCCTTACTATGCATACCGAAGAAGTCTTTATTAACAAACTAGTCGACATCGGAATCCATGGCTATCTGAGTAAGTCGGCTGAACCTGAAGAAGTCGAACGTGCTCTTTATTCAGTCGTAGACCGAGATTTCTATAAAAATGAAATTTTTAATCGCGCAATAGCCAAATCTGAGTATAACAATCCTGAAGATAAATATTCAAAGCTGACAACCCGAGAAATTGAAATACTACTACTCATCTGTCAGGAACTAACTCCTGGAGAGATCAGTGAAAGATTGAAGATCAGCGAGAAAACTTTTTTTAATCATCGATCCCACATTTTGACTAAGATCGGAGCAAGAGGCAATGTTGGGTTAGTTCGTTTCGCATTAAGGCGTGGGTTGATTAATGCTTAGTGTGGCCAACTTTTTAAACAAGGCTCATATCTTACTACAAAATATGACACTACTTTCAGGCACTGTATTCAAAAATTGATAATCGTTAATAGATAGTGTGCAGGAGGCGGATACCGAAATTCCAATGGCCACTCTTATCAGGGTTTATTGATGGGAGTTTTTAGTAATATCAAATGGGAGTATACCCTATAGATTTCATCGTTTAATAAACCGGATCGGCAAATTAACCTTGTGCGAACCTTCCCCTTTTACAAGCAACTTGACCAGATGGACTGTGGCCCACCATGCTTGCGTATGATTGCCAAATATTATGGCAAGAGTTACAGCCTAAATGAGCTACGAAACAAAGCCTTTATTACAGGAGAAGGCGTTTCCATGCTGGGGATCAGCGATGCAGCTGAGGCCATTGGGTTTCACACTATCGGTGTAAAAGTGACTTTCGAGCAACTTGCTAAAGAAGTCAGCCTTCCCTGTATTGCACATTGGAACCAAAACCATTTTGTGGTAGTCCATAAAATTGAGAAAGACAAAGTCTTTGTGGCAGATCCTGCTGCCTAGTTGCTCGTCTATGATAGAAGGGGTTTTGAAAAAAGTTGGCTTGCTGGATCTGATTCAAAAAATAAAATTGGGCTTGCCCTTTTAGTCGAGCCTACCCCTGCCTTTTACGACAAGCGGCTCTGGAAAGTTAGGTTGGTGTTACGGAGATTTAGCTATCGGATTCCCGGAGTATTGCAGTCTTGCCGTTGTTCGTTTCTGAAACTAAAAGATAGTTGGGCATCCTGTCATTAGTAGGATAGTCATGTAATTCCGTGAATTTCTTTAATGTCTCAGTTGCTTCGGGATAGGGTATAAACTTTGATCTCTGAATATAATAGATTCTTTTAGCATCAGGCTCCCCTAATACTTAAACTTAATGCGAAATTATATTACGGGACGAGGTTACAATACTTATGCATCTTTGGGTCTTTTGGATTAGTCAGAAACCAAGTTGATTTTTCAATATTTTGGTACTTCTCAATATTTTGAGTACTGCGATTTGGTTTTACTAATAGACCTGCAACTGAATCTGGTGGCGGTGGCAGGTTAGTAGCAACCCAATTTTATATTGCTTCTAGCCTGGTATGAAATCGTGGTAGGCATTCTCCATGTCGTATGACATCTTCCACCAGCTGACTTTATTGCCTTTTGTGCAAATCACGCAGACCGGATGGTTTCTACTTTTGACAAATTTTAATAAAGATTTTTCGCGATGGTTAGTAATTCATCTCTCAATAATTTGATCATCGTGGAATTTGAACTTCAGTTATTTATATAAGGATACCAAATAATGGTCGTGAACTAACTTTCGCTGATCACACCGCCCGAAATGAAGCGAAATCTCCACGTCTACAAAGCTAATAATAGATTACCCTGTTTTAAAGTAACCCAGATAATTCATTTATTACAGCAAAGATATTGTGATAGTCCTCAACAAAAGAGTTCGATATTCGACCGGCCTCAGGTACAAAAAGCTTTCAGCAATCTGAAAGCTTTTCGTATTTTCCTTCAAGTGCTAATCTAGTTCATTAACTTTTAGTTAGTTAATTGTTGGCACGGCACTGGCCTACCCTAAAAAGTAATTAGCCTTATGTAGCTGTCTTTTTGTTTCAACTTTACAAAAAGGCTGTGTAAAAATCTCTACATAATATGGGGTATTAAATCCTTTTGAATTATCATTAAAACCTTCAGTTAACACAGTTTCAACAATTAACACTGGCATGAAATTTCTTTGCCTCAATAAAAAAATTGAAGTAAATGAAGTTTGGAAAAGTGCTTGTAAAAGTTGCTATCATTATCCGCTTTATCGGGCAGTTTTTTAAAGAAGCGGTACAACAACCTTTTGAGGGGAAAGAAATTCTGAACCAATGTTATAGGATAGGCAACAAATCTTTTCTATTAATAACATTTACTTCATTTTTGGCGGGCATTGTTTTCACAAAACAATCTCAGCCTTCACTTGCTTCCTTTGGGGCTGAATCGTGGCTTCCTTCCTTAGTGTCTCAAGCGATTGTGCGTTCATTAGGTCCACTTATCACAGGATTAATATGTGCCGGAAAGTTAGCCTCTAACATTGGAGCCGAGTTAGGCAGTATGCAAGTTACAGAGCAGATCGATGCTATGGAAGTTTCCGGCACGCGACCGTTTTCTTATCTCGTTGTTACGCGAATTATAGCAACTACTTTAATGCTTCCCTTACTTGTAATTTATTCTGATTCCGTAGCGCTGGCTGGTTCATTGGTAATGGTTCACTCGTTTAATAACACTGGCTATTTGTTATTTATTAATGAGGTTGCGGATTCAATAAGTTATTTAGATGTATTCTCATCACTGATTAAGTCTTCTCTTTTTGGATTTGCCATCGGTACTATTGGGTGCTATGCAGGGTATCATTCCGAGCAGGGTACTATAGGTGTTGGTAAGGCCGCCAATACCGCGGTAGTTGCATCTATGGTTTCGATTTTTATCATTGATCTAATCATGCTTCAATTTTTAAATCTGATTCGATAATGGAAGCGTCAACACAGAAAAATGAATTACAAAACTCGACAACATCAAAGAAAGTTGTTGAGATTCGGAACTTGGAAAAAAATTTTGGCGATCAGGTAGTATTAAAAGACGTTAGTCTTGATTTATACGAACGCGAAAATCTGGTGATTTTGGGTAAATCTGGTTCAGGCAAATCTGTTCTAATCAAATGCATGGTTGGGTTGTTGAAGCCTGACCATGGCAAAATACATGTGTTGGGATATGACGTTCCTAGTCTATCCTCAGAGGAATTAAATGAATATCGGTTACAAGTAGGTTTCGCATTTCAAGGTAGTGCGCTGTATGACTCAATGACGATTCGTGAGAATCTAGAATTTCCGTTAAAAAGGAATTTGAAAATTTTTGATAAAGAAATATTGGATGACAGGGTCATTACTTCATTGCGCGAAGTGGGCTTGGAAAACTCAATTGAAAAAAGGCCTGCCGAATTATCCGGGGGGATGAAAAAACGGATTGGCATTGCACGAACGCTAATTCTCAAGCCAAAAATTATTTTGTACGATGAACCTACCTCAGGATTAGATCCTATCACGGCTGCTGAAATAAATGAATTGATCCTGAGCATGCGTGATAAGCATAATACGTCTTCAATCATAATTACCCACGATATCAGCAGTGCACGCGCAACATCCGATCGGGTCGTTGCTCTGTTTGATGGCGTGAATAAACTGGAGGGAACATTTGATGAACTGAAAGCAACTGGGGATAAAGAGTTGGTCCAATTTTTTAACTATTAAAAAAATTATATGAGTAAAGAAGAATACACCCAAAACATAAAACTAGGTTCCTTTATTATAGGAGCGATCATTATCTTTTTGGGCACTGTTTTCTACCTGGGTAGTCAGAATAACTACTTCAACAAAACGTTTATGATCTCAGCCATTTTCAAAAATGTTGAAGGTTTAAAGGAGGGTGACAATGTTTGGCTATCAGGTGTGAAGATTGGTACCATTAAAAAAGTGCAAATCATATCTGAAGGTAAAGTGATCGTTACACTTTCGCTAAAGGACAAGCAAAATGAATTCATAAAAAAAGATGCAACGGCATTTATTGGATCTGATGGCTTGATTGGAAATAAAATTGTAATTATTCGTCCGGGCATAGCGTCTAAAATAATTGAGGATGGCGATATAATTAACTCCTTCTCCCCTACTGACACGCAGGAACTTTTCAATCTTGCAAAAGATATTGGTAATAGTACTCAATCGATAACCAGCGATTTGAAATTGATTAGTGCTAAGATCAATCGCGGAGAAGGTATTCTTGGTGAGCTTCTTCATGAAGGACCCATTTCTTCCGATTTGCGGATAGCCATTCAATCGTTAAAGTACACAGGCATCAATATGAAAAATACTACGGCTGATCTAAATAAAATTTCCTCGCAAATCATCTCTGGTGATGGATTGGTTACTAAGCTTCTAACTGATACGTCCTATACTTCGGATTTTAAAAATTCCTTACATAATATTGTTGAAGTTAGCGCTAATGCTAAGCAAATGTCCGCAGAACTGAAAACCCTGATCGCTCAAATAAATGACAACGACAATATTATAGGTGTGTTACTATCCGATTCAATTTCTGCACGGAAACTTAAGAGTACAATAGATAACGCCCAAACGTCTTCGGTGAAGTTAGATGAAAATATGGAAGCCTTGAAACATAATTTTCTTTTAAGGGGATATTTTAGAAGGCAAGAGAAGGCAAAAGCAAAGAAGGAATAAAATTTTAAAAATGCAATCTGACTATTCTTTGATTGAGCAAACAGGCTTTCTCGTACTTCTGGCTTTGCCAATTGCCTGCATTTCCTGGACGATAACACATGAAGATCTATTTAAGGAATTTCGGGATTATTTCGTGAGTAAATCAAAAAGAAGTAAATCAATCGTGGCTGAAAAATTCTACTATGTTTTTACATGCGAGTACTGCCTGAGCCATTATGTGACTATCTTCTTTCTTATTCTAACAAACTATCATTTCTTGTTGCAAGACTGGCGCGGCTACCTCGTTGCTGGTTTTAGTCTGGTATGGATTGCGAATATTTACATGAGTCTTTATGGAATGCTTCGAGTAGGTTTAAAACGTGAAAAAGTAGAAGTTGAAATTAAGGAGGAAGAGCTGGAAGATTCCAATACAGAAAATAATTCTGTTAAAAGCAAAGAATGAGGATTGCAAGATTAATAAAAACTGAACAGGATGAAATTACATCAATTATAAAAACTAGTAAGATGGAAAAGTCAAATTACACTAAGTTTATCCTAATGTTGGTCTGCTCGGCAATCTCCATGTATATAGCCACGTATTTTAACACCTACGAATTTAGCCATGTCTATTTTAGTTAAACCAGAATGTATATGACGTTATTAGGTGCGAGCGGTATGGCCATTATTATGTTGTTGTTTAGATGTAAAAAATTACTACTAGTTAACCTTAGTGAAAAAGCTATTTGGAATGGATTTAGTTTTTAATAATTCTATTGTGAAGAAAATTATAAATATTGAGAAGCCGATAAAGGTTGTATTTATCATTATAGGGCATCTTTAAAAACTCCGCTTACCCTTCTCTTTTGCCGAAGGGGCAGGGGTTGAGGTAATGATAGCAAGGGTTTTCAGAGATGCCCTATAGCATACTAATTGTTATCAGGATTATCCTAGCTCTGGTGGTTTTATAATTTGCCAATAAAACATTGGCTCAGATGGATGGCAATTTTGGTCTTATCGAGATATTGATCTTTAATTTCTTATCTACCTGTTTCAATATTCGAGACCTCAAAAGATTTCACATGCGTGGTCACTCTATTTTTCTTACTACTGCAATTTATCAGTTAGTTAAAACTACTTACAAATAGATCATTAATGACTGCGGTAAAATCGCACCATTAAGACGGGGATTTCGCACCCCATTTGAAAATTTTTTCACTCAAATACTCAGTTTGTAACTTAAATTGATTTGGCACACTATTTCTATTCTAAAACAGAGGTATCTAAAAGTATTCATTTAAAGTATTGTAATATGAAAAATTGCGGAGCTATTTTATTTGCACTGGCTAGTGCAGCAGTAATTTTTGGATTTAAAGGAACGGCTGTTGCAGCAGCTTCCCTTGCCGACATGTCGTTCTTTCTTTTGACAGGATTGATTTTGCTGGGCATACTCGTTTCAAGTAAATTATTTTACAAAAAACACAGAGTAAAGTTATTTAACCACTTCGCAAGCAATCAGCAAAACAAAAATGAAATGAATAGGCCCACGGGCCAACGTGGTGCTAATAGAAAATATTTAATCGGACAGGTCGTTTACGATAAGGTAAGACCAGGCCAGACATTAATCATCAAACGGATTGCCAGCAGTTTGTATTATTGCCAGCCAGCAGAAAGTTGTAAGAACCGCCTATTGGCTTATTTTGAGCGTGATTTGATGGTGACTGAATTTTGACAGCACGTGAACAAGTCCATTCTTTATAAATTGAATCAATCAATTAAAGCAGATGAAAATACCACTTAATAATATTTCATTAAGTATATTAAATGATTAACGTTCAATATTGGATACATAAATCCTGTGATTATATTAAGAACCTTACCTTAAAGAGAGTTGTGAAGGTTGGTGCTCTGCTTGCTGGTATCTCTATTACTTTTATTTTCATTTTGTTTTTACTCGTTCAAACAGGAGCCTTAGGTTCGTTACCAGGGAAAACCGAGCTTCTTGCTATAAAGAACCCTGTGGCTTCTGAAATATATTCTGCTGATAGTGTTTTATTAGGAAGATATTTTTTTCAGGAACGATCCGATATAGAATATTTAGATATTCCACAACACGTTATCGATATTCTCATCTCTACTGAAGATATTCGATTCTTTAATCATTCAGGAGTAGACATCCGAAGTTTAGGTCGAGTTTTTTTTAAAAGCATACTCTTACAACGGGAATCATCAGGTGGTGGAAGCACAATCACCCAACAGCTTGCAAAGAATCTCTATCCGCGTAAAAATTATTGGTTCCTTTCGCTACTGATCAACAAGATAAGAGAAATAACAATTGCGCTCCGATTAGAGGGGCTATACGATAAGCAATCTATTTTAACGCTGTATACAAATACTGTGCCTTTTGGTGACAATACGTACGGCTTACAAACAGCATCGCAGCGATTCTTTTCCACATCGGCAAGTGAGTTATCAGTAAATGAAGCTGCCGTACTTATTGGAATGTTAAAAGCAACTAATGGATATAATCCTAAAATATTTCCAGATCAATCCCTTCATCGAAGAAATTTAATTATTTCTCAATTAGGAAAATATAAAGACCTTCCCGAAGAATTAGTTGACTCACTGCAGTCTTTACCTATTGACTTGCGGTATAATAAAATCACCCACAACGATGGTCTGGCTCCTTATTTTCGCGAGCACATCCGTATGGAACTTTTGAATTGGTGTGAAGCCTATAATGATGCTCATATCGACAGCCCATTAAACCTTTATACGGATGGATTGAAAATCTATACGACCATAGACTCAAGATTGCAGCGCCACGCTGAAGAAGCCATGACACTTCAAATGGCTAAAATTCAAAAAACATTTTTGACACACTGGGACAACAAAGAGCCATGGCAAAAATTTCCGGGGATGCTCGAAGAACTTATCGAGAAATCTAAGCAGTATAAAAAACTAAAAAGACAGGGAACACCGCACGACAGCATTTTGAAAGCAATGAACACTCCAGTCTCCGTGAATATTTTTACCTGGGATGGTGAAGAGGAAGTTACGATGAGTCCAATTGATTCTATTAAACACTATCTAAAATTTCTTAATGCAGGCGTACTCGCCTTAGATCCGCAAAGCGGAGCTGTTCGCGTGTGGGTGGGCGGTATTAATCATTCCTACTTTCAATATGATCATGTTCGCGAAAGCACAAAACGTCAGGTTGGTTCCATCTTTAAACCAATTGTTTATAGTGCCGCATTAGAACAAGGCATGCAACCGTGTTCATTCATTTCGGCTGAAAGAACAACTTACACGAATGTAGATAACTGGGATCCGAAAAACTCGGAGGATAATTACGGTTTAAAATACTCGATGCCTGGGGCACTTGCACACTCAATTAATACAGTGTCCATACGTATCTTGGAAGTTGCGGGCATTGAAAATACAATTCGGTTAGCAGGTAAAATGGGAATTAGTAGTAAACTGGATGCTGTTCCGTCCCTGGCGCTCGGTACTGCTAATATTTCAATGATTGAAATGGTAAGTGCCTATACGTGTTTTGCCAATTCGGGCAAAGTTGCAAAACCTTTTTACATAACCGCCATTACTACATCAGACAAAAGCATACTTCAGCAATATCAACCTGCAGAAAATAAGCAAGTGATTAGTAAGGTTAATGCAGCATTCATTCTATACATGCTTAAGAAGGTAGTGGATGAAGGCACCGCTTCATCTTTGCGATCCAGGTATAATCTCAAAAATGATATTGGTGGAAAGACTGGCACCACTCAATCGAATACCGATGGTTGGTTTATAGCCGTAACGCCAAAGTTGATTATCGGTTCGTGGGTGGGTGCAGATGATCCACGGATTAGATTTCAATCTACTGCGCTCGGTCAAGGTGCTCGCACTGCTTTGCCCATCGTAGGTGAATTTATGAAGCTGTCTAATGTAGACACATCATTAAATTTTATCACGCGTGCAAAATTTGAAAAACTTCCAGCTTTTCTTGAACGAAAAATAGATTGCGATCCATTTAGAAAAGAGTCTGTGTTTCTCAAAAAATTGTTTGGTAAGCCAAGTAAAAAGGAATTTGGTGAAAAGAAACGGGGCTTCTTTAGAAGACTAATCGAGAAGATTTAAGTCATTCATAACAAGTCCTTTTACAAATTACTTTGTACCAACACCTACTGACAACCTCCTTAAAATTTTAGGTTTTGTGTATTGAATGACTAATAAAAATACATAATGCAATGATCTCAGCCCAATTCGGAATAAGGTTATAATAGTGTAGAGTAATATCCCCATTTCTTTTCTCTTAACTCCCCATTTAAAAATAGAATATCAGATAAAAGGCTGATTCTTAGGGCAAACTTTTTTGGTAAGATTTTTAGCTATAAGCCTTTAGAAAACTGCACATGAAGGATAAAAAAGTTTTAATTATTGACGATGAGGAAGATTTTGGCTTCATCATGACCGATTACTTTGTTAAGAAAGGATGCAAAGTGTTTATTGCAGTATCTATTTCCGAAGGCCTGAAAATTCTTGAGGCGGAACACCCGGACTATATCCTGCTGGACAATAATCTTCCTGATGGATTTGGTTGGAGTGAAACAGATTTTATTCTGAAGAATTATCCGAATGTGAACTTAACACTTATCAGCGCCATGGATGGCCCCATGACCACAGCAGCAACATTTCGAATTTTATACAAACCTTTTGTAAAGGACGATTTAAATAAACTATTCAATTAAAGTAACTCTTAAAATTTGAGATCGCATCCATGAAGGTAAGAGCAAGTGTAATCGATGAATTACTATCCCCAGTAAGTATTTATCCAAAAAAAAATTTTACCAGAAAGGAAGTAAACGAAAATCCACCCTTTCGCGCTGAACTTTTCAGTAATGAACAAATGGAGCAACATGCGCAGCAGTTAGCCACGCTCCATTCTACTTCTTTTAAACACTCTGCGGAGTTGTTACTAAAAGAATTAGCAGACAATGAAAAAACACTATACCAGGTAAATAAGCTGCTGCTGGAGGGCGTTAAAGAAAAGAAACCCATTAGTCCGGCTGCCGAGTGGTTGCTCGATAATTTCTACCTGATTGATGAACAAATTCGAATTGCCAAACGCTACTTACCAAAGGGATATAGTAAGGGTTTGCCAAAACTAAAAACTGGTTCACTAACTGGCTTTCCGCGTGTATATAGTATTGCCATTGAAATTATTTCGCATAGTGATGGCCATATCGATATCTATCGATTAAAGAATTTTATTACAGCATATCAAAAAGAAAGCCTGTTAACATTAGGGGAATTATGGGCCTTCCCAATTATGCTGCGGCTCGCGTTGCTAGAGAACCTCAGTCGCGTGGCTGCGCGGATAGCAGTAGATAGAAAAGATTCTGCGCTTGCCAACACATGGGCAAAACAGATGATTGATATCGCGGAGAAAAATCCAAAAGACCTTGTGCTGGTTATTGCTGATATGGCGCGATCAAAACCACCTATCACCAGTGCATTCGTTGCGGAATTTGCAAGAAAACTTCAGTGGAAAGGGATGGAGCTAGTATTACCCATTCATTGGGTTGAACAGCAACTTTCTGGCACCGAGGATTCGATCAATGCCATGATCCTCATGGAGAATCAAACCCTTGCTGCTGATCAGGTATCGGTGAGCAATAGCATTAATAGTCTCCGTTTTCTGGCAAAAAACAATTGGCGCGACTTTGTTGAAGACACAAGTGCTGTTGAACAACTATTGAGAAAGGATATCCATGGCATATATGAGTCCATGGATTTTCACACACGAGATTATTATCGTCATATTATTGAGGGTATTGCCCGTAACAGTGGTCTATCAGAAAATAAAGTTGCACAACTTGCCCTTGACTTAGCACAAAAAAGTCATGTGCAAAATCCTGATGACAATCGCAGAGCTCATGTTGGGTATTACCTTCTGGGATCCGGTGCTGATCAAACTGAAAAAATTGCTGAGGTTAAACTTACTTTTTTAAAATCATTGAAAAGAAGCTTTAAAAAAATATCTGGCAGTCTCTATACGTTTATCGCAATTCTGATCACTCTATTAATTAGTGGTGGCATAACCTTTTTTGCATCTCAATACCTCTACAATGGCTGGCTGATTGTGATAGCCACACTTTCGCTTTTTAGTGGAAGCTACTTTGCATTTTCATTCAGCAACTGGGTATCTACCTTATGGATAAAACCAATTCCCTTACCAAAGCTCAATTTTTCTTCCGGAATTCCTGAAGAAGCCCGTACTATGGTGGTTGTACCAACCTTGCTGGCAAATCCTGCACAAGTTGAGAAACTATTAGAAGAATTGGAGGTTCGGTTTCTTTCCAATCGAGATCCTAACCTGCTGTTTGCTCTGCTAACTGATTTCCGGGATGCTGATTACGAAACGATGCCCGATGATGAGGAGCTATTAGACAGAGCACAAACTAAAATAAATTTATTTAATGAGCAGTATGATGGTTCCTTCCTTCTTTTCCATCGCCCAAGAAAGTGGAATCCGGTTGATAAAATATGGATGGGTTATGAACGCAAGCGAGGAAAACTATCTGATCTCAATCATGTGTTACGCGGGCACTCAAAAGAATCATTCTCAGCAATTATAGGAGATGAAAAAGTTTACACCACGGTAAAATATATTATTACGCTGGACACAGATACGCAACTACCCAGAGAAGCAGCCTGGAAATTAGTAGGCCTGATGGCGCACCCGCTTAATCAGCCAGTGTTTGATGAAAATAAGAAGCGCGTAGTGGAAGGGTATGCAATCATTCAGCCACGCCTTGCTATCAGTTTGCACGGAGCAACACGCTCGGGATTCACTCAGCTTCATGAAAATGATTCTGGTATTGATCCTTATACACGTGTAACATCAGATGTTTACCAGGATTTATTTGGCGAAGGCTCATTTATTGGAAAAGGAATTTATGAGATAGATGCTTTTGAAAAAGCATTGAATAATCGATTTCCTGAAAACAGAATTCTTAGTCATGATTTACTGGAAGGCACCTATGCACGAGCAGGGTTCGCCAGCGATATTCAATTTTATGAAGACTACCCCACCCGGTATCAGATGGATTCAATGCGAAGACATCGTTGGATCAGAGGTGATTGGCAAATTGGAAATTGGTTTCTTCCAATTGTTCCAGGCAACAATTCACGGCATATTAAAAATACACTCTCTTCTCTTTCCCGATGGAAAATTTTTGATAACCTAAGGCGAAGCCTTATACCAATCGCAAATTTTTCTTTATTGATTCTGGGATGGACGGTTTTGCCATTTCCCTGGTTTTGGACGCTAACTATTACAGGCATTTTGCTGGTTCCTGCGGTGCTACTATCCTTGTGGAGCGGAGCCCGAAAACCCAAAGAAATCGGAATCTCACAACATATTAATAATACTGTAGGACTTACATCAAAAAGTTTTCTCCAATCACTTTATACATTGATGTGTTTGCCTTATGAAGCACTGATTAGCCTAGATGCCATAGGGCGCACCTTGTGGCGCATAAACATTAGTCGCAAAAATCTATTGAAATGGAATCCATCAGGATTAAATCAAAATTGTAATGCAGGAATTTTAAATACATACAGAAGCCTGATCATTATATCCATTTTTGCAGCAGGCTTTGCGATTTTTCTATTTGCCATTGGATATATAACTCAATTATACAGCGCAGCCTCGTTTCTCCTGTTGTGGATAGTAGCGCCTGCAATTGTAGCTCACCTGGATAGGCCGATTACAATTATTAAAACCCGACTTACCGATCACCAAAAAAATTATTTGCGCGAACTGGCCAGAAAAACCTGGTCATTCTTTGAAACACTTATAGGTGCGGAAGACCATTGGCTGCCACCTGATAATCTTCAACAGTATCCTATCCCAGTAGTGGCTCATCGCACCTCTCCTACTAACATAGGACTTTCCTTGTTGGCCAATCTTACTGCACATGATTTTGGTTATGCTACAACCAGTCAACTCATTGAACGCACCGGGGCTACTTTTTCAACCCTACAAAAAATGGAGCGGTATCAGGGGCACTTTTATAATTGGTACGACACCCAAACACTGCAGGTATTAAATCCGCGCTACATTTCCACAGTAGATAGCGGCAATTTTGCAGGGCACATGCTAACACTCCGGCAGGGTCTTCTCACTATTCCCAAACAAAAAATTATTGATAAAAAAATTATACGTGGCCTTCAAGATACAATACGATTAACCATTCAAGATATACCTACTGGTAAGGATGATCTTAAAAAGAAAATTTATGCTCTACATGATGAAATGGATACGTGGAGTTATAATTTGCCTGAGTTAAAAGACCGACTGGAAAGACTATTGAGTCGATATAAGGAATTAACCTTACCATTATCAATAAGTGAAAGCCGATGGGTTAATGCCTTTGAGTTGGATGTCAATTCGATTCTTAAAGAGATTATGCAACTAGCACCCTGGTTAAATAATTTGCCTATTCCTGAAAAGTTTAATCATCTGAGTATTCTCAATGCGTTTGATTCTCTGGAAATATTTACTCATAATATTATTGATGTTAAACCAGAACTCTTAAGGTTGCGACAGACTGAAAATACAGCTACTGAAACTACCTGGCTAAATCAATTTGAAAAATCACTTGATGAAGCAAATGATTTTGCGCATAAACAAATAGATGATCTAAAAGAACTTGCCCATCAAGCAATCGCATTGGCAGATATGGAGTATGGCTTTCTTTATGATAAATCACAAAGCCTTCTCTCCATTGGCTACGATGAATCCAACCATCATCGCGATATAAGCTATTATGATTTGTTAGCTTCTGAAGCTCGTCTCAGTTCGTTTGTCGCCATTGCACAAGGAAAAATTCCTCAGGAAAGTTGGTTTGCATTAGGCAGACGATTAACCCGGTCAGGCAATACTCCCGTTCTTCTCTCCTGGAGTGGTTCTATGTTTGAATACCTGATGCCGGGATTAGTTATGCCTACTTATAAAAACACATTGCTGGATGTAATGTGTATTGGCAGCGTTGGAAGACAAATAGAATATGGAGAGCAGCAAGGAATTCCGTGGGGGATTTCAGAATCGTGTTACAATCTTGTTGATGCACATTTAACGTACCAATACCGTGCCTTTGGGGTTCCGGGTCTTGGATTTAAGCGTGGCCTCGGGCAAGATTTAGTTGTAGCTCCCTACGCAACCATTCTTGCATTGATGGTAAACCCCCTTCGGGCTTATCAGAATTTAGAAACCATGAAGAAAAAAGGTTTCGAAGGACAATACGGATTTTATGAAGCCATAGACTATACCCCTGTTCGGTTGGCACGCGACCAACGCTATTCAATTATTAGAACTTTTATGACTCACCACCAGGGGATGAGTTTACTTTCCCTTGCATACTTGTTGCTTGACCAGCCTATGCAAAAAAGGTTTGAGGCTGATACTCAATTTCAAACGGCACTTTTACTATTACAAGAACAGGTTCCCCGTTCTATCGGATTTTATTCCGGTTCATCCGATCATGAAGCAAGTCCTGTAGCTACAACGGCTGAGGTTAGGGTAATTACTACTGCAAACACACCAATTCCTGAAGTGCAACTGCTTTCCAATGGGCATTATTTTGTTATGCTCACCAATGCTGGTGGCGGATACAGTCGCTGGCGCGATTTTGCCGTTACACGCTGGCATGAAGATGCAACATGCGATAACGCAGGCATGTTCTGTTATATTCATGACCTTGCAGATAATGAATTTTGGTCAACGGCTTACCAACCAACATTAAAAAAACCAACTCGCTACGAAGCCATTTTTTCTCAAGGCAAAGTGGAGTATCGCAGACGCGATAATGATATAGAAACCTATACCACCATTATTGTTTCTCCTGAAGATGATGCAGAGGTAAGACGAATTGAGCTTACCAATCGATCTTCCATGAAAAAAGAACTATCCATTACAAGCTATGCCGAAGTTGTACTGGCACCACCTTCCGCTGATCATTCGCATCCCGCTTTCAGTAATCTTTTTATTCAAACGGAAATTCATGCGCACTCCGATGCGATTGTGTGTACCAGACGTCCGCGTTCTGCACAAGAAAATCCACCCTGGATGTTTCACATGATGAAGCTAAATGGTGTTGCTGTTAAACAAGTATCGTACGAAACAGATCGAAGCAAATTCATTGGAAGAGGGAACACACTCGAACACCCGCAGATTATGAATCGAGCGCAACCGCTCTCGGGCTCTCAAGGTTCAGTACTTGATCCGATTGTTTCCATTCAATACAAAGTAATACTTCAGCCTGGTGAATCGGCAACCATTGATATTGTAAATGGCATTGCCGAAAGTCGCCAACAAAATCACAACATGCTGAATAAATATCAGGACAAGCATTTACGCGATCGAGCCTTTGAACTTTCGTGGACACACAGTCAGGTGTTGCTCCGTCAGATTGGTGCAACAAAAGCGGAAGCTGAGCTTTACGCAAAAATGGCCAGCTCTATATTATATATTAACCCAACGCTGCGAACATCTCCGGGCACTATTCTTAAAAATCAGAGACAACAAACCAGTCTTTGGAGTTATTCTATTTCAGGCGACTTACCTATAGTATTGTTGATAGTCTCAGACCCAAAAAATATTCAGCTGGTTAAGCAGCTTATTAAAGCAAAAGTGTATTGGCAAATGAAAGGCCTTGCTGTTGATTTGGTTATTTTAAATGAAGACCCAGGCGGGTATCGTCAGGAACTTCAAGATGAAATTCTTGGGCTTATTGCCGCGGGTACAGATGTTATCTCAGAAAAGCAAGGTCGTATTTTTGTAAGACCTGTTGATCAGGTTTCTACGGAAGATCGGATTCTCTTTCAAACTGTGGCACAAATAGTTATTTCAGATAAGAAAGGATCGCTTGTTGATCAGCTCAATGAAAATATCACCTTAAAATCATCAGTTTCTAAACTCATACCATCTACTGTTACTTCATCAAAAATACAGGCAGATATTTTCCATGAAGATTTGCAGTACTTTAATGGAAGTGGTGGTTTCTCAGCAGATGGCAAACATTATGTAATAAAAACGTATAAGGAGAAGCGCACACCAATGCCATGGATAAATGTTTTGGCAAACCCAAATTTTGGAACCATCATTTCAGAGTGTGGCTCCTCTTATACTTGGTTTGAAAATGCACATGAATTCAGACTGACACCCTGGAAAAATGATCCGATCTTAGATAATTGTGGCGAAGCATTTTATATTCGCGATGAAGAAAGTGGTCATTTCTGGTCGCCTATGGGACTGCCTACCGTGGGTAATGGTGCCTATATAACCAAGCATGGATTTGGGCAAAGTAATTTTCAACATCAGGAAGTTGAAATTTTCACAAATGTTACCGTGCATGTTGATGCTATACATTCAATTAAGTTTGTTACTATTTCTATCAAAAATCAATCGCACCATGTTCGTAAGTTAACAGCAACCGGATATGTAGAATGGGTGTTGAGTGAATTGCGCGCAAAATCAGTCAAACACATAACTACCGAATTAGATACTACAAGTAGAGCGCTCATTGCCCGAAACCGATACAGTCCGGATTTTCAAAATTATGTAACCTTTTTTCAAGTAGATAATTCAGGCTTCACATACACAGGTGATCGTACAGAATTTATTGGTCGTAATAGAAATCTTCAAAATCCAGAAGCCATGCAAAACGCACACCTGTCTGGAAAGGTTGGTGCAGGGTTGGATGCATGTGCTGCCCTCATGGTGCCATTTACATTAGAGCCTGGCCAGGAGCGTAAAATTATTTTCAAACTTGGTGCAGGTAAAAATTTACATGAAGTTCAAGAAACAATCAAGCAGTTTAATGGCAGTGAGTCTGCGGTTACATCGCTGGATGACGTGACTCGATTCTGGAATACTACACTTGGAGCTGTTCAGGTTGAAACCCCTGATGCGTCTATCAACATTTTAGCCAATGGCTGGTTGTTGTATCAGGTGCTCTCCTGCAGACTTTGGGGTCGCAGTGGATTTTATCAATCTGGCGGTGCCTTTGGTTTCCGCGATCAACTTCAGGATGTACTCGCACTTGTGCATGCTCAACCCAATTTAACACGGCAGCAAATTTTGCTATGCGCTTCAAGGCAATTTAAAGAGGGCGATGTACAGCATTGGTGGCATCCACCAACGGGTCGTGGTGTTAGAACGATGTGCTCTGACGATTATCTCTGGCTACCCTTTGTTACCAGTCGGTATATTGATAGCACTAGAGATGATAAAATATTAAATGAAATTGTTCCCTACATTGAAGGAAGAAAATTAAATGTAGGCGAAGAGTCATACTATGACATGCCTATCGATTCTGAGAAACAATCGAGTGTATATGGTCATTGTAAACAATCTATACTGCATGGACTCCAATTTGGCAAGCATGGTTTACCCCTAATGGGTTCGGGAGATTGGAACGATGGTATGAACATGGTAGGCATAGAAAAAAAAGGAGAAAGTGTTTGGCTTGCTTTCTTTCTATATGATGTCTTGATTCGCTTTACCAAAGTTGCCGAACTTCAGGATGATTTCGATTTTGTAACCAAATGCGAAAAGCAAGCGTTGCTATTGAAAGAGAACATTAAAAAACATGCGTGGGATGGTGACTGGTACCTGCGGGCTTTCTTTGACGATGGAACACCTCTTGGGTCAAATAAAAATGAAGAATGTAAAATTGACGCCATCTCACAAAGCTGGTCTATATTATCAGGCTGTGCTGAACCCGACAAGGCATTAGCAGCAATGAATTCAGCAAATCGTTATCTGATTAATCGCGATAAGAAAATTATACAATTGTTAGAACCGCCTTTCAACAATTCAGATTTGGATCCTGGATACATTAAAGGATATGTACCGGGTGTGCGTGAAAATGGTGGACAGTATAGCCACGCAGCAATTTGGATGATCATGGCCTTCGCTAAACTGGGTGATCATGAAAAGACAGCAGAATTACTAAAAATGATTAATCCTATCCATCATGCAACAACACCTGAAGCAGTTGCTGTTTATAAAACGGAACCTTATGTAATGGCAGCAGATGTTTATGCTGTTATGCCGCACACAGGCCGTGGCGGATGGACATGGTACACGGGTTCAGCAGGTTGGATGTACCAACTTATTCTTGAATCCTTCCTTGGCTTAAAGCGTGAGGGAGACATACTTCGGTTTGAGCCCTGTGTTCCCAAAGATTGGAAATCATTCAGCGTAACATACCGATTCCTTGAAACGGTTTATAACATTGAGTTACAACGCGCAGACAAAACCTCGTATGTGGTAGATGGTGTGGAGCAAAAGGAAAACTCTATACCTCTTGTAAATGACAGAAAAAGCCATGCGGTAATCATTTTTTGGGGCACATCTGAAGATACCCATACAGACAATTTGGGGAGCAAACACACAACGGATGTAGAAAATTTGTCTAGTGAGTCGTGATTTAAAACGAAAATCCAAGCGGTATGATTTTAGTAGACTAATCACAATGAGCATTAGAAAATTCACATGTAGATATTATGAAAGGTGCGAATGACACCGCGTGATGAGCCGGCAGCTAAAGTAATTTACTCAAGTAGCGATCGGCCGGGAAGAACCACAGCGAAACGCTGGAACAGTATGAAGAAGAAAAAAAAGTAAATGAAGTATACATTATTTAACATATAGTTTATGAAAAAATTGACAGTTTTGATTTTAGTTATTTTGGTAACTGCAGTCGTGCGCCTTAGCGCTCAGGATCTTATGAGTACCATAACAGGGAAATGGAAGGTTGTTAATTACAATAACAAATCAGGGAGTAAAATATCAAAACCTGATACGTTAGTGTTTAATCCAGATGGCACGTTTTTAAGTGAAGGTTTGTATTTGGGTGCGAAAAATGGAATGTTCAGAACAGACGAAACGCGATTACTCTTGGTTACTGAAATAGATAATAATAATACAACAGAATGGCTTGTTTCTCTTAACAAGGGAATCCTTCGTTTAAAAGGGATTAAGGATAAACGCAGACCTAACGTTATAATTGAATTGGAGAAAATAGAAGAGAAAAAGGCCGAAAAAGATAAATCTTAGGTTTTGAGCCTTTTTATCCACTATCGTTAGGATGAATACATTTCTTTGTCATAGCCAAATGGAAAAATAGAGTCTCGAGGGTCTCTTTCCAGTGTAGATTTTTTTTCTATGTGAGAAAATATTTCATCACTTATTATTCGCAGACATTCGATTAGAGGAGCTAAAACGCCATTTCTTTATTGGCACCGATAATGGCAATTAGTTTAGAGAAATAGTTTAAACATAACATCGAAAGTGTTTAACCAGAAAAAATACTTAACAATAAACTAAAAGATTATGAACAATGCATCGAAGGTAGTTTTAGGATTGGCTGCAGCAGCAACCGTAGGAGCAGCAATTGGTATGCTGTTGGCTCCAGAGAAAGGAAAGGATATGCAACAGCGAATAAAGACTGGAGCAAGTCAATTACTGAAAGAAATTAATGAATTGATCGCTACCGGTAAAGATATTGTTAACCAGAATATCGTTAACCACACCGAATCGAAAGATCATCAAGAATCAAAAACTTCAGTTTAGAAAGTTTGATCTAACGGTGAAGATTCACGAATAATTGATCAATTGCTTTATGGAAGATAATAAAAAGGAAACCGAAAAATGGATGGATAATGCAGCAACGCTTGTTGAAACATATCGTGATCTGGTAACTATTCACATAATTCAAAAAATGTCGAATAGTTTATCCATGGGCATTTTAGGCATAGTTTTCCTTCTATTCTTTTTATGCATTCTATTTTTCTTGGGATTGGGAGCAGCTTGGTGGATAGGCAATCAACTTGATAACATACCCGTTGGCTTTTTTATTGTTGGCGGGGTGTATGTCTGCATACTCACCATACTTCTCCTTATGGCCAAGAAAATTTTAAAACCAGCCATTCGCGACTTAGTGATAAAAGAAATCTATGACAACGATTAGTAGCTATAAGGATCTGGTTGCGGAACGAACTCGATTGGAAGTAGAACTTCGTAATCAGAAGCTTGCTTTTAAGGCTGAAATAGAAGAGCTAAAGTCAAAACTCGAACCTATTACGGATACTATCTCCATGTTGGGATTAGTAAAAGGAAAGCATGGAGAAAAATCTTCTCTGCTTCAAACTGGTTTGTCTATGGGAATTGATTTACTTGTTAGAGATAACTTATTATCAAAGGCAGGTTGGGCTGCAAGAATTGTTTTACCGGCTGTTCTTAAAGGTTTTTCAAAGCTGTTTCTGAATAAACGATCATCGAATGGGTCTAATTCAAACGGGAGCCTCAACTCAACTTCTGCAAATAATCAAATTGAATTAGCAGACTGAACAAATCTACACCTAATAGGCAACTTTTTTGATTTACGATGCCTTCTAATGGCGCCTCTATAAGTTGTGATGTATACATATTTAATCGAGGTGTGTAGATAACTACACACTTTACTAGTTTATTTACACGAATGCGTACTAATCGCAATTGGCCGCGGAATTGCAATAACTAAGTCGGTAGATCTTGCCTCAGTTTAGCGGCCCCGTTAAGTTCTCCTATAAAAGTTAAAACATCATAAATAGATATAGTGCGTGTTAGAAAAACATAGAAAATTGCTGTTCAAATTCCTGAAAGTCATCGGTTATTTTTCGGCAACACTTCTTATTCTACTGGTGTCCATTATTCTTCTAATCCGATTACCTGTAGTACAGAATAAGATCACTCAAAAATTCATTGCCTACTTTGAAAACAAAATAGGAACCCGGGTCGAACTTGAAAACATCTTTGTTTCATTTCCAAAGAAAATTGTACTTGAAGGATTGTATCTGGAAGATCAATCAGCAGATACACTTCTATACTTAAAAAAACTATCCATTGATACGGATCTATGGGGGCTTATGAAAAATAGGGTTCAATTGAACTCTATAGAGTTAGACAATGCAAGAGCCCGGGCAATTAAATTAGTCAATGATTCAAGTTTCAATTTTAACTATATCATTGATGCCTTTGTTGTCTCAGATTCAAACACGCAGGATACAACACAATCTTCCTGGAAAATTTTGTTTGGAGAAGTGATCATTAAAAATACAGCGTTAAGTTATGAGGACGCGTCATCAGGAAATAATGTTCAAGCGAAAATTGGGGAACTTTCCATTGATGCTGATGGATTTGATCCGACCTCAACAAACTATAAGGTATCATCCATTGATTGGCAAAATAGTTTTGTAAGCTTTATTCAAACTACGGCCAACGTTTCAAATTCTACTGCTCAAGTAGATAATGACACCGAAAACAATCTTGACTTCGGTTTTGATAAAATCAGTTTATCAAAAATAAAATTTCATTTTGAAAATACTTCCAATAAGCAAGTGTTAGATGCAACACTTGGGGAATTTGATATTGAGTCAAATGAAATCAATATTAAAAATCATTTAATAGATTTGGATAAGATTAGGTTGATTAATTCTTCAGCTTCATTCTCTCGGGCCGCATCAGATTCTAAATCAAACGAATCAACTTCAAAACCGTCACAACCTTTGGCATTACCTGCATTATGGAATCTAAAGCTCGGCAAAATTATTTTTTCAAATAATAATCTTCAGTACAATGATGTTAATAAACCAGTGAAAGAAAATTCATTCGATGAAAATCACATTCAACTGCATGACTTCTCATTAGAGGCTCAAGATATTTTGGTTAATAAGGAAGGTATTGAAGCATCCATCAACTCGCTATCGCTATATAACACTAATGAATTTTCAATTCAATCCTTCTCGGGCGTATTCAACATAACAAACACATCGGCAACAATAAAAGATTTTGATATTAAAACTCAAAACTCCAATATAAAACTAACTACTCAGGCTAATTTCAAGTCTTTGAACGAACTTCAAAATAATTATCAGAAAATAAAATTTGATCTCAATGTTCATGAGTCAACCATAGGCGTGGCTGATATCCGATTCTTCTCTCCCGCCCTAATAGACAGTATTCCCATATCTTTTATACATGAGGAAAAGATTTCAGTAGAATCAAACATGGCCGGAACTATGGATAATTTGCAAATCCAAAAACTAAGCCTTGGATTATTCTCAAACACTTCCATTACCCTTCATGGTTCGGTTAAAGGCATACCGGATATGGAGCAAGCGGTATTTGATGCCACGGTTGACAAACTCTACACAACAGCTAGCGACATCGGAAAGATACTGCCTGATTCTCTAACGGAATCTATTCAGTTACCGGATTGGATTTCAATAACAGGAAATTTTAACGGGACAATAGAACAACCAAGTATAAAAGTCGGTCTTTCCAGTGACGCTGGCGGACTGGACGCTGTTGGGATTATGAATCTTAAAAATGTTCCAACGTATGATGCTCAAATCAATTTATCAGCACTTGATTTAGGAAAAATATTTAAGCAATCCGATATGGGGAAAATAGATGCTAAGGCATCAATAAAAGGTTCTGGTTTTGTAATGGACAGTCTTGATGCCATTCTTGACCTTCAGGTTTCAAAATTTGTATATAAAGATTACGCATACCAAGATTTAAAATTGAAGGGTAGCATGAAGCACTATCTATTTTCAGGTTCAGCTGAAATGAAAGATGAAAATCTTGAATTCGAATTTAAAGGAGACATGAACTATCAAGAAGATGTTCCTCGCTACAAATTCACCTTCAATTTAAGAAATGCCGACTTTAAAAATTTACACTTATCGGAGCGCCCTTTAAGGGCAAGAGCTACCGTGGATATTGATCTGGCTAGCTCAGATTTTAAAATTATGAATGGCACCCTCAACATTCGTAATGTGGGCATCTATAATGGTGAGGCATTGTACAAAGTTGACTCGCTATTATTCGCTTCTTTTGACCAAGTAGGAGAAAGTGAGATAACGATTCGTTCAGAAATACTCAGTGGTGATTTTAAGGGTACAATTAATTTATTCAGTTTACCCAGTGTTTTTAGGCAACACATAAACCGTTATTTCTCGCTACAGAATAAATCAATAAAGTATGCAACAGATCCACAAGACTTCAAGTTTGATCTTACCTTAAAAAATACCGATCTACTTACCGAAATCATTTTCCCGGAACTTCAATCTTTTGTTCCCGGTAAAATTCAAGGCAAGTTTAACGGAAACAAGCACAAGCTTGATATTGCTATAGAAATAGCAAAATTAAAGTATGCATCCGCTGCTGTAGATTCATTCACGGTGCATGTCAATTCTGATAGCGCAGAACTTCGCTACAAAGTTCGTATTAAAAACGTCTCAGTTGATACAATGCGTATTGCAGCGCTTGAGCTTCGAGGGAAAATTGCTCATGATACCATTCAAACCAGATTTTTAGTTTTGGATTCAGCTTCGGCAAACAAATATGTAGTGGGTGGAATTATAAGGAGTGATTCGACCAACTTCCGATATCATCTTGACCCCAATGTAGTGGTGTTAAACTATGAAAACTGGACCGTTCCACTTGACAATTACCTTCAGGTTGCGGCAGGCGGTGCAACGGCTCACAATTTTAATTTATCAAAGGGATCAGAAAAATTCTCCATTGTTACTCTACCGCAAGACTCTTCCATTGATTTTCAATTTCAGCAATGGCAACTTTCTAATCTTACTAATCTTGTAGAAGGACTTGTTCCAGCGAGTGGCCGGCTAAATGGCAATTTTAAAATCACTACATCTCAAAAAGGTTTATTTAATTCAACCCTTACTATTAAAGAATTTACAATTTTTGAAAAGACATGGGGTGATGCACATCTTTCATTAGATTATACATCCAATCGATATACCCTGAATCTTAAAATTAAAGGTGATCAAACAAATATGATAGCGAAGGGGTTTTACGTCCCCACCCCCTCCGCATTTGATTTTAATATTGATCTGGATGAATTTGATCTTAGATTGATTGAACCGCTCTCCTTCGACCAATTGAAAAATGTTAAGGGTTCACTCAATGGCTCAATGCGTCTTTCCGGAAATATTAAAGCACCCACCTTACGCGGATCGCTCACCTTTAAAGAGGTTAGTTTCCTATCCACCTATGTGAACAATTCATTCTCATTAAAAAATGAACGAATTTCTTTTGAAGAGAGGGGAATTGTGCTGTCTGACTTTAAGTTGGCAGACAACAATAATAATATAGCAACAATAAAAGGTACTATTCTAACTAAGGCTTATAAAGATTTCGACTTCGATTTAAAAGTAGTCTCTCGCAATTTTCAATTGCTGAATACAACCATTGATGACAATACTCTTTACTATGGAAATATTAAGGTGAATGCAAGTGTGCGGATTACAGGAAACATAAATCAACCCAAGTTGAACGTAACGGCCGAATTAAGTGACGGTAGCGAGGTAACATATGTAGTTCCCGTAACAGAAAAGAATGCGCTCGAACAAAAAGGGATTGTACAATTTGTAAGTAACAAAGAAAACAAGGATCCTTTCCTAGTTGATCTCAATTTAGGAGATACAGTAAAGTCCATATTTAGGGGTATGGACGTAGATGCTACACTTGAATTAACCGACAAATCCATACTCAATATTATCATTGATCCGCTCACCGGAGATCAATTATCTCTGAAAGGAAATTCTACGTTGGTATTAAATTCAGAAGCCTCAGGAAGTACTCGTCTGTCAGGTCGATACGAAATCACCAGCGGTACATATAATTTTTCCTTCTACAAATTAGTAAAACGTGAATTTGACATTGTAAAAGGAAGTTCAATTACCTGGTCGGGAGATCCTTTAGCTGCTGAAATGGATATTCGTGCAAGCTATAGTGTAGAAACTTCTCCGCTCGATTTAGTCTATAATCAGATCAATACAACCGATCAATCTGAAATCAATTCATACAAACAACGCCTTCCCTTTCTTGTTTATTTGAATATTAGTGGGAGACTTCTAGTTCCACAACTGAGTTTTTCATTAGACATGCCTGCCGATAAGCGCAATGTTATGGGTGGCGCAATTTATGCCAAGCTACAGGATATAAATACGCGCGAGTCTGATCTTAATAAACAGGTTTTTGCGTTGCTTATACTCAAACGTTTTATTTCAGATAATCCATTTGAAAGCCAGGTCGGATCAACTGCAAGCAACACAGCAAGGGTAAGTGTAAGCAGAATGCTTTCCGAACAGTTGAATCAACTCTCAAAAAACATAAAAGGAGTTCAGCTCAATTTTGACATTAAGTCCTATGAAAATAATACGGATAATGAAGTACGCGGGCAAACAAAGGCTCAACTTGGAATTTCTAAAAACCTGTTTAATGACCGATTGGTAGTAAAGCTTTCAGGCAATGTAGACATTGAAGGTCAGAACACCAATCAAAATTCGGTAACCGATTACATTGGCGATCTGGCACTAGAATATAAACTTACTTCTGACGGAAGACTTCGCATAACCGGATTTAGAACCAGTAACTACGATATGATTGATGGTGAACTCACCGAGACAGGAGTTGGATTGATATACGTAAAAGATTACAATACGCTTCAGGAATTATTTAAGTCTAATGATAAACAAAAGTAAACGATATAAAATCAATTACTTAAAATTGAAAGCCCAGCTTTTTGGTATTGGAAAGCTTATTAGTATCTTATTACTTGCCAGTTGCTCAGGAACAAAATATCTGCAGGAGGGTGAATCATTTTACGGTGGTGCTAAGATTAAAATAAATACTTCAGAAAGAATAGGTGGAAAAAAACAACTAATCAATAATCTTCAACCCTATCTGCTACCGAAACCCAACGCTGTTATTTTAGGGTCAAGACCAGGAGTTTGGTTTTACTATCGAAACAGGAATTCGGAAAAGAAAAAAGGATTTAAAAATTTCTTGAAAAAGAAATTTGGCACACCACCTGTATTGCTTGCGGAAGCTACTCCGAAGAAAACTACTGAGAAATTGGAAATGGAGGTAAATAATGACGGATACTTTCAATCAACGGTTAACTATCAGATAAAGACAAAAAGAAAAAAAAGCACTGTTTTATATACCATCAATCTAAAGCGCCCATATCAGCTTAGAAATATTAAGTATGCTCTTTTCAATTCTTCGGGCGATACCCTGATTAATGATTTGAAAGATGAAAGTCTATTAAAAGAAAAACAGCGCTATAGACTTGAGCTGTTAAAAAATGAGCAGCAACGAATTGAGGAAGTGGCTAAAAACACCGGATTTTACTATTTCGATGGTCGGTACTTGCGATTTGATGCCGACAGCACCGTTGGAGATAGAGAGGTGAATCTTATTTTAAGATTTGAAGAGAATGTACCCACCAACGTTAAGCAGGTTTATTGGGTTAGGAATATAAATATACTTCCAAATTATACACTAAGCAATGATAGTGCATTGATTAGTAAAGACACTATTTCCGTTGATGGGTTTAAATACTTTGATTATGAAAATATCTTTCGACCCAAAATTATTACCGATGTAATTAATGTTAGACCAGACAGTACCTATCAGCTTATTAATCATGAATACACGTTAAGCAGGCTAATGGGTTTGAAAACATTCAAGTACGTGAATATAAAATTTCAGGAAAGTAAAACTGATTCTTCATCTCTTAACGCGGATATTTTTTTAACACCACTACTTAAAAAATCCATTCGTCTGGAGGCTCAAGGCGTTTCTAAGTCAAACAATTTTGTAGGCCCTGGACTTGGGATAACCTTTACAAATCGCAATTTTCTGAGAGGTGCTGAAATGTTTCAGGTAAAAATAAGTGGGGCATACGAGTGGCAGATAAGCCGACAACAAGCTGGTGCTTTAAATGCCATTGAATTTGGAACAGAAGCAAGTCTCTCGGCACCTCGCTTTATTTCTCCTATTCGTATTCGTTATAGTTCTACAAAGTACTTACCTCAAACTCAGCTTAAACTTAGTTATAATTTTCAGGAACGGCTCAACTACTTTCGGTTAACTTCATTTAATGCAGCCTATGGGTACACTTGGCGTGAAACAACTTTAAAAATGCACGAGCTTTTCCCGGCCGATATCACCTTTGTTAGATCTAGTCGTACCTCGCAAGAATTTAATGATTTATTAGATCGCAATCCAACACTGGCTAATTCCTTTCAGAATCAATTCATTGTAGGATCGAGATATTCATTCACCTTTAACAGTCAGTTAAGAGATGATATTGTTGCAAAATTTTCTTCCACTAAAAATAGAAAATCAGATATCTATTTTAATGGCTCAGTTGATTTTGCGGGTAATGTTCTTAACTCCTTGCAACGATTAGCTTATCAAAAAGAAAAAACATTCAACTTTCTAGGATCTCCATACTCTCAATTTGCACGACTAACCCTCGACTTCCGATATTACTATAAGTTCAATAAAAAAAGCAAACTCGCAACACGCGTTACCACTGGTGCTGGCTATGCTTATGGAAATTCAACCAATCTGCCGTATATAAAACAATTTTCCGTTGGTGGATCAAATAGCCTAAGGGCTTTCCCTGCAAGGTCTGTCGGCCCGGGTACCTATAATGTAAGAACCGACAGTGCAGTAACATCAAACACCTATTTTATAGACCAACGCGGTGACATAAAATTAGAAATGAATGCAGAGTATCGCTTTGATATTCTCAAATCATTAAAAGGCGCACTCTTTGTTGACGCAGGAAATATCTGGCTTTGGAATGAAGATCCTTTACGAGAAGGATCGAAATTTAGAAAAAATGAATTCTTAAAAGAGCTAGCAGTTGGAACGGGTGTTGGCCTCCGATACGATTTCAACTTCTTTGTACTTCGATTTGATTTGGCATTTCCTATCAGAAAGCCCTACCTACTTGATTCTGAAAGGTGGGTAGTTAATAAGATAGATTTTGGAAGTAGTGATTGGCGCAAAGAAAATCTAGTGCTCAACATAGCTATCGGCTACCCGTTCTAAAGGGAGAGAATATTTTTAGCATCAATCAGAGCGCATTCGGGCTGGAGATGACAAAAAAAACCGGAATAAAATTCCGGTTTCCAGATGCTTCAGCATTTTATACTCAGTTACTACCTAATTTGCTTATCTATTCTTATTACTTCATCACGCTTGCTCTTTATCAAATCATGGCAATCCTTCAACGTACTCTTCTGTGTCATTATCAAACTTTCAATATAATCAGGAAGCTGATTTTCCAATGCAGATTCATAGGCATTCTGAGCAGCATCTTCACCAAATTCACAAGATTTCAAAGCGGTCTCGGTGTCTTTACCGCTAAAAGTATTTCTTACATCCATCCATACACGATAAATTTTACCGGCATTAGTTGTACTCTCTAAATCAGCATCACCACCGAGTGTTGAGATTTCGCGGGTTAAGGCTATTACCATTCCCCTGCTTACACCGGCCATGTCTATAAACACTTTATTCAATTCTGAGTCGTCCACTTCATCGGCAGCTTTCAAATAGCCTTCAACACGATCGTTGTTGATCTTTAACAGGTCATTCAAAATTTCAATTTCCTTTTTATTTTTTTCCATGACATATAGAATTTTAGTTATTAATTATTTAAACTATACGTCAGAATAAATGTGCCAATATTGAAAACCGGGTATAGTCGGCCAGAAATAAGCCCTAGATTACATGAATGAGTAACGATTGTAACACGTGCGGAAAAAAATACTCACTTTATTTTTCTCAAGAAATCTTATTGAGTATTTTCAAGGAGTTTTCCTGCACTATCAAAAATCAGATCCCAGGATTTCTTTCCTTTCTCTACTTCAACTTCATAGGTCGTTACACCATTGGCTACTATCATGGCTGTCTCTTCAATGTCATGATCAGCAAAGTCTTTTTTTAAAGTTTCAAGAATAGCTTTCGGTAATTTATCTTTCGCAATTTCAGTTTCAACTTCCTTTACGATACCCATTTTATCCAATACTACAGACATATCATTCTTATTCTGGTCGAAACTCGCCTCAAATCCTGCCTCTTCCTTATCCCACTTTAAACCCTTTGCGTTCGGGTATGCCTTCCTAAAAGCTGATTTAACAACTTGTGGCACTTCGCTTTCCTTAATTTTTTGAGCAATCGCCTGAACTACGCCAAACGTCACTAATGCAAGAATCATTACTTTTTTCATATTACTTTTGTTTTGGATATTTTTTTAAACCAACAAACAAAATCTGAATTAAAATTGAATTTGTCATTTCAGTGTTAATCCGTCACCAATGGCGTGGAATATTTTAACTATAATAATCTGTTCAGATTTGAGATCCGTTAATCAAGAAAAGCTGATCATACTCACAAACTGGTTAATACCTGTAAGCTCGGGAAATTCGGATACTCCGGCTAGGGTTCGTGCTACGACCACCGGCACATTGTCGAAAAGCAATTCCGCCATCCGCTGATATAGAAATAGAACTGTGAATGAAAATATTTAATATTTCCACTTAATTATTTAAGAGTTTATTAAAAAAACTAGATATTAGTGCTAGCAATATCAACTTGAGGAGTTACCCAAAGTAACTCCTCATTCATTTAATAAAAATCAAGAATTAACATTCATAATTAAATCTAAAACACGCTGTCATGCAAATCTCTAAAAACAAAGTATCCTCTATTCATTATACACTTACCGATAATGACGGAAACACCTTGGACTCGAGTTCAGGAAAAGATCCATTGGTTTATATTCATGGCAATGGTAATTTAATTCCAGGAATGGAAAATGGTCTTGAGGGAAAATCAAAAGGCGATAAGTTCATTATTAAAGTGAGTCCTGAAAATGGATACGGAGTAAAAAGTGATGACCTTATGCAGCAAGTTCCGCGCAATGCTTTTGGTGATCAAAAAATAGATGTTGGCATGCAGTTTCAAACTAATCAAGGACAAGTAGTTACAATCACTAAAATTGGACTTGATTCTGTAACTGTGGATGCCAACCACCCATTGGCGGGTGTTGAGCTCAATTTTGATGTTGAAATAATGGAGATTCGTGACGCTACCGCAGATGAACTTGCACACGGCCATGTTCACGGCCCGGGCGGTCATCAGCATTAATCTTTATCGCATTATAAAAAGTTTTCCCTGGCTGGATGTTTCATCGGCTGCTGTCTTTAGTTGGAGGCGGTAAACGTACATGCCTCTGGGTAAAAATCCACCTGAAGCGTCTCGTCCACTCCAGATTAGTTCGTTCGTTCCAATATTGAATTGTTGAATGGATTCAATATCAAATGTGCGAATGCGTTGACCTTCTAATGAGAATATTTCCAGCGAGAAACTAGTTGGCAATTGATTGCCGGTAAGCACAAAACTAAAAAAGAAATCTCCACTTGAAGGGTTAGGGTATGCACCACCAAACTGAAGAGTTGGTTCTGACTTTACTGCAAATGAGATTTCGTATGGAACGGCACCACTTAAATTTCCATTTACATCAGCAACTTGGGCAGAGAAAATATAATCACCATCGGCCAATGTCGGTGTATAATCTATTCTGAAATCAGAATTTTCTGTCGCGGCAAACCATTTTACTTCTGGGCTGCTAAGAGAAATGCGTGTAAACGAACATGATGACGAGGCGCATGGAGATTTCAGCAGGAGTGAAATTCCAATTGTATCAGTCTTCAGTCGAAATTTATTTTCATCAATCATAGCGAGAATAATTGCCGGAGTTGAAGAAACAAAATCTCCATTTCGTAACGTGCGATTATCAAACGTTACATTTAGTGTAGGCGGTAATTTGTCGGCTTGCACTAAAAGATAATCAGTAAGAATAATGAAATTATTATCGTAATACGTTTCAGGCACAATTCGTTTGTTGACAAATACATTCACATCGTTCAATCCTACTTTATTTAAAGTTGTAGAAGTTACTTCAAAAAATGTGGTATCACCTGGTGCTGGCGGCACGATAGTGAAATCTTGTTTCTCACGCTGTTGCGATTCCTTCGTAAAAATTTCAGCTTCCACGTGAAGGGGATCTTTAAAAGGCTTTGGAGATATATTCACAAAGCCAAATTTTGAATTCCAACTTTGTCCCTCTTGCAAATTCAAGGGTGTTGCTGTCTCCTTCCAAAACAGCACACCCTCGGCAACAGGCTCATAAAGAACAATCCAGTTTCTCCATTTTGCAGGCGTAAGATTAATATCATCAGTGGTGCTAAATAAAATTTTAAGATAAGGATATTCATTACCTGAGATATTCGATAAATCGAAATCTGAACCAGCATCACTTACCACAATGTCTTCATCTCCTGAAAGGGAAATCCCATAGATAGAATAGGTAAATTCATCGTCAGGTTCTTGCTTCCTTGTGCTTGCAACAAAACTTTTCCATTCAGAAGCTGGCCCAATCAGAACTGACTTCATAGCACCCTCTGTTTTTCTACCCGTAACACTTTGTGAAGCTGTAATCACTTGCTCGTTGGCCGGTGGCAATAATGAACGAATGAGTTTTGCTACACCCGGTGCCGCGCCTTTTTTTCCAAAACTGATAATAGGTTCACCAGATTGCAGTGCATTTATATCTGCCAAGCCAATACCTAACTCGCCCAACTTACTCTTAACATTTGCCGACCACAGTTCATAGCCCGCATTTCCAATGGAAAAAATAACTACTGAATCGCTTACACCAACCGCATTGACAAAAACAGTAAGATCGTTTTCGAGTTCTGAAGTTGTGAAACTATTAATCACTTGCGGCTCGCGCCCGCATGTGCGAGGATCTTGAAAGATAAAAGGAATACCCGCATAAGGTGTTGCCGTTGTTTTGTTAAAGGCAACAAAGTTTAACGTATTATTCCGACAAGGCTGACCTTGAGTTGAAAGATTGTATTCAGTATTGTTAATCTTTATTGACGCATCAGTCGCTAACAATGGACTTGCACTACCAAATGTTTTTACAGCAACAGAAGTATTAGTCTCTTCAAAAGTAAAGTGTTTGCCTTCGTTGATTAGATTGATAAAAGAGTTTTCTGCTAATTGATCATAACGAATTTGTGCCCACCCTTCGGAGCTGCCAGAGATAAACACAAAAGAAGAAGTTGTCCAATCAGCACTTTCTCCCGGCTTTGAATCTTTAAACCGTGTTCGCCAAAAGTAAACCGTAGAATCAGAAGTGAGCAAATCAACTTCGGTTTTTGCTAATACTCTTCCTGAAACTTCGCGCTGAATTAAATAAGGGCTATTGAATAAATAAGTGGTATCAATCTCAACCTGAAAAGCACGGGTAGATGAAATGAGATCAGTACTTTGCCAAAGTAGTTTTACTTTTTGTTGGCTAACAATCGCATACGCAGTTGGAAAAAGATTAAGTGTTTGATTAGAAGGAATGAATACATTGAAAGAAGCATTATTATTATCTTCATTCACCTCCTCAATTTTATTTTCAGGATCAATTGCTATAGTAAACTGATTATTTCCGCCATCGCCACTTTCATTTTTGTACACGTTAAAAATTAGTGTATCCTTATTCAACACGGAAGGAAAAATAGCATCATACGTTAGTATTGATCCATTGGCCAATGTGCGAGTTAGTCTTACATCCAGCGGTTTGCCACTTGCCAACCCAAGATTTTTCACAACCACATTTACTTTAAAGGAGTCACTAAGTATCGTTATGGGTTTATTATCGAATGAAGCAACCGAAAGTGATGCCGAAGTAATTTCATAATCCGGTTTACCGCTGTTAAACAATTTTACTGCCGGGTCGCCTAACAAAACCATCTGTTGCACTTGGGTTATGTTGGCAATAGTAGCAGGCGCAGCGGCCATATAGTGTCGAGCAACTTCTTTCTGCACATCCCCCACTCCTTTTCTTATAAATGTTGAATCCGAAAATCCAATCTTATAAAACAAATCAGTGTAATACCTCAATGAGTACACAAATCCATAAGAACTATGTGCAATAAAATTACGCGCGCCTTTATTGGCAGTCAAAATCCAATCTTCGCCAAAGGCAGTACTCCCCGAAAAGAAATTACCTGCATTACAACCATTGATTAAAAAAGTAGGATACTTACCCGGATTATTATACCCCATAGTTGGGTCAGAGGCATATCCGATATCAATATCAATTGTACCCGGTGACGAATGACCAAAAAAAGTAATCAGATTTACCCCTTCATTTACTTTGTCGGACACATTGATTAACTCAACCGGGTTTGGATCGCGCTTCGCTATTGTGCTGATAGAACCTCCCCACAAGGTATCTTCTGCAATACTTTTAAATTCGTCTAGATATCCCCGAAAGGCAATCAGTTCGTTTGGTTGTATGCCGCCACTTAAATGCAAACCCTTCTTTTGCCAAGGTTGAATAACCGATCCTGTTTCAATTTCCTTTATCTTATTTAAGTATGCCGCTACTTGTGCTGGTGTACTTGCAGATAATCTTCCGGTAGGCACCGCAGGTTCGTAAGTTGTTCCACCAAGTCCCGCAGTAAAAGTTAGGTCAGAACCTGGCGTGCCAGCAGTTGGAACCAGATCTTTTAAAATAGCTGGAGCCGGATTTACGATTCTATGATAGCCGGCACTTACATCGCGCCCTTTGCCAATTAGAAAAAGATATTTTGGTGACCCTTCGTTAACAAGAAAACGCATGAACTCATAAATGGCTCTTGGCGATGTTTCTCCATAATTGAATTGATTGTAAAGCTGATCGACAGCAACAACAAGTGTATCGTAACCACCACCAGATTCGGATGCCCGAAATCCTGCATAAGCTTTCACCGGATCAGAATAACCTGAAGCAGGCTGCATTAAAAGTTTATTTGAAATGATTACGTATTCCGCCAAGGCGGGATTGATTATGCGAAAAGAAACTTTTTTAAGTGTTGGAGTTAGAAAGGAATTAAATACAAACAGATTTCTTGATGTTGATGTGGAAGGTACCACCGCTTTTAAAATCAAACCAGCAGATGTTGTCCCTATCGCGACCATGGATGAAGCATCAGTTACATCCCAGATGCGAAGGTTAGCGGGTGAATTATCCCATTCAATGTATGACTTATTACCCGCATTTGAATTCAGAAAATAATTTTTCTCTGATACACCGTTTGCATTAAAACTTTGTGGAAAAGAAATTTTCACATAGGATGCGCTAAACTGCGGTCGGTTAGTTCCTGCAGTTGCAGCGGTGAAGCGAATTGTAAATCGGCCATCAGGGCCAATGTCGCTCCATAAAAGTGAATACATAAGTTTTTCAGCTTTGTAGCCACTAAAACTATGTGTGTCTAATAACCGTAATGAACCAGTATTTGCGCCTACATAAATTTGTGCCGAGTGGGCAATCTGACCTCGACCTACTAAAAGCATTTCAAGTTGTGGATTGCCTGAAGGTTGAACCGTTTGTGTTATTAAGTCTAAAGTATATTCAACACTCTGTCCGCCTTGCAAGGCTGTACCCGTCCAACCCTCACCTTCATCAAAGTGTGTGTATTGGATAACATCATCAACTGTGTTGCCAGCAGAATATTGATTTTTATTAAAAAGTAAACGCTCCTGGGTATGAAAAACTTCTTTGGGGATGTTGGTTACGTTAACTTCAGAAAAGTTGGTAATCCGTTTTCCTTGCGTTGCCGAAAGTTGCCAGGTTAAAAAATAGGCAGTGGTATCACTATATAGATTATAATAGTTATGCGGTTGGGCGGTTGATGGTTTATATAAATCCTTGTCGAGACTGCCATCATTGCCAACGCCATAAAACTCTAGGTAATCACCTGCATCAAGAATTGCATCAGCCTGACCTTGTACAAAAATGGCTTGCTCTTGCCCACGATGAAAAATCTGAATGCGTCTTGGATCAATTGCCCCAACGGGCACCCCTGCCGACTGTAAATCGGAAGTAGTTAATCGGTAAACTCCCTTTTTGGCAACTGGAATTCTATAATACGCTTGGCCGCTGCGAATCCAATCGTTGGAATACTGGGCAAAACCTAAAAAAGGAAATCCAACAAGGAAGCATAGAAGCCTTAACCCAAACCGCACCGTTCTATTTATTTAAAGTATAAGGTGAATACGACCACAAAATTACTGGTAACTCTCATCAAAACATCCAAATTCTAATTAAATAAGGCATTTTAAAAATAGTTTGAATATTTTCATCCAGTACTTGGCCATACATAGTACTTTCGCGTATAAGACTCTAAGATTTGATCTTTTAACAACTATGGATGTATGAATCTTGAAAACACACAAGTACAGATGAGAAAGGGCATATTAGAGTATTGCATCCTACACATTATTTCACGCGGGGAGGTTTATGCCTCCGACATGTTGGATGAATTGACGGCCGCAAAAATGATTGTAGTAGAAGGAACGCTCTACCCTTTGCTCACTCGCCTGAAAAATGCAGGCTTGCTGGAGTATAAATGGGTGGAGTCTAAATCGGGGCCACCCCGCAAGTATTATACATTGACAGAAGAAGGAAATAAATTTCTTGTCGGATTATCAGAAACCTGGGAAGACTTAGTTCACTCTGCTCAAATGATTCAAACAAAACCAATTAGCTAACTCCAACCCCAGTTGATAACGTTTCGACTATGAAAAAGAACATCAGCATAAACATCAGCGGCATTATCTTCCACATTGAAGAAGACGGATACGAAACCCTGCGCAAATATCTGGATTCAATCAAACGATACTTCGCTTCGTTTGAAGATAGCAGCGAAATTCTATCCGACATTGAAAGCCGCATTGCCGAAATATTTTTAGCCAAACTTCATGAAGGCAAACAGGTAATTACTGCGGAAGATGTAACCAGCCTGATTGCAACCATGGGAAGTGTGAGTGATTTCAAGGCTGCCGAAGAACAGGAGTTTGGGGGAGAATCAACTCAAGCTGAATCTTCTCAAAAATATCGCGAATCCTCTGGCTCTTCTACAACTGCTAAAAAATTAATACGCGATCAGAAAAGAAAAATTTTAGGTGGTGTGTGTTCTGGTTTAGCCCATTACTTTAGTATCGATCCGGTTTGGCCACGCTTGCTCTTTGCTCTATTAGTATTAGGTAGCTATGGTGGTTTATTAATTGTCTACATTATTTTTTGGATTGTGCTACCTGCCAGCGAAGAGTTGGAAGAAGAGTCCAACATAAAAAAGATGTTTCGCGATACCGAAAAGAAAGTGATTGGCGGTGTTGCTGGTGGTATTGCAGCTTTCTTTGGTGTTGACATTACAGTAATCAGAGTGCTCTTTGTAGTCTTTGCATTTTTTGGTGGCTTAGGGCTATTGACCTACATAATTCTATGGATTGCCTTACCAGAGGCAAAAAGTATTACTGAAAAAATGCAAATGCAAGGCGAGGCGGTTACACTTTCAAACATTGAAAATTCTGTAAAGAAAAGTCTGAACGAAAAAGGCCCTGGCGAAGAGAGCGTGTTGGCAAAAATAATTCTGTTTCCCTTCCGCATAATCGCCATGATTATTGAAGGCATAGCAAAAGTATTGGGGCCTCTGTTCGCGGTATTAATTGATGTACTTAGAATTGCCATCGGCATCGTTTTCAGCCTCACGGGATTATTCATGATCCTTACGTTAGTCCTCGGCTTTGGAGCCATTATCGGAGTCTTTCATGTATCTTCTTTCCCTGATTGGTGGCATTTTCAACTAACCGATGTTGGCTTGCCAATAGATGCATTTCGCAACACGTTTTCTGGATGGATGATCTTCTTTGGATTCTGTGTAGCGTTTATACCAGCCTTGTTCATCACCTTGCTAGGAAGTTCCATTATTGCCAAGAGGATTATTTTCAATCAATTGGCAGGTTGGTCGCTATTCGTAGTGTTTTTTGTAAGTGCAATTGCCTTGGCTATCAGCATTCCTCAAATGGTTTACACATTTAAAGAGGAAGGTGAATATAAAGTTGAAAAGATGTTTTCGATTGATGGCAAAGTGGCGGTTCTCCGAATCAATGAAACCGGGTTAGATGATTATGTTCGTCCAAGAATTAATATAAAAGGCTACGAAGGAACAGAGATAAAACTCGTGGAACGATTTGAAGCTCAGGGCATCAATAAAAAAGTGGCAATTGAAAATGCTCAGTTAGTTGAATATAAGGTAACGCAACAGGATAGCATTCTTTTATTTGACTCCAACATTACTTTTAAAAAGGATGTACCTTTTCGTGCACAACGGTTAAACATGGATCTTTACATTCCCTACAACACAAATTTTGTTGTGGAGGAGGACATGTGGCGAATGATTGACAATAACTATCGTGATTATGATGGCTATAGAGATAGTAATTCCAATCAAACCTGGAAAATGACAGATCGTGGTTTTGAATGCCTCACCTGTTCGGAACCAAGTGAAAGGAGATCATTGCGCCTAAAAGATCAATATGGCTTGCGCGATTTTCACCGGCTTGACATTTCCGGGTTGTTCGATGTTGAAATAGAAAGAGGTGATGAATTTGCTGTGGAATTAGATGGTACCGACAAACAAAAGAAACGTTATGACATCTATGTTAATGGCGAATCATTGATCATCGATTTTGATGACGACCGCGAATCATTTTGGGATGGAAAGTTTTTCGATATCGACAAGGTTAAAGTAAAAATCAGTATGCCATCGATCGAAAAACTAAAGGTTCGAGGTGCTGGTAATCTATCTATCAATGGTTTCGATCAGAATGATCTTGAGATCGACATGCAAGGTGCTGTGTCGGTAGAAGGTGATATTTCAATACAAAATTTAACAGTTGACTTAAAAGGCGTCTCTTCACTTGAACTAAAAGGAAATGGAGACTTTCTGGAAGCAAAAGTTGTGGGTGCATCTTCACTTCGGGCTTATAACTACCGCGTAAATGAAGCTAGTGTCGAGGCAGTAGGTGCCTCCTCCGCAAAAGTATATGTTCATAATAAATTAGAAATTACAAAAGGCATTGCCAGTTCGGTATCGCACCGAGGTGACCCGGAAGTAATAATAAGAAATTAATAGTTCTTTATTTTACATTGAATGCAAGTCGTAGCCTGATTACTGCGACTTGCATTTTCTTTTTAGTACTTTTCAATATTCATCATGCTCGACTATGAAAGTACGATTAAAATTTCTTGGGGCTGCTCAAAGTGTAACCGGTTCCAAATATTTGTTGGAGTTAGACAAGGAAAAAATTCTCATTGATTGTGGATTATTTCAAGGTCAGAAAGAACTACGTCTTCGCAACTGGGCGAGTCTACCGGTTGATCCATCAACCATAGGCACGGTTATTCTCACACATGCACACATCGACCACATTGGGTATTTACCGCGTTTGGTAAAGGATGGATTTAGGGGCAGAATTATCTGCACCCACGCAACAAAAGATCTGATGTATATCATGCTAAGGGATGCAGCCAAGTTGCAAGAGGAAGAAGCTAATTTTGCCCACAAAAAAGGATATTCGAAACACAGTAAGCCCGAGCCACTTTTTACGATAGAAGATGCAGAACGCGTTTTTAAATTAGTAGACAGCGTGCGGATGGAAAAGGAAGTTAAAGTAATTCAAAATTCTTCCGTTACGTTTTATAATGCTGGCCACATTTTAGGAGCTGCTATCGTAGAATTAAAAATCAATACAAACGCACAATCAAAAACAATTATTTTCTCAGGCGATTTGGGTCGATACAATGACCCTATTATGTACGATCCAAAAGCTATTACTGATGCCGACATCTTATTGATTGAGTCAACCTATGGCGATCGAATCAATCCCATGGATCAGGTCGAAAATGATTTAATAGAAATTATTAATCAGGCGGTAAAGCAACATGGAACCATCTTGATTCCAGCCTTTGCTGTCGGTCGCACGCAAGTGCTCATTTATTATCTCAACTTATTAATGAGCCAGAAAAGAATTCCTACACTACCAATATATATAGACAGCCCCATGGCTATTAGTGTTACCGAATTATACGAGCGTCATGGTGACATGCATAAAATTAAAGTGACCCGCAAGGGTGGTGAGTTAATTAGCATTTTTGATTCGCCAAACATCCACTTCTGCAACACGAGCGAAAGTTCAAAGGCACTCAATGAAATAAAACATGCTGCCGTTATCATTTCAGCAAGTGGTATGGCAACAGGTGGTCGAATATTGCATCATCTATTTCATCGTTTAAGACAAGAAAATGATACTGTTCTGCTTGCAGGTTACCAAGCGGCAGGTTCGCGAGGTCGAAGAATTCAAGATCGTGAACCCACGGTTAAAATATTTGGAGAGATGGTTCCTGTGAATTGCCAAGTTAAAACAATTCATGGCCTATCGGCTCATGCTGATCAGAATGATTTGCTTCAATGGTTAGCAAATTTTAAGAAAAAACCTAAGAAGGTGTTCATCACCCACGGTGAAATTGAAAGCGCAACAGCTTTCGCTAAAAAGATTCGCGAAATAGGCTGGGATGCTACTATTCCAGCATACCTGGATTCTGTTGAATTATTCGATGGTATCTAATAATTTCTAATTCTGAGTAGAAATTATTTTTAATAGGTGCAACCTCCCCTACCTAAGTTGCATCTTGGTTGTGTATTTAGGATTTAAATGGAATTTAAGATTTACCGCGCTAAAGACGAAGGATTGATTGAAGGCTGCAAGCGACAGGATCGCCAGGCACAGAAACGTCTGTACGAGCAGTATTCTTCAAGATTCTATGCGCTCTGCTGCCGGTACGTGAAAGATAAAATGGAAGCTGAAGATGTGCTGATCACAGCCTTCACAAAAATTCTGGATAAAATTGATCAGTACACCGGTGAAGGAAATTTTGAGGGCTGGATGCGAAGAGTGATGGTAAATGAATCATTGAGCTATTTAAGAAAAAATAAAAACATGTATTTAGAAACAACCATTGAAGCCGCGAACTACGAACCCGATTACGACAAGTTAGAAAGTCAGTTGGAAGCCGATGATTTGTTAAAGATGATTGACACACTTCCTTCTGGCTACAAGATTGTTTTTAACATGCATGCCATTGATGGCTACTCGCACAAGGAGATTGCTGATCAATTGGGAATTACCGAGAGCACTTCAAAATCTCAACTGAGTAGGGCGCGGACAGCCTTGCAAAAAAGTTTAATGGAAGCAGAACAAAATTTGATTCAAAAACAGAACCGTTATGAGCAACCGAATGGATCAACTATTTAAGAAGAAACTGAGCGACCACACTTTAACTCCTTCGCCAGAAGCTTGGTCGAAGATTGAAGCAGGACTTTCAAAAAAAAATAAGTTCGTAATCTTCTGGCGAGCGGCCGCAGCATTTATTCTGTGTGGATTGCTTGTGGGAAGCTGGGTTTACTTCCAATCTAAAGATGAACACCAAACAAAGCAACTTGCAGTTGGAGAGAAAGCAAAAGTTGAAACAGCTACGCACGAGTCCGGTAAGGAAACTAGGACAACTGAAAATCTTGTTAAAAAGGAAAGCACTTCTCACTCTACAACAGTAAAAAAACGAGAAGTAGAAGTTCAGAAAAAAAATCTGATTGTTAATACGCCACAGCTGGCAATCATAGAATCAAAACCAACAGCTGATATTGATCCGAAGGAAAAAGAAACTGAGATTCTTGAAGTCATTGAGCCTAAAACAACAGTGGCCGCAGTGAAAGTAGAAAAACCAATTGTGATTGAATTTACACTTGATGCAATTCCATCAAATCAAACTACCGTTGCAAAGGTAGATGAAGTTGAAAAAACGCAGTTGAAAAAAATATGGGATAAAGCACTTGATATCAAAAATGGCGAAACCGAATTGGGTGGTTTACGAATGGCCAAGAATGAACTCTTCGCCCTCGACTTTAGAAAAGATAAGACAAAAAGAAACTAACGGTTAATGCCACTAAGGCACCAAGACACTTAAAATGAGTAAAAAAAAATTGTGCCTTCCTGTCTTGGTGGCAAAGCCAGATCGATTAAACATTCAAAACTTAATAAAATGAAACTAAGAACTATTTGTGCTGGTGTTATGATGCTGGGGAGTATGGTGAGCAATGCTCAGGATAAGCCTGCCGACACGGTAATCATAAAAGTGGGTGAAGGAAGTAAAATCATAATGGTGATCAAGGATAAAAAAGATCTTGAAACCATGAAGCAGTATAACTTCCAAACATTAATACCAGATCTAATTACTAAACTCGAACAAAAGGATACTGCGAGTCAACAAAAGCATGCAGTCGATTATTTAAAAGAACCAATAGCTGAAGAACCGATTGTTACTGATATCGTTGAAACCAATGAGGATTGGGATAATGAAGATTGGACTACAAAGTATTCTGAAAAGAACCATCATTCCAAAAGAACTTACAGCTCATTCAATTTCGATCTAGGTACAAACAACTACTTGTCGGATGGAAAATTTCCCGATGGTAACAATGCCTTATACACCGTTAAGCCCTGGGGTTCGTGGTATGTGGGAGTCAATTCAGTGCAGCGTACTCGTATCGTTAACAAATTCTTTGTAGAGTGGGGTTTAGGTGTAAGCTGGTACAACTTTAAATTTCAAAATACGCAAACTATAATTTCGAAAGATGACAATTCAGTTAACTTCTCGCTTGATACACAGGATGCGGATTTCAAGAAAAGTAAATTAACAGCAACGTTTATAAATGCCTCGTTAATACCCATGATTGACTTTGGAAGCAACCGCAGAAAGCCAAGTGTTTTTGATAGTCACAACTCAGACTCATTCAGGATCGGTGTTGGCCCTTATGTTGGCTACAGAATTGACAGTTACTCCAAACAAAAATTTGAAGAAAACGGAGATGAGCGCAAGCCAAAGGATCATGATAATTTTTACCTAAATAATTTCCGATACGGTATGCGCTTGCAACTTGGGTTTGATGATGTGGATTTGTTCTTCAACTACGATCTGAATGAACTTTTCATTGAAAACAAAGGTCCAAAGTTAAATGCCTTCAGTTTTGGAGTGACATTTTAAATAGTTAGCCACAGATTCACAGATAATTTGCCTCTGTGAATCTGTGGCTTCATAACTTATCTAAAAGCCTCACCCCTACTCAAAACCATCTCTTTCTCATCGCCTTTTAGTTTCAAAAGTTTCGATACTTGTTTTGGAGTTGGCCAATGCAAAAAGTACCAGGCCAGCGCAAGCACAAAGAATATACTGAACACTTGATCGCCCGAAAGTATAAGCCCTATTGGCATTAGCAGCGTTACTAGCGCATGCCAAATCATTCTGGTTCTTAATAGAGACCCAAATTTCTCAAGCTTTATTCCTAATCCAATCTCACCAGCAATCTTAATAACTCTTTTTATAAAGTTTAAATGAACAGTCGTTAGGACTATGAGACTTATTGCCGAAAAGGCAACAAATAGGTAGTCGCCAAGCTGGTGGTGAAGAAATGGTTTGCTTTGGTAAAAGTAAGACTGCGAATAAAAATAAATGAAGAGTATTAAAGGCACCATCATAAGTTGGTAGCCAGTGTTATTAAGCTTGTAGAAATACTCCTTTACAGAATTAAACTTCATTTTTAGTCAACACAGAATTTTATCAAATTTAATTAATTAAATTAGCCTTTGAATTAGGCGAAAAGGCAAAATGGAATCTGTAGGAAATTTAACCCGTAAAGAACAAGTAATCAGAAGTGCCGCAGCACTGTTTCGCGAAAAAGGATATGCTGCCTCTTCCATGCGCGATCTTGCCCAGAAACTGGGAATTGAAGCTGCCAGTCTCTATTCACACATTAAATCCAAAGAAGAAATTCTTCAAAGCCTGTGTTTTGATATGGCGGCCGAGTTTCGCAAATCATTGGCTGAAGTAGAAAGCAAAAATGTTTCGGCTACAGAAAAACTCAGATTAGGCATTGTTGGCCACATACAAGTAATGGCTAAAGACTTGGTGGCTTCTGCTGTTTTCATGAATGAGCATCGGCATTTAAGCCAACCTTACCTAAGAGACTTCTTATTATTACGTATCAACTATATCAACCGTTTTAAAGCTATAATTGAAGAAGGGGCCAGTACTGGCGAATTCAAAGACGACATTGATAAAAAGTTAGCGGTAATGACTCTGTTCTCCTCCCTCAACTGGATGCCTATGTGGTATGATCCTTCCAGTAAAATTGATCCAACAGACTTAGGTCAGCAGCTTGCTGATATGTTAGTCAATGGCTTAAAGAAAGTCTAAGCGCCAATTTCCCTTATTTATTAACAGTTACCAGCAAACCTTCTTATGGTTAGTACTGTTATATTTGCAAACGATTGTTAGGATAACTAAATTCCATATTATGTACGGTGGCGGAAATACATTTGAGGGCATTAAAACGGATAGTATTGCTGATGAGGATCCAATTTTATTAGCTGCGTTTGAAGCCCGCATTGAGCGTGGTGAAAAAATTGAGCCATCCGATTGGATGCCGCAACTTTATCGCAAGCAATTAATACGCATGATTGAGCAACATGCGCATAGCGAAATTATTGGTGCACTGCCTGAAGGAACATGGATCACGCGCGCTCCCGGATTTAAACGTAAAATGTCGTTAATGGCCAAAGTTCAGGATGAAGTAGGTCATGCTCAACTTTTATATAGTGCAGCCGAAACGCTTGGCAAACCGCGCGAACAAATGATCGAAGACCTGATCAATGGTAAATCCAAATATTCAAACATCTTCAACTACCCTACTTTTACGTGGGCGGATTGTTGTTTCATTTCCTGGTTAGTTGATGCCGGAGCCATTGTTAATCAGCTGGCCAATGCAAAAGGAAGTTATGGCCCGTATTGTCGCGCGTTAGATCGCATTTGTGCCGAAGAATCGTTTCATTTAAAGTATGGTCATCATTGTGTGATCTACCTTGCCTCGGGTACCGATAAACAACAGAAAATGTTTCAGGAAGCATTGAACCGCTGGTGGCCACCGATGATGCACTTCTTCGGTCCTTCCGATAAAATTTCTGCGCACACAGAAGTGCTTATGCGGTGGAAAGTAAAGATGGGTACCAACGATGAAATGCGAAATCAGTTTTTAGATATGTATGTTCCTAAAATTTGGGAACTCGGTTTCACTATCCCTGATGAGAAGTTGAAAAAAAATGAAACTGGTAAGTGGGAATACACTGAACCCGATTGGGAAGAATTCAAGCGAGTAATAAATGGCGATGGCCCTTGCAATAAAGAACGATTAGAAGTACGAAGGATTGCAGAAGAGCGGGGCAAGTGGGTGCGCGATGCACTGAAGTCGCCTAAAGCTAAATATGTAATGCCGTTGGCCTGATTAATTCAAAATTCAATGTTCAAAATTGGGCGCTGAATTTTTGATGTTTGTTAAAAGTGATTTTGATTTTTAAATTTTGAGCTTTGAATTCAATAGATCCACGTGTTAACCGATTGCCAATTGTAGAAATTGTTAAGCCCAAAGCTCCGCTTGATCAATTTGGAACGTATGAGGTTTTTGTAGAACCAAAGCCGGGAAAGCCTTTTCAGCATGAAGGCGCGGTGCATGCCCCTAACCTTGAGATGGCTTACATACTTGCGAAAGAAACCTTCACCCGCAGATTTACTTGTTCATCGCTATATGTTGTTGATACACGTGATGTTTTTGTTTCGCCCTTAACAGAAGGCGACCAAAATGTATTTGACCTAATTGAAGAATCTGAATCGGCAAATGGAACTTCTGATTTTGAAATCTATCAGTTATCGAAGCGTGGCAAGCAACATGTGTTTCTCGGATCAGTAAAAGCAAGTACTCCACAAGAAGCTATAGCAATTGCCAAAACAAAATTGAATACCGGCAAGATGGTCTATAATATCTGGGCAATTGAAGCAAACAAAATTAGATTCACTACTGAAGAAGAAAAAGAATACTGGATTACGTTACCGGAAAAGAAATTTCGCGATGCATCGAATTATAAAGGTGGTGATAAGTTGAAACAATTTTTAGAAAAAGTGAAAGCATGAACAATCAGGCACTAAAAGAATTACTTTATAAAATGGCCGATGATCAGCTCATACTTGGTCATCGCAACTCAGAGTGGACGGGCATGGGACCTTTACTGGAAGAAGATATTGCATTCTCTTCCATGGCTCAGGATAAAATTGGTCAGAGTCTGGCGCTTTATACTTTGCTGCAAGAGTTAGGAGAACGTGATCCCGACACAGTCGCCTTTACCCGAAACGCCAATCAATTTCATAATTGCCAATTGGTTGAGTTACCTAATCAGGAATATGATTTTAGTTTAATCCGGCATTTTCTTTTCGATACGGCCGAAGCTTTGCGATTTGAAATGCTGAGCGAATCTTCATACGAACCTTTAGCCCAACTTGCCAGAAAAATTCGAGGCGAACTTCGCTACCACACACTTCACGCTAACACGTGGATCAAGCAACTCGGCACGGCAACTCCTGAAAGTATTGACCGACTTCAAAAATCATTAGAGAATGCCCTGCCCTTTGCGCTAGGCATCTTTGAGCATTCACCCCATGAGCAGGAATTAATTTCTTCAAACATTTTTCTTGGCGAAGAAACCTTAAAGAAACGATGGAAAGAAAAAGTTGAGTCCGTTATTTCTCAAACCGATCTAACCTTGCCCGACTGGATTTTGGTAGAACCAACTTTTGGTGGAAGAATTGGCGAGCACACCGCGCACCTGCAACCTTTACTGGATGAGATGAGTGAAGTGTTTAAGATTGATCCAACTGCAGAATGGTAGGTTGGAGTATTGAGTGGATAGTTTTGAGTAGGTAGTAAAGGATAGAAGTTAGAAGTTAGACATTTGAAGTATTAGAGTCCCTATAGAGACGAAATATCGGTTACAAAAAATTATCTATTCAAATATTAAGTCCCATTGGGATGAAAAGAAATTGGTTTCAAAAGAACAAATATTAACGTGGTTGGAGGAAGTAAAGGATCCTGAAATTCCTGTGCTTTCATTAGTGGATTTAGGTGTAATCACGGATGTGATTATAAATTCTGATCATGTGCTTGTTGAAATGACACCCACGTTTGTCGGATGCCCAGCCTTGGATTACATGAAGCTGGAGGTAGAGACTTTACTTAAAACAAAAGGATTTAATCCTCACGTAAAGGTAAGTTTCAGAAAGCCCTGGAGTTCCGATCTGATTTCAGAAAAAGGGAAAGCGGCTCTAAAAAAATATGGCCTCGCTCCGCCTCCATCCAATAAAATTTTTACTGATCTTGAAATTCTGGAGACAGCTATTTGCCCGCGATGTGATGGCGACAATACTGAAATGAAAAGTCCGTTTGGACCAACGCTGTGTAGAGCTTTATTCTATTGCCATGATTGTAAAGAAGCATTCGAGCAGTTTAAACCTCTATAGATTTTTCTTAAACATATATTTATTTTCTGTGCGCCTTATCTTTCTCCCAATAGCTATCAGATAGCCATCGGGAGTGATTAGGTATTTTAGCAGTTTGAAAATAGCGTATTAATTTCTAAATTAGTATGAACGAAATTAGTTAACCAGCGTTAACGCATTCAAAATCAAGTTTTACATTAATATTTATTACATCATGAACATTTTTGTAGCCCGATTAAACTTTAAAACCAGCTCAGAAGAACTCGAAGCTGCGTTTGCCAAATTTGGTCCAGTGTCGTCAGCAAAAATTGTAAAAGATCGCGACTCAGGCCGCTCAAAAGGATTTGGCTTTGTTGAAATGCCCAATAACGAAGAAGCAAATCAAGCGATTGCCGCCTTAAACGAAACTGAACTGGACGGTCGCACTATTGTGGTGAAGCCAGCTAATCCGAAAGCTCCAGGCGAAGGCGGATAATCATAACCGATTAAGAAATTATATTCCTTAAAAAGCGAGACCACCTAAGCTCGCTTTTTCTGTTTTCAGTAAAACAATCGTTGCAATACCCTATTCGAATCTTTACTTTAGAACTTGATCTAATCCTTAATGAAAGACGAGAATAGTTCCAGCTCAATCACCACCAGACAAATTGGATTCTTGGCAGGACCACTTTCGTTTTTTTTTATTTTCTTTTTGGTTGATCCCACATTTATTTCGCCCGGGGCACATAAAGTTTTGGCAATAGCTGCCTGGATGATTATCTGGTGGATAGCTGAAGCGGCTCCTATTCCTATCACTGCACTGTTACCATTAATTGCATTTCCTGCTTTGGGTGTTATGAAGATGAGCGAAGCGGCTGCTCCATACGCAAATCCAATCATATTTCTTTTCATGGGTGGATTTATGATTGCCATAGGGTTAGAGAAGCATCGACTACACGAACGCATCGCTCTTAATCTTATTCGCATTACAGGGACATCGGGTAACGGAATCATTCTTGGATTTTTAATTTCGACAGGATTTATCAGCATGTGGATTAGTAACACCGCCACTGCCATGATGATGCTTCCTATTGCAATTTCAGTAATCAACTTGTTAAGTACAGAAAGAAAAAATAATCCTGAAGTAGAAACGGTTGGCGAACGAAATTTTGGAATTGGGTTAATGCTGATTATTGCATACGCGGCAAACATTGGAGGTGTTGGCACACTCATCGGCACACCGCCTAATGTGGTATTAGCAGGGTTGCTCGATCAGTTTTATCAACAAAAAATTCAATTTGGAAAATGGATGCTGATTGGAATTCCGATCAGTGTAACGCTTTTAACGGTATGTCACTTAGTTATTACCCGAATTGTATTCCCTAACAATCTAAAAAAAATTCATGGTGCTGACATGCTGATTAAAACAAAACTTCTTGAGCTGGGATCGATCCGTAAGGAAGAAAAGTTAGTCATGATCATTTTCGGTATCACTTCAAGTTGCTGGATATTTCAACAGCCGATTAATTTATTGATTGGTGCCGATCTTCTCAACGATACTAATATTGCCATGGCAGGCGGATCATTAATGTTTGTGGTACCCAGTAGTTTGAAAAAATTTACATTTCTGCTTCACTGGCGTGATACTGAAAAGCTTGCGTGGGGAATTTTGATTCTTTTTGGAGGAGGATTATGCCTGGCACAAGGATTATCCAATGCTGGAATAATTCAAGCTGTTGGTGTTCGCATTGCAGAGCAAAGTAATTCTATAAACTTATTGCTATTAGGATTAATAACTGCATCAATATTTATTACCGAACTAATGAGCAATGTGGCGCTCGTTCAGATTTTCATTCCGGTAGTTTTTGGAATCGCTATTAATCTTGGTTTGGATCCGTTAGCACTTGGTATACCTGTTACGATTGGCGCCAGTATGGCTTTTATGATGCCAGTATCTACACCCCCAAATGCAATCGTGTTTTCCAGTGGCCGCATGAAGGTGAAAGATATGATGCGTGCCGGGCTAGTGATGAATCTTATCTCGGTAGTAATAATTTACCTGGCAGCAAAGACATTGATCCCCTGGGTATTTTAGATAATTGTCAATCGAAAACTACTAGAATTGCCGTCAGATTTTTTTTAACCTGACGATGACTACCATGGATGACAGCCACAGATTCACTGATTAAATTCACCAATTACCATCAGGTCTTTCGATTTTAGATTTGGGCTGACCAAAGTCTGTAAAATGCGGAGGGTCGTGGTTCACGATAGCGATCGGGAGCGATGACAGATAGAACAAAATATCACTCACCCTCCCCTAACATGTCATCGCGGGCGAGTGGGCGAAACTTAAAACATGGGTAGGAAATTAAAACGAGATCCGCGATCTCGAAAATGGTATGACGGGATTGCGCTTGCCTGCCACAGGCAGGGGTCTCGCTGGAGAGTGAATTTTAATTATAAAGTGTTGACACTCGTCCACAATGACAGGGAGATTTTTAGTCAGCCTTCGCTTAAATTTTAAAAGTTATATGCTCTTAATGAGTTTCCGTTCTACCTTTCTTTTCCTCAACCATGTACGAAATTCCAAGACCCAAACCTCCAAAAATCAAGATCATAGAAAAGTAAGCTACCTCTTCCATGTCAAATGCACGGTCGAGCCAGTAGCCCATCAAAAGCCCGATGCCTGCGCCTACTAATAATAGGGAAGCACGTAAAGCTCCGGAAGTAAACCGTTGTTTTTTGAACAGATCAGGACTCAGGCCTTTATCGATGATTGACATCCGTTCTATGTTCTCAAATTTTCGGATGTAAACGATCATGATAAACGCCCCCAGCGTAATGATGATTGGTAACATGATACCCAGTATTGGAACTATAATTTGATCTTCCATAATATAATTGTTTTAAAGTTGGCTCTAAGACGCAGGCAAATTCAATCCGGTTACATCGAACTTCAAAATTTCTTTATAGAAATATAAATCCTGACAAAGGTGTAACTTCAAAAGAAAAAAGCGCGTCAAAGAACCGTGATCACACCACAGGAAGAATATTCGCTGATTGATAAGATATTAGCCGGAGACCGGCAACAGTATAGCATACTGGTGGATGGCTATAAAAGCTACGCGTTTACGATAGCCTTTAAGATTTTAGGAAATCGACCCGAAGCTGAAGAAGCTGCTCAGGATGCTTTTATAAAGGCATTTCAATATTTAAAGAACTTTAACCGCCAGGCAAAGTTTAGCACGTGGTTATATCGAATCGTGTTTAACACCGCTATTAGTTATAAACGAAAAAGCAAGCAGACCTTTCAAAGTATTGAAAACACCATAGTTGAATATTCCGACCGAGCCGATAAACAGATGGAACGCGATGATAAACAACTATACGTAGGCAAAGCAATGGATAGCTTGAACGAAACTGATCGACTGGCCATTCAACTTTTCTATATAAAGGAGTTTTCGTTGGAAGAGGTGGCGGAAACCATGGGACAAAACATGAATACATTAAAGGTGAGAATTCACCGGGCTCGTCTCCGATTAGCCGATGAATTAAAGAAAATATTAAAGGAAGAAGCATTAACTTTATAGCATATGAACAAGCTATCGTTGGAAAAGGATGAACTCTTACTTCGCTATTTAGATAGCGAATTAAATAAAGAGGACAGACTACAAATTGAAGCTGAACTTGAAGCCTCAGAACTTTTGCGCAGTCGGTTGGACGAACTTAAAGCAGTGAATTTATTCCTGCTTCAAAAAGCTTCAATTGAAAGTCCGTCTAAAAACTTTACTCAAAAGGTAATGAGTGGCTTGGATGCAAAGTTGACTACTTCCTTTTCTCCGCGCCAAGGCTTGTTTCTTTTGTTGGGAACCATAGTAGCCTCCGGTATTGCACTTGCGTTGCTATCGGCTGGTGTGTTTGATGCTCCTACAGGTCCGTTGGTATTGGATTCGCCTTTGAAAAATAACTGGTTCAACATTCCGTCAATCAGCATCCCGTTTAACGGGAAAATTCTGATTAACGGAATTTTGATTTTGAACTTAGGACTTGCCTTAGTTTTATTAGACCGTACTATTCTCAAACCAATTTTTCAAAAGCGAGTTTCAGCGGAGTTGTAAGTTTGCTGAAATGATTCTCTTGGAGAAACCCTATGCAATTGTAATTATAACATTGCCAATCTTTTCACCTTTTTCTACATAGCGGAACGCATCGGCAACTTGTTCGAGTGGGTATTTTCTATCAATCACGGCTTTAAACTTTCCTTCCTCAATCAATCTTTTTATTAAAAGAACACTTCCCTGTTTATCTAGCGGCAGCGGGAATTTAACCTTCTTACCGCCACGTATCTTTGTGATTAAAGGCAAGTAAATATTCTCGCCACCTGGTCCGAGTTCGGATGAAATGTATACACCATCCGGCACTAATAATGGTTTGCATTTTGAAAAAGTGCTTTTGCCAACTGTGTCAAAAACGTACTGATACTTTTCGCTTGATTTTGTAAAATCCTCTTTCGTATAATCGATTAGCGTTGTAGCTCCCAATGATTTCATTAGTTCGAAATTCTCCGTTTTGCAAACAGCCGTTACTGCAGCTCCAAAGTAAACGGCTAACTGAACCGCTGCCGAGCCAATAGCTCCGGTAGCACCATACACCAAAACCTTTTGACCTTTTTCAAGCGTTACCTTATTGATAAAATTATACGCGTAATGCGCGCCTTCTAAACTTGCCGCTGCTTGTTCATAAGATATTGCTGGCATGGTTGCGATGGCTTTTGTCTCGGCTATTGTCAGATACTGGGCATGAGACCTTACACCCCCATCATCAAATCCGAAAACTTTATTACCAACTTTGTAAGAGGTAACTTTTTTACCGATTGCCTCGATCTCTCCAGCAAAGTCGGTTCCAAGAATTGGATTTGATGGTTTACGGAGCCCGGTAAAAAATCTCATGATAAATGGTTTCGCCCGAAGCATTGCACAGTCTGTTCGGTTGACTGTTGCTGAATAAACCCGAACCAATATTTCCTGATCGCCAGGAGACGGTTTAGCAACTTCTTTTATTTGAAGAACATCAGGTGAGCCATACTCAGTATAAATACTCGCTTTCATGTAAACGAATTTAGTTCTGTTTGCAAGTTGATTCTTGCTTTTGACTCATGCGCGATTGCAAACTCATTGGTTTTGAAAATTTTTTCCATGTAGAGAAAATGTTTTAACACTTTTCTTCTGCAGGGATTGTAAACAAGATCGGGATAAATGGAAAATTCTTTTCGGATTTGGTTTGAGTATATTTTATATGCTTCCGGGCTTGCACCCAGTATCGAAAGATCAGCATCCGTAAATAAGTTGGTTTCAAAATCAGCGTCAGTATGTTTCTTTGTTGCCAGGATTAATTGCTCGCAACGTGCAATTAAATTCTCCGGAACGGAAATTTTCGTTAGTTCCTTTCTGGCAAACTCAGCACTCTTTTCTTCATTATTATTTTTCAATGTATTGTACACTACATCATGATACGCAATGGCAAATACAATTACATCCCAACTTGCGAATTCTTCTTTGTTGTCTGCTAATTCAGTTAACAAATTATCCAAATGATTGAGAGTGTGATAATGACGATCGCTACTAGTGTATTCCTTTTCAACTCTTTCCCACATGGCCAGGCACTGCTCGCTATCAGAAGAATAATTTTGAAGGCTTTTAAGAAACTCAGTTTTAATCATAGATTAGTTTTCATCAAGATCAATCTCAAAATACTTTGCGCCTTCAATTGGATTAAAGCGATACGGTTCAATCTCATAGAAGCCTGCTTGCTTATATAAGTTTACGGCCTTGTCACCAATAATTTCCAAAAAATCAGCCATAAGTTATATCCGCTTGGAAAGTCAGGTTGGAAGACCCGACTTCAAATTAAAAATGGGCTACTGTATTGAGTATTTTTTATTCGTCCGGTTTTTAAAGAAAAATGGGATAAGACCAATGAATGGCGTGCAAACTGCCATAACATATAGCAATGTTTTAGTCTGGGAATAAAGGTTAGATTTCTTTGTCCTTACAATTGTATAAATCATTGCTGCGATGTTAAGAATAAGGAATATTATAAGTTTTGTCATGTAAGTCATAGGTGTCAAGTTTTATCTAATATAAATATTTATTCCTTTCAATTCGAACTTAGTCATAATATTAGTGTCCACATTCTTTTTCATCCGGCCGTCTTCCCAATAACGTTTAAGTTTATGCAGTGTGGGTAATAGGAGGGCTTAAAAATGAAGCGCAGCGAAATGTTAAGCCCGACCCGCTCCGAACTGTCCCACGTTACTGAACGAAATCAAGAAATTACTTTTAATACCTAAACTGAACCCCCGCATTGCATAAACTTTTTGTTGCCAGCCGTAGCGTCATTCTCCTCACTTCATTCGTAGCCTGCATTCCTGTCACCCATTAATTTACACCAATCTTTCTTAGTAGAGGCGCGGTGGGGCTTTTTTTCATTTCCAACTCTGTCTACTTACACTCCACTGAGCACACCCTTTGACTGGCTTTGGATGTGGGCTGAATGTGCGGCCAGGCAATGTGTGTGCGATTTAGTTGGGAAATGTCCCTTATTTGGTTGCGTTAAATCTTAAGAAGTCCTTTTGCATTAACTTGAACATTGTCCCTGCAAAAAAATCTCGGAACTCTTTGTTGTCGTTGAACTCCTTAAATACTTCAAAGTTGGTTTCAATGTGGTCTATAAGTTTTCGTTTCAAAACTTCTTCAAATGTTATCTTAGCGTTTTGCTCATCTGAATGTTTAAAGGCATTTGCAAATTCTGCGTCCTGAGCAACATCAGCCATCAAGTCCTCGGTCATTTTTTTAACCTTGTCCTCGTTTGTGAATGTCGTTCCGAACCTGTCATTAAATGCTTTTACAATAGTTGAGAGATATTCCATTTCAGCCTCGGCTGCTCCGCCTCTCATGTCAGTAGGAATTGGTTTTAATTCGTCTCCTTGTTGCAACTGAATATTGAATTCACCTTCACGTTGCAGTCGGTAACTGTCCATGTCAATATTGTCCAGTATTCCTTGTGCCAAATCTTCGTCACGCTGTTTGCCTAACTTATTTTGCAAATGATTTAAGAACAAATAAAGTCTTTCCAAGTATGGATTTACAAACGGAACAATTTGCGCAAGGAAAACATACAAACGAACATAGGTCTTGCATTTAGCTCTAAAGTCGTCTTGCTGTGCTTCAGTTAGCGATGTTCTGAAGATTTCCGCTGATTGGTCCAATATGCTGTGCAATTGGTCAACCGGAACATTGGTAACAATCTTTTGAGAAAAGTCTTGAACTTGTTCTCGCGTGTAAATCTGAAAAGCATCTAAAGCAGATTGTAAGTCAAATAGTTTATTCGGGTCGGTTGCTTCGCCTAAAATTGTGGTTTCAAAGAATGGGTCAAATGATTTTTTGATTTCATCAGCATCATTGGCAAAATCCAAAACAAATGTGTCTTTCTTGCCAGTCGTTGTTCTATTCAGTCTTGAAAGTGTTTGCACTGCATTTACTCCTCCCAATTTCTTGTCCACATACATTGTGTGCAAAAGTGGTTGGTCAAAGCCTGTTTGGAATTTATTTGCCACAATTAAAAACCTGTATCCCGATTTCTTAAACTCGTCTGGAATGGTAGCACTTGAAAAGTGATTTAATGCTGCTTCGGTTTGTCCGTCAATTTCTCCTGAATAGGCTACAATGGCTTTATAAGGATTTCTAGTATCTGTTAAATATTTATCAAAAGCCTTTTTATATTTCACTGCATTTCTGCGACTGCTTGTAACAATCATTGCTTTTGCCAAACCATTTATTTTTGCTTTACGGATTACATTATCCATAAAATGGTCAATCATCAAAGCCGATTTCTTTGCAATAGCGTGTGAATGGCTTTCAACAAATATTTTCAGTTTCTTTTGAGCTTTGTTCTTGTCATAAGCAGGGTCGTCTTCTATTTTTTTGAGCAAAGCATAATAGCTTTGGTAAGTGGTGTAATTCTGCAATACATCTAAAATGAAATTCTCCTCAATGGCTTGTTTCATTGAGTAGAGATGAAATGCCCTGAATTTATCTTTTCCGTTGTCGGTGTATTTTTCGCCAAATAGTTCAAGCGTTTTGTTTTTTGGTGTAGCGGTAAATGCAAAGTAACTGGCATTGGTTAGCATCTTTCTGCCTTTCACAATATCTACTACCAAATCTTCCGAAGTTAGTTCGTCATAATGGTCTTTGTCCATAAACACAAATTCATCATCATCAACCTGAACTTTTTCAAAGTCTTTGGATAGTGTTTCATTTAGCTTTCCTGCTGTGTTTCCGCTTTGACTGCTGTGTGCTTCGTCTATAATGATGGCAAACTTATTTCCGGGCAGTTCGCCAATTTCATTTACGATATATGGAAATTTCTGAATGGTTGTGATAATGATTTTTTTGCCTTCTTCTAAAGCAGTTTTTAATTGCTTGCTTCCTTCCGTAATGGCTTCCACAACACCTTTCACTTGCTCAAATTGCCTAATGTTATTGCGGATTTGAGCATCCAATATTTTACGGTCTGTTACTACAATTATTGTATCAAAAACGGTGCTTTCATTGTCTTTGTCAAATAATCCAACTAATTGATGAGCCAACCAAGAAATGGAATTTGATTTGCCTGAACCTGCTGAATGTTGTATCAAATAGCGTTTGCCTGCTCCGTTTTCTTTAGCGTTGGTAAGTAGTTTGTCAACAGAATCAATTTGATGATAGCGTGGAAAAATAAGTTTCTTTACTTTCTCTTTTTTTACTTTACCATCAGGTAAAATCTTTTCCGTTTCTTCTTCAAACAATTGAACATAGTTCTGAATGATATTTGTTAAACGGTCTTTGGTTAAAATATCCTTCCAGAGATAATCAGTTTTTATTCCGCTTGGATTGGGTGGATTTCCTGCACCGTTGTTGTAGCCTTTGTTGAACGGTAAAAAGTAAGTGCTTTCACCTTTCAAATGGGTCGCCATCCAAATCTGCTCGCTATCTAATGCAAAATGAACCATACAGCGACCCAGCCTAAAGAGTTCTTCTTTTGGGTCACGGTTGCTTTTATATTGCTTGATGGCATCTTTTACGGTTTGCTTGGTCAGTTCGTTTTTAAGTTCAAATGTGATAATGGGTAAACCGTTTATGAAAATTGCCATGTCCAGCGAATTTTCATTTTGATTACTGTAATGAACCTGTCTTGTAACTGAAAAAATGTTTTGATTGTAGAGTGCTAAATCTTTTTCGTTTAGGTTGGAAACTGGTTTATCAAAAAACAGTTTGAGTTTAATGTTATTGTCGGTAATGCCTTTGCGGAAAACTTCAATAATGCCAAAGGTTTTGATTTGATTGTTTAAGCGATATAATATTTTGCTTCTGAAATTGCTGCCGTGAATGGATTGCAATTTCAAAACTTCTTTTTCCTGTGTGGCTTGCAGGAAATTGAAAAGCAAATCTTCATCTATACAATCCACACGATTGTAATTACTGAAATGCCTTTCTTCAAAAGCATTCACTAAACACAAGTGCTGCGTTATGTGAGATTCTAAACCTTTTTCTGTGGTATCGGTTTTCATTAGCTTTCTATTTTACGATTCATCAGTGATGTAAGAAGACTTCCAACTAACACCTTTTTTATTTTTACTTCTGCTGCTTTAACTACAGCAGTTTCCATTTTTAGCTTGGTCATTTTATCAGGAAAATCGGTCAATAAACTTATGATGTTGTTTTGTTTGTCAATGATTCCTTGCTGAACATCTAAAGGCATTTTTACATTCAGCGTTTTTATTTTATCACTCCCTGTTTTATGAGAAGCAATCAACTTATCAAGCATTGGAATATGAGCTTTCAAAAAACGAATATCATCATCAAGACCTGTTACTGCATCAAATATTTTTTGAACTTCTTGGCTTGTTCTTGAATGAATAAAATTGAAATTATACTCGTCAAATGAATGATGCTCTTGATTGATTCCTTTGTAGTTTATTTCGTCTTGATGTAAAACTTTCAAATGTTCGTTGTCAGCAAGTGCAAGATTGAGTTCTCTATAGATTGAACCTAATGAGGGTTCAATTGTAACATGAAACTCACTTTGTTTAAGAGTTCCCGATAATACAGTATTGTTCTCCATGCAATATTGCTTTGCAATGGTTTCAAACCAGATTCTGCTATAAAGCAATGCTTGGCGAATGTCAAAATGGTTAAGTGCATTTTGAATTTTTTCTTTGAAACTCAAATTGTAATGGTAATGCACCACACCTTGCTTTGTGCATTTCAAAACAAAGCTGCTGAACTTTCCTTTTTGATTTTCTAAACTGAACCGTTCCCAATACAACCTGTCATGTGTAGAAACTATTTGCTGAACATCTTTCAAATAGGAATCCTTTACCATCATCTCAATAATATTTGCTCGGTGGTCTGAATCAATTGCATTAACCACATCATCAAAAATGATAAAAGGCAAAGCATTGATTTTTGCATTAGCCAAAAGGATTGACAAACCCAACGACCTTAAATGTCCCTCACTAAATTTTATTGAAGCATCTTCTACAACTGCTGAACCTTTAACTTTAAATTCAATTTTATAATCTGCATCTGAATTATCAATTTTAAACAACTCTACAATTTCATGGTCAGCATCGTGTTTATTTATTTGAGTGTAAAACCCTGCAATTTCAGTTTCAAGTTTTCCAAATCGGGTTTGAAATTCTGTGTCTTTGAATGTTTGTAATTGAGTGTAGAAGGAAGAATAAATTCCGCTTAGTGAATCAATGAAAGCATTATATTCATCTTCTGCAATTTTTTCAGTTGTGAATATTCCCAATTGAGTTGTGTATGCTCCTAATGAAACATTCACTGCATCCAACTTTGTTTGTGAACTTTGCCAAGTGTTTTTTATCGCTTCAACAGAATTCTTTCTCCCATTAAGAACCGAAACCTTTTCACTATTTGCAGTAACTCTTGTTTGTTTTTGCGTTTGCTTTTGATGAAGCGAATCAACTTCGGTAAAATAATTTCCGATGGTTGGAACTTGTTGTTTAATTCCAGATACATTTTCATCAATTACATTTCTTGTTGCTAAAGAATACACTGGCGATTTTGAATTGAAAACTGTTCCGTTTGCAATAAAACTTTTTAATACAGTTGACGATGTTGTGTTTGCAACAAGATTGTTGTGTAACAATTCCAATGATTTCAATTTTTCTTCTACAATATTTTTCTGACTGGAAAACTCTGTTTCCTGTTCCTTAATGCCTTTTAGCTTTACTAATTCTTCACTTGCTTTTGCGAATGGGTTTCGTGTGACAGTTGCAAGTGGAGTGTCACAAGCAGGACAAGCATCTGTAACAACTTCTTGTAATTCTTCAATTGCTGTATAGAGATTTGAGAAACTTAAATCTGTTTTTGCTGCAATAAGTTTTTCATTCAATTCATCATACTTCTGCAAGCTTTCTTCCACTGCCTGAATGGAATTTTCAAAATCGTTTTGTGTGTGAGATAGAACGGCAACCGATGAAAGTGAAAGTGTGTCTGCATTGGTTTCATCAATTGCAGTTTTAATTATTCCCAATTCTGCATCTAAGTCTGGAATGGTTATTCCTGTCTTTGTAAGAATTGTATCTGCTTTTACTTTCTCGGCTGCAATTGCATCCTCGTAAGTTTTTTTCAAAGTTGTGTTGCTGCCGTTTGCATTGTTTAATGCTATGATTTTATTGGCTACAATACTTCTTTTGAAATTCGCTAAGTTTGATTTGAAAGCGGCTGGTAGAACAAATGACTTTGCCAAATTTGACAAATCATCCATTCCAATTAGAATAGAAAGAACTTGTTCTTTCTTTATGCCTGTATCCTTTGAGCCAAATAAACTGAACTCTTGAATTCTATTTTTCTCAATGAATGCTTGTGAGTAATATTTATTTTCTTCCTCGGTTAATCTTTCTCCGACTATAGCAGCATCAACAAATGAAATTGTTAAAGAAGGATTAGTAGCTGCACCAATTCTTTTTACATATTCTCCAACTTTTCTGTTTCTTCTTATTGCTTCTCTTACCTGACCTGTGAGTTTATATTCCAAAGCATCACATAGCGAAGATTTGCCACTTCCATTTGGTCCATAAAAAATTGTATTGTTAGAATCAAATTCAATAAAAACTCCTTTATCATCACCATTAAATTCCGAACCAAACCCTCTGAAATTTTTTACTTGCAGTTCTTTTAATTTTGAAATTGGAGAACTTGCTGCAACACTACTTGTGTTTGCTCCTAAATTTTTAAGTAGGAATGTAGCACTGCTTTTTATTTTGGTAGCTGTTCGTTTGTCAAAATTAAAATCCCTGATTCTTCTTTTAAGATGTTCCCAAATATCACCGCCACTTGTTTCTACATCAATCAAACTGCAATACACAAAATAAAGAAGCCAAACAAAAGCGTCTGGCTCACTTTGTATTTTCTGTTTTGCAAATTTTTTGAAATAGTATTTCACTTTATTAATTCAATTTAATTTTTCCCATCACCGCCTCACTTATCATTGCCCCTTTGTATTCCTTTATTAGTTCAATTTCTCTTTCAGCTTTGGCTATGGCGGTGTCAATATTGGCGGTTTCGATTTTGATGTATTCTATAATTTGATTTTGTTCTTCAATACTTTCGGGATAGGCAACTTTAAGATTGCTTAAAATATCATTAGTTAATTGATTTCATTAGTGTCCAGTTAAATTAGATCAAAGTTTAGTTGAATATATTTTTGTTCTTTGACATCTTGATTAATAGGGTTTGATAATAACTCCTTTAAAGGGGTTTTGTCAAGCAAAGCAACGCCTAATA